>WNGM01004401.1_pt1 | contig 16894 bp, 13 predicted proteins | sample 5400571 | NCBI WGS metagenome assembly WNGM01 (sample SAMN13153378, study PRJNA577476) | soil metagenome | isolation source: 100 cm soil or saprolite under Garry oak tree replicate 2 | place: USA:California | collected 2016-06-15 | reverse complement strand
CGTGGTGTTTTTGAACAAGTGCGACGCGGTGGAAGATCCGGAGTTGCTGGATTTGGTGGAGTTGGAAGTGCGGGATCTGCTGAAGAGCTATGGATTTCCGGGGGATGAGATCCCGGTGATACGGGGCTCGGCGCTGAAGGGGATGGAAGATGATCCGGCATGGGTGAAGAAGATCAATGAGCTGATGGAGGCGGTGGATAACTACATTCCGATACCGCAGCGGGCGATCGACAAGCCGTTTTTGATGCCGATCGAGGATATTTTTTCGATTTCAGGCCGGGGGACGGTGGTGACGGGACGGATCGAGCGGGGTGTGGTGAAGGTGGGCGAGGAGATGGAGATCGTGGGATTCCGGCCGACGTTCAAGACGGTGATCACGGGCGTGGAGATGTTCAAGAAGCTCCTGGATGAAGGGCAGGCCGGCGACAACGTGGGACTGCTGCTGAGGGGGACCAAGAAGGAAGAAGTCGAGCGGGGACAGGTGGTGGCCAAGGGGGCATCGATCACGCCGCACACGAAGTTCAAGGCGGAAGTGTATGTACGTGAACCTGACGATTGAGTTGATCACGCCGGTGGCGCTGGAGAAAGGACTGCGATTCGCGATCCGGGAAGGCGGACGAACGGTTGGCGCGGGAACCGTGACCGATATCGTGGCCTGAGGAAGGGATTCGCCACAAAAGGCACAAAATTCACAAAAAGCGTTTTTGAGACTTTTCTGCTTTTTTGTGGCCCTTTTGAATTTTTATGCGAGATATCATTACTCTGCAGTGTACGGACTGCAAGGAAAGAAATTACTCCACGACCAAGAACAAGAGGAAAAATACCGAACGCCTGGAGACGAAGAAGTTTTGTCCGCGATGCCGGCATCATACGGTTCATCGCGAGACGAAATAGCGTTCTTTAGTGTAGAATGGTTTGCTGGGCGTCTAGGCAAACGTGCAGGCCAGTAGCTCCAACTGGTAGAGCGCCGGTCTCCAAAACCGGATGCTGGGGGTTCGAATCCCTCCTGGCCTGCCAATTCTTTTATTCATGAATCCGGTAGAAAAAATCAAAGATTGGACACGAAACACAAGGCAGTTTTACTTCGATGTTCGGAGTGAGATGAAGAAGGTCTCCTGGCCTGGCCGTCCGGAAGTCGTGGGCACGACCGTAGTCGTGATAGTCTCTGTTTTCTTTTTCGGCCTTTATCTAGGTCTCGTGGATTACGTGCTAGCTATGGGATTAGACCGGGTACTCCGTTATTTCCGAGTAACCGGAGGCGCATAGTTTGTGCCCAAGAGTTGGTACATCATACACACGTATTCAGGATTCGAGCGTAAAGTCGCTGATAGCCTGCGAAGCCGCGTGAAAGCCTTCAACTTGGATGAGGAGATACACAACGTTCTTATTCCCACCGAGGAAGTGGTCGAAGTGCGTGGCGGCAAACGCGTCACTTCCCAGAAAATGTTTTATCCGGGCTACGTTCTCGTGGAAATGGAAATCACGGAAAAGGGCGGTCCCAGCGACCGTGCGTGGCACGTGGTGAAGAACACGCCGCGAGTCACTGGTTTTGTGGGATCGGGCCAGAGCCCGACCCCGCTCAGCGAAGAAGAGGTTCAACAAATTGTTTATCGGGTTTCGACCGCCGCTGACAGGCCGAAACCCAAGCTGACGTTCGACAAAGGCGAGACAGTGAAAATCATCGACGGCCCGTTTGCAAGCTTTACCGGTGTTGTCGACGACGTTAATACAGACAGGAATACCCTAAAGGTCATGGTGACGATCTTCGGCCGATCGACTCCCGTGGAACTGGACTTTTTACAGGTCGAGAAAACCTAGAGACTCTGGCGGCGGTCCACGAAGCGCAAGCGCGAAAGCGCGCGACGAGGAAGGACGGCGGTTACAGAATTATGGCAAAGAAAGTAATTGGTCAGGTCAAGCTGCAAATTCCGGCAGGCAAAGCCACGCCGGCTCCGCCTGTTGGACCGGCGCTTGGCCAGCACGGCGTCAACATCATGGACTTCTGCAAGGCGTTCAATGCGAAAACGTCGGCAAAGGATCAAGAGGGTCTGATCATTCCCGTCGTGGTCACGATTTACGTGGATCGTTCCTACAGTTTCATTACCAAGACGCCTCCGGCATCGGTTCTGCTCAAGCGGGCGGCGAACATCGCAAAGGGCTCGGGCGAGCCGAACAAGACTAAGGTGGGGACGGTTACTCTGAAGCAAGTCGAAGACATTGCGCGGCTGAAACTGCCGGATCTGAACGCGGCTAGTTTGGAAGCCGCAATTCAAACTGTGAAGGGGACCGCCCGTAGCATGGGCATTGAGGTTGTTTAAAGGGCGTGAGGGGCCGCGCGAAAGCGCAAGCGCGATAGCGGCGCAGCCCAAATAAAACGGCCCGACGCTAGGAAGAACTTTATGAAAAGCGGAAAGAAATACGCAGCCGCGAAGAAGCAAATTGAACCGCGGCCCTACACTGTCGAAGATGCGATGGGCGTCCTGAAGAAAGTCCATTACGCGAAGTTTAATGAAACCATCGAGGTGCATATGCGCCTGGGTGTCGATCCGAAACATGCGGACCAGATGGTCCGCGGTACCGTTGTCTTGCCGCACGGTCTGGGCAAATCCAAAAAGGTTTGTGTCATCGCGTCAGGTGAAAAACTCAAGGAAGCCGAACAAGCCGGCGCGGAGTTCGTCGGCGGCGACGATCTTGTCGAGAAGATTGCCGGCGGTTGGATGGATTTCGATGCCTGTGTTGCGACGCCCGATATGATGCGAGGCGTCGGCCGTCTGGGTAAGGTTCTCGGCCCGCGCGGCCTGATGCCGAACCCCAAGACCGGTACGGTCACGATGGATGTGGCTAAAGCCGTCAAGGAAGTCAAGGCCGGCAAAGTGGAATTCCGTGTGGATAAAACCGGTATCATTCACGTTCCGATCGGGAAAATTGAATTTACGAAGGACCAGCTCAGCGAAAATGCCCACACGATTATCGATTCCGTTATCAAGGCCCGGCCTGCCGCGGTGAAAGGCCGCTACGTCAAACGGATCACGGTCGCATCGACGATGAGTCCGGGTGTCGATCTGGATCTGGTGGCGTTGGATACGAAATAGAACTCACAACGAGGTCGCATGAAATCGAAAGGTAAAAAGAAGGAAGAACTCGACGCGCTAAAGAAGGAGCTCAGTGAGGCAAAGAACCTGTTCGTCGCACAGTTTCAGGGAATGACCGTCGCGCAGGATGCCGAGTTGCGTCATAAGGTTCGGGAGACAAAAAGCAAATATCGCGTTGTGAAGAATACGCTGGCTAGAAAGGCTGCGGAAGGAACTGCGGCCGAAAGCGTTTCCAAATCGTTCGACGGCTCCACTGCGATAGCCTATAACGCCAGTGATCCGGTTTCTCTCGCAAAAGCTCTTACCGCATACGCCAAGGCAAACCCGCTGTTTGTATTCAAGGCAGGACTCGTCGAAGGGCGCGTCATCAACCTTGCCGATATTGCTCACATTGCGGCGATGCCTTCGAAGGAAGGGCTCATCGCAAAATTGTTGTTTTTAATCAATGCGCCGGCACAACGAATCGCTATCGCCGTGAATGGTGTCGCTCGCAATCTGGCTGTGGTGCTGAAACAGGCCGTCGAGCAAAAGAAATTTCACGACTAGGTACTTAATGGGTGGGGGACCAGCCAAATAGCCATCAAAAGGTTGTACCGACAGTGGCTTGTCCGGCGGGTCCGATCCTAAATATATAGGAGTTAGCAATGTCCAAGGTTCAAAATATTATCGAAGAGATCAAAGGATTGACTCTGCTTGAAGCTTCGGAGTTGGTTAAGGGACTGGAAGAAGCATTCGGCGTAAGCGCTGCCGCAGCCTCCATCGCAGCCGCTCCGGCAGCAGGGGGCGGCGCGGCTGTAGCCGCAGCTGCTGCCGAAGAAAAAACTGAATTCAATGTGATTCTCACTGCGATTGGCGGAAACAAGATCGGCGTCATCAAAGCTGTTCGCGAAGTGACGAGCCTTGGATTGAAAGAAGCCAAGGATCTGGTAGAAGGTGCGCCGAAACCGATCAAAGAAGGCGTAAACAAAGACGAAGCAGAGAACATTAAGAAGAAGTTCACGGAAGCTGGCGCGACAGTCGAAATTAAGTAAACGCAGCGCATCCGAGTGCTGACTGGGGGCGGTAGTCCGTCCACAGCTCAGCCTATTTGTGTTTAGACGTGACGGCACTTTGCCAACAAAAGCAGAACGAACCACAAAACGCTCAAGGAGGAACCCAAAGAGGCGCAAGAAAACGATTTCTTGTGGTTATTCGGATTCGCGGCTATGGCTTCACGGGGGCAGTAGCAAATACGGCTCGCCGGTGTGGCCCCACGCTTATCCCCCACGCTTATCAAGGAGCAGGTGAAAAATGACGGAAAGCAAGACTAGTACCTCACGAGAGAGAACCAATTTTTCCAAGATCCGGACTGCAATCCAAATCCCGAATCTCATCGAGGTACAAAAGAATTCATATGAGCGGTTCCTCCAGATGAATATGCTTCCGGAGGAACGCGAGGATACCGGCCTTCAGGCAGTGTTCAATTCCGTATTTCCGATCTCGGATTTTCGCGGCGTTTCAACGCTCGAGTTTATCAGCTATTCCATCGGTAACTGGGAATGCAAGTGCGGAAACCTGAAGGGTCTGCATCATTTGCGCAGCACTTGTAAGTCTTGCGGCGCAACCATCACAACCAATCCGTTTCAGGCCGAACCCACGGTCATGTGCCCGAAGTGCGGCACGATGAACAGGAACCAGGTGACGTTCTGCAATAAGTGTGGCGACCCGGTTCAGTTGAATCTGAAGTACGACGTGGCGGAGTGTCAGGAACGTGGCATGACCTATGCCGCGCCGTTGAAAGTCATCATTCGTCTGACGATCTTCGATAAAGACCCCGACACTGGCGCAAAAACGATTCGCGACATCAAGGAGCAAGAGGTTTATTTCGGTGAAATTCCGCTGATGACCGAGAACGGCACGTTCATTATCAACGGCACCGAGCGTGTCATCGTCAGCCAACTGCACCGCAGCCCGGGAGTGTTCTTCGAATCGACTCCGAGCAAAAGCTACTATCTGGGAAAGATTATTCCGTATCGCGGATCATGGGTAGAGTTCGAATATGAGACGGCCAAGAACATCCTTTACGTCCGGATCGATCGCAAGCGAAAGTTTCTTGCCTCGATTTTCCTGCGTGCTCTTGGTCTGAAGAGCGATGAGGAAATCATCCGAGTCTTCTATCAGACCGATCGTCTCACGATTGAAGGCAAGAAGGTCTTCTGGAATGTTTCCGATAACATCGTTGGACTGAAGGTCTCGAAGGACATCACGAACCCAAAGACGAAGGAAGTTCTCGTTCACGCCGGCAAAAAAATCACAAGCTCCGTATACAACCACATCAAGCAGGCTAAGGTTGAGCGTTTCGAAGTTAATCCGGAGGATCTCGAAGGCGCATTTGCGGTTGGCGACGTCGTGGATACGAACACGGGTGAGGTGATCGTCGAGACCAATAACGAACTGACCCAGAACATCATCCGGTCCATCATCGATGCCGGGGTGCCGGAACTGCCGGTTTTCTTTCCCGAGCGCGATGATATCGGCGTCGTTCTGAGTCAGACTTTGCGCAAGGACACGATTAAGACCACGCAAGAAGCCTTGATCGAGATCTACCGCAAACTGCGTCCGGGCGATCCGCCGACACTGGAGACGGCTACTGCGCTGTTCGAAGGTATGTTCTTCGACTCACGCAAGTATGACTTCTCGAGAGTCGGACGCCTGAAATTCAATATCAAGCTGGACCTGACAACGCCGCTTGACAAGCGGATCCTCGAGCCGGCGGATTTCTATGCTGTCATCAAATACCTGCTCAAACTTCGCAAGAATATCGGGCAGGTCGACGACATCGACCATCTCGGAAACCGCCGTGTCCGAGCGGTGGGCGAACTGCTGGAAAACCAATTCCGCATCGGCTTGGTTCGAATGGAGCGGGCCATAAAGGAAAAGATGTCGGTCTACCAGGAAATGGTCACCGCTATGCCGCATGACTTGATCAATGCCAAGCCGGTCATCGCGGCGGTGCGCGAGTTCTTTGGGTCGTCGCAGCTTTCACAGTTCATGGACCAGACGAATCCTCTGTCTGAAATCACGCACAAACGGCGCCTGTCGGCTCTCGGTCCGGGCGGACTCTCGCGCGAGCGCGCCGGATTCGAAGTTCGTGACGTTCATCCGACGCACTACGGCCGTATTTGTCCGATCGAGACCCCCGAAGGTCCAAATATCGGACTGATCTCGTCACTGAGTTGCTACGCGCGGATCAACGAATATGGATTCATCGAAAGTCCGTATCGCAAAGTAAAGAACGGACGCGTTGTCGATTATGTGACGATCATCAGCGCCGGTGACTCCAAGTTCAAAGTCACCGAGCACGTCGAGCGCGAAGCGGTCGAACAGGAGAATGAAGAGCTGAAGAGGCGTAAAAAGAAGCGCGCCGATTATGTTCCTTATTCGTTCTACCTCTCGGCCTGGGAAGAAGACAAGTATCTCATCGCGCAGGCGAACGAACAGATGGACAAGAGCGGGCGGCTAACGCACGAGCTTGTCAATGTTCGGCAGGCGGGCAATTTCGTGCTCAAGCATCGGAACGAGGTCGATTACGTCGATGTTTCGCCAAAGCAGCTCGTTTCGGTCGCCGCATCGCTCATCCCGTTTCTCGAAAACGATGACGCAAACCGCGCCCTGATGGGATCGAACATGCAGCGCCAGGCCGTACCGCTGCTGCGCACTGCGGCGCCGCTGGTTGGAACCGGTATGGAAGAGATTACAGCCCGCGATTCCGGCGCTGTGGTGGTTTGCCGTCGAAGCGGAATCGTTGATTCGATCGACTCGGAGCGGATCATCGTCCGCGTCGAATCCGCCGAGGATGGCCACTTCTCACGCGAGGTCGGCGCCGACATTTATCAGCTAACCAAATTCAAGCGATCCAATCAAAATACCTGCATCAACCAACAGCCCATTGTGCGAAAAGGCGAGCGCGTTGTGAAAGGTCAGGTGTTGGCCGATGGTCCTTGCACGGAGAAAGGCGAGCTGGCTCTTGGCCGCAACGTCCTTGTCGGATTCATGCCATGGCGCGGCTACAACTTTGAAGACGCCATTCTGGTTTCCGAACGCCTCGTCAAAGACGATTACTACACCTCGATTCACATCGAAGAATTCGAAATCGAGGCGCGTGATACGAAACTGGGTCCGGAGGAAATCACGCGGGACATCCCGAATGTCAGTGAGTCCTTCCTGAAGGACCTGGATGAAGCCGGCATCATTCGTATCGGCGCTTACGTGAAGCCCGGTGACGTGCTGGTCGGCAAGGTCACTCCTAAAGGTGAGACGCAGCTCACTCCTGAAGAAAAACTGCTCCGCGCCATCTTTGGCGAAAAGGCCGGTGACGTTCGAGACGCATCGCTGATTTGCCCTCCGGGGATCGAGGGTATCGTCGTCGACGTGAAAATCTTTTCTCGTAAAGGCGCGGAAAAGGACGAACGCGCAAAACAGATCGAGAACATGGAGATCTCGCGGCTCGAAAAGAATCTTCGCGACGAAATCCGAATTCTTACCGACGAACGCAACAAGCGCCTCGTCGCTCTACTCCAGGGCAAGGTCGTCTCCAACGAGCTCGTGCACGAGCGCACGGGACGCAAAATCGTGGCCAAGGGCACGGAGATGACCAGCGAAGTCGTTGAAAACCTCTCGCTGCGTGAACTCTTGAAATTGAAATTCAAAGACGGCGCCAACCCTCACGAGCAGATTCAGGAAATCGAAGAGATGACCACCCGCCAGATCGACGTGCTGCGCAAAATACACGAAGAGCGCATTTCGAAACTCCGCCGTGGTGATGAACTGCCGCCAGGAGTTATTAAGCTCGTCAAGGTCTACGTTGCGATGAAGCGCAAACTATCCGTGGGCGATAAGATGGCGGGCCGCCATGGAAACAAAGGCGTGATTGCAAGGATTCTTCCGGAAGAAGATATGCCTTATCTGCCGGATGGAACGCCCGTCGAGATCATTCTCAATCCCCTGGGGGTTCCTTCGCGAATGAATGTGGGTCAGATTCTTGAAACGCATCTGGGCTGGGCGGCCAATGCGCTCGGAATGTTTTTTGCGACCCCAGTCTTTGACGGCGCGACAGAAATGGAAATCAAAAATATGCTCGAGCGGGCGAACCTGCCGAAAACGGGTAAGACGCGGCTTTACGACGGCATGACGGGCATGCCGTTTGAGCAGGAAGTCACGGTCGGCTACATCTATATGTTGAAGTTGTCGCACCTGGTGGATGACAAGATTCACGCGCGGTCTATCGGCCCGTACTCGCTCATCACGCAGCAACCCCTCGGCGGTAAAGCGCAGTTCGGGGGACAGCGATTCGGAGAAATGGAAGTATGGGCGCTCGAAGCATACGGCGCCGCGCACATTCTGCAGGAACTGTTAACCGCCAAGTCCGACGACGTGTACGGACGAACCAAAATTTATGAGGCTATTGTGAAGGGTGAAGCTGCCATGGAACCGGGCGTTCCGGAGTCATTCAATGTGCTCATTCGCGAACTGCAGAGCCTCTGTTTAGACGTTGAATTAATGAAGCGCAAACCGACGGCGTAGGGAATTCTGGGGAAATTCGGGGACGCACCCCGAATTTCCCCAGAATTCTCCAGGAGGTATACATTGATTAGATCGAATCCTTATGACCGGGCAGCATCCATTGCCGATTTCGACAGCATCCGGATCAGTCTGGCTTCCCCAGAAAAGATTCGCTCGTGGTCGCATGGCGAAGTAACAAAACCTGAAACCATCAACTACCGGACATTCAAGCCTGAGCGGGACGGTCTCTTCTGCGCGCGCATCTTCGGTCCGGTCACCGACTGGGAATGTCTCTGCGGAAAATACAAGCGCATGAAACACCGCGGCGTCATTTGCGACAAGTGCGGGGTGGAAGTGACGCTGTCCAAAGTGCGCCGTGAACGGCTAGGTCACATCGAGCTGGCGAGTCCGTGTTCGCACGTCTGGTTCTTCAAGGGATTGCCAAGCCGTATCGGTCACTTGCTCGATATGTCGCTGCGTGAACTGGAGCGGGTTCTTTATTTCGAGGCGTATGTCACGATCGATCCGGGCGAGGCTCCGCTGAAAGAACGTGAGCTTTTGACGGAAGAAAAATTCCGGCAATTGCAGCAGGAGCACCCCGGAAAGTTCGTTGCCATGATGGGCGCTGAAGCCATCAAAGAACTCCTGAAGCGTGTGGATATCGACGAGTTGTCGCATGAGCTCCGCACGAAGATGAAGAACGAAACGTCGCAGCAGAAGAGAGTCAAATTTGCGAAGCGCTTAAAAGTGGTCGAGGCGTTTGTCAAGTCGGGCAACAAACCGGAGTGGATGATTTTGGACGTCATTCCGGTCATTCCACCGGAACTGCGTCCCCTGGTTCCGCTAGACGGTGGACGATTCGCGACGTCGGATTTGAACGATCTCTACCGCCGTGTCATCAACCGGAACAACCGTTTGAAGAAGCTCATGGAATTGCATGCGCCCGACGTCATCGTCCGGAATGAAAAACGCATGCTCCAGGAAGCCGTCGATGCTCTTTTCGACAATGGCCGGCGTGGCCGCATTTTGCGTGGCGCGAATAACCGTCCGCTGAAGTCGCTATCGGACACGTTGAAAGGTAAGCAAGGACGTTTCCGCCAAAACCTGTTAGGCAAGCGTGTGGACTACTCCGGCCGTTCTGTCATCGTTGTCGGGCCTGAGCTGAAGCTGCATCAATGCGGACTGCCGAAGAAGATGGCCCTCGAGCTCTTCAAGCCGTTCATCTACAACCGGCTCGAACAGGGCGGACATTGCACTACGGTTAAAGCCGCGAAGGAAATGGTTGAGCGGCAGGATTCCGTCGTATGGGACATTCTTGAGGAGGTGATCAAGGATCATCCTGTTCTTCTCAATCGAGCGCCGACGCTGCACCGGCTCGGCATTCAGGCCTTCGAGCCCGTCCTGGTCGAAGGAAAAGCGATCAAGATTCATCCGCTGGTTTGCACGGCGTTCAATGCGGATTTCGATGGCGATCAGATGGCGGTTCACATCCCCCTGTCGCCGGAAGCCCAAATCGAGGCGTCTGTCCTGATGCTTTCCACGCAGAATCTCTTGTCGCCGGCCAGCGGCCAACCCGTCGCTGTGCCAACACAGGACATGGTTCTTGGCGTTTACTATCTGACCCGTCCAAAACCGGCAGCGAAAGGTGAAGGTCGAACCTTTGGATCGATTGACGAAGTGCTGATGGCATGGGATTCCGGTGAGGTTGAAACGCAGTCAGCCATTCGCCTGCGATATAGCGGTCCGCTGATCGATATGACAACGGCATACGATGAACAAGCGATCGTTCACGCGGAAGTCGTCGACGCCAAGAACCACATGCTCAACACCACAGTCGGCCGTGTGATTCTCTATGACAACATGCCGAAAGGCATGCCCTTCATCAATGCTCTCCTGAAGAAAAAAGGCCTGGGCCAGTTGGTGAGCTATACGTACCTGCGCTATGGACCTGAGATGACGGTCACCATGCTCGACCACATCAAAGAGCTGGGCTTCTATTACGCGACGAAGGCGGGCATCACGATCTCGATCGATGACCTCATCGTGCCGCCTGGTAAGCGTGACTTCGTCGAAAACGCCCAGAACGAAGTCGTAAAAGTGGATCAACAGTACCGCGACGGAGCGATCACGAATGGCGAACGTTACAACAAGGTCATCGCTATCTGGTCGGATGTGACGGAAAAGATCTCCGACATGATGTTCAACGAAATGGAACGCGCGGAAAAGGCCAGCCACGGATTTAATCCGATTCTGTTGATGGCCGACTCCGGAGCTCGCGGTTCGAAGCAGCAGATCCGGCAGTTGGCCGGTATGCGCGGTTTGATGGCGAAGCCTTCAGGCGAGATTATCGAAACGCCCATTACCGCGAATTTCCGCGAAGGCTTAACCGTGCAACAGTACTTCATCTCCACCCACGGCGCCCGCAAAGGATTGGCCGATACCGCTCTGAAGACGGCTGACTCTGGTTATTTGACCCGCCGGCTCGTGGACGTCGCGCAGGACGTCATCATCAGCGAGGCGGACTGCGGCACGGTGGACGGCATCTATGTAGGGTCGATCGTGGAGTCGGGCGAAATCATCGAGCCTTTGAGAGATCGTATCGTTGGCCGGGTGTCGCTCGAAAAAATCAAAGACTACGAAGGCAAGGTCATTGTCGAGATCAATCAGGAAATCACGGAAGATCTTGCCAGCGCGATCCAGGCGGCGGGTATCGAACGCGTGAAGATCCGTTCGGTGCTCACGTGCGAGTCACGGCGCGGCGCCTGCGTCCGCTGCTATGGCCGCAACCTGGCAACCGGCAAACTGGTGGAAATCGGCGAAGCGGTCGGCGTGATCGCGGCTCAGTCGATCGGCGAGCCGTGTGGCCGAGCAAACCAGCTTGGAAGCCAAGAACGCCGGCACGATCAAGTTCCATAACCTCCAGACTGTCCGGAATCAAGCAGGCTTCCTGGTCGCAATGAATCGTAACGGTGTGCTGGCGATCATGGACGAGAAAGGCCGCGAGAAGGAGCGCTATACGATCGTGTACGGCGCGAAACTCAAGGTCAACGAAGGCGATCACGTGAAGGTCGGTGCGACGCTCGTCGAATGGGATCCATATACGTTCGCCATCCTCACGGAAGTCAGCGGCACGGTTCAGTTCAAGGACTTGCTCGAAGGCGTCACGATGCATGAGGAACTTGACGAAGTGACCGGCCTTTCGCGCTGGGTTGTTACAGATTCACCGGATGAGAAACGCCAGCCAACCATTCAGATTCGTGACGACAAGCACAAAGTCTTGCGCAAATATCTGATTCCATCTCGTGCTCACCTGATGGTGGCCGACGGCGACGCGGTTTACCAGGGCGACGTCCTGGCGAAGATTCCGCGTGAAACGACGAAGACCAAAGACATCACGGGTGGTCTGCCGCGCGTCGTTGAATTGTTTGAAGCGCGAAAACCCCGCGAGACCGCGGTCATCACTGAAATCGACGGTATCGTGAAGTACGGCGATATCACCAAGGGCCAGCGGAAGATTATGGTCATCAACGAGAACGGAGTCGAGCGCGAATACGCTTTGCCTCGTGGCGTTCACGTGAACGTTCAGGAAGGCGAACATGTGCGTGCCGGCGAGCCGTTGATGGATGGTCCGCGTAATCCGCATGATATTCTGGCCGTTCTCGGTGAAAAAGAACTGCAGGCTTACCTTGTGAACGAAATTCAGGAGGTCTATCGTCTGCAAGGTGTCAACATCAATGATAAGCACATCGAAGTCATCGTTCGTCAAATGATGCGCTGGATCAAGGTTGAGGACGTCGGCGATACGGAATTCCTGGTCGACGAACAAGTCGACAAGTTCCGCTTCCAGGAGGAGAATGAACGGGTCAAGAAGAGCGGTGGTAAGCCGGCCTCCGGCCGTCCGCTGTTGCTCGGAATCACGAAGGCATCCCGGCCTGGACTTCTATCGGAACGTCGAACTGATTTCGGAAGAGCCTGAGCCGGGTCTCGTGGAAGAAGCGCCGGCAGAATTGGAACTTGCCGAAGAGATTGGCGCCGAAGAGCAGCCCCATCAGGAACCGCTGGCGACGTAGCGGATTCTGGGACAGACGCCTGACCAAATAGCAGTTCCAATTTGGTCAGACGTTTGTCCTCAAATTATTTTCCCTTCACTCGATAAATCGAAATCTCGTCTAAAGTCTCGCGCGAAAACCAGAATGGAAGCACCCCCCATCCGTCGCTCCAAAAACCTGCATGGGCGTGTACGTCAAGCAACCGGAGCGGCGAGCGAATCCGGTACGTCCGCTGTTCTAATAGCTCGAGAGAGCGGTCGAACTCAAAAGGTCGACCCAGACTTAGACGCGATTTGACAACTAACTCGCCTGAAAATCCGGTTACATCCTCCGCCATGATCTTGCCTCCAAGAGCTGTCATGTAATACCGGAATCCCCATTCACCACTGAAGAGAAACGGCTGATCGTTGCGAAAGTAATCTCGCTGAAAGTCGTAAGCTTCACGCCGTCCGGTCGCGGCGAATTGATAATCCGCCTGAGCGAGACCAAGTCCTAGGACCAATTGAACCGCCAACAGACTTCCGTAGAACGCCCGATTGGGCGAGTTACCAGTCTGTTCGTCTGAGCGAGCAAAAAGTAGTATCAAGGCGGGGTATGCAGGCAATAAGTATCGTGCGACTCCGCCAAGGAAGACCGTAACACAAGTGATCAACATTCCCGCGAACCAGACCCACAAGAAAAGGTCGTCTGAGGCCAATCTGTTTTGAGAGACACCCGTCAGAAGGGGACCCACAGTCCATATCACAAGCGCGACGCCCCCGCCAAAGCAACCGGCAAAGAACGCCCTTTGCGGCCAGGAATAATCGTCCGGCAATGCATACGCGCCCAGGACGCCCACCGCCAAGCTGACCCAGATGAGCGAACCTTTCCAACTGCCTCGCGTCCTCCAGAATATAAATGGGAATGAAACAGCAATCCCGGCAAGATACGCCAGCGTGCTGCTTCCAGCTTTGATCTTCAGGACTGCCCGGCCCCATCCCCGCCTTCCTAATTCCTCGAACATGGCAGAGGCATACATCGTTCCCCGGTGCATATATCCGCTAAGCTGCCAAGCTGCAATAAACAGAACCGGCGCGCACAAAACCAAGGTCTCGCGAAATCCTAACCGCCTCTTGGCCATCGCGTAAAAAGCTAGGAGCAGGATCAGGGCGAAACCTTGATAGGCGTAAAAACACGCCGCGGTTAAGGGCATTGCCGCCACGTAAACCATCCAGTTTCTGGTCTGCGAAATGCCAATTACAAACAACGTGGTCGCGCACAGCCACATCGCCAGCAAAGGTATGTCGGTCATGAGCGTGTGGGCGCACACGATCAGAATTGGATTAGTCGCCAGAAGCGCTGTTGCGACGAAAGGGCGCGCAACAAATCGGCGTGCCAGGAAATAAAACGCAACGGTAATTACGGTCGGAAAGAACAAAAAAGCCGTATGCAGAAATGTTTCGGATGCCGCGCGGTTGTTGAGCAGAAGCAGGCCAGCGATCACATACGAATTAAGAGGAGGATGGGAGTGTGCCCACAACGTGAGATGTTTGCCTTCAAAAACCGATTGAAGATCCAGGGGAAACAATGGATTGCGGAACACGTTACTTGCGACGTCCAGGTACTGAACATCATCGATGTGGAAAGCTTGATGGATGAACGGCGCATGAATCCCAAGCGTTAGAGCGATCAGAAGTGCCAAGTCTCGTGCCGTCCGGCGCGTGGGTCGACCCTGTTCAGTCGATCGCATACGTTAAACCGACATCAACCTCTGGGAAGCAAGTACAGATCGAGCGGGTAGGATAGTGGCGTGGATTGAAAAACACAATGATAGAATTCCCTCCGCGGGATCAGATGTGGGAATGGTTCAACGCGCATTATTCAGTTGAAGCACTCTGGTCGAAATGGGGTGCAGTTGTTGTCGGATACGCCGGATTTCTGGTACTGGAACGGCTGATTCCGGCGCAACGTCACCCCGGACGCCAAGAGTTCATCACCGATCTTCGGGCAAACCTGGTATTTTTTCTTCTGAATCCGCTCGCGTTGTCTCTGGGCGCGTGGTCATCATACCCCGTAGCGGTCTTATTAGGGGGTCCGTTGGTTCGACTGGATCTGACGCGCTTCGGGAGGAGTCAACCCCTGTATGCATTCCTACTCGCGTTCCTTCCATTCTTCGTTTTCGACTTTTTCTATTACTGGTTTCACCGGCTTCAGCATGTGTCGCCGTGGTTGTGGCAGGTACATCGCCTACACCATTCCGAATCTTTCCTGAACGTGACCACGAGTTATCGCCATCACTGGCTGGAAGAATTCTTCAGGGCTTTCTTCATTTTTTTGCCGATGAATTGGATGCTCTCTATCGCACCAGTTCATTCAGCCGTGGCGGCGGTATTGATCGGGCAGTGGACCAGTTTCTTTCATGCGAATATTAAGCTGAGTTTTGGCGCACTAACCGGTCTCATAACGGGTCCGCAATATCATCGGATCCATCACAGTATCGAACCGAGCCATATCGGGAAGAACTACGCTGCTTATTTTCCCGTTTGGGATTGGGTTTTCGGAACATATTTCCAACCCGAACGAACCGAGTGGCCTGAAACGGGCCTACTTGACACTAATGGCGTGGCGGACGTGCGGGAGATAGTGTTTTCTCCTTTTGCAGGTTGGTGGGAGCGGCTCCACGCCCGTACAACAAAGCCCCGGCTTTAAGCAATTTAATTTCTAAAACATTAATCGTTCGTGTTTCTGTGTGTCTTGGGGACACTGCAGTTCTTGCGATTGGAGAAAGGATTGGCCGACGCCACGTGAATGATCGATCAATTTTCCAAATGCGTATCGGGAAAATTGCCCGCATCATAAGCCTTTCCCGATAAGGAACGGCACAAGCAGATAGTAAGATGTAATTGCGGTGTAAAGCAGCGCTACAGCGACCGAGAATACTGCCGACTTTTGCCAGTCGCCCACTTTGACGCCTTCTTGGCCAAGTTCGAAGAAAACCGCAAGCGGGCCCACCTGTGATAGTAGGTAAAATGCCTTGACGACCTCGAAGCTGCCAAATCGAAGAATGAAGAACAGGTAAGAAGACACGGCGAAAATGAAAATGGCCGCAATCGCAAGGTAAGCCCGGCCGTTTTCTCTTCTCGCGCATGACGAGCTTCAAAATCGGACTGGATCATAGCGTGAACCATTGGCGCTTTACCGTGACCCCCCAAACGCGACGACGGCCTCGCTCACTGGTGCGCATATAGTCGCGCGACGCTATCGTTCGGGAGCAGATAGGAATCAACGAGCCGAAACGCTTCAGGATGATTTAGGACGATCTGGTTCAATCTCAAGTTCTCCGTCGTGGTATAGGCCCATCCCTGATCGCCCTCGATGAGGATGATGTAGTTAAAACCTTCGAAACTATGAATTCCATTTAGCGCAGCCCCAGGGCGTCCCGTTTGGACATTCAGACCACGGATGCGGGCCAACAAATTAAAGTTGCTCCCGTTGAAGCGTGGAAGATCCGGAATTAGAGCAAGTGTTGCCTGTACGCGTCGTTCTAAGGAATGATCGGCGATGCGTCGAAGGATTGCGTCGTGTTTCCAGTCCTCCCGTTTGGGTGGTCCCGATATGTGAAAGTAGTTCTGCAAATATAGGTTCCAGTCGTAGCGCAATTGACCTCGGTAGCCTTCGAGGAGAACGATCTCCTGCGGCAGCCAACGGAGGCCGAAATTGACGGCGTACGCTTGAATACACAGGATTGCCAGAAGCAGGGTTTTGATCGTGCGGGTCATCCACCCTCTCTTCCAGGAGTTTATCCACGCTCCCGTCACGACCATCATTGGCCCGAGCAGAGGCACGCTGTATCGCGGGTCCTTGTTCCTCAAGAGAGTTATCACGACCCAGCCGACCACGATGGCTGCCGTCAAGAAACCACCGTGTCTGAACCGATCGCGTTTGTACACAAAGATAACGGAAAAGATGAAGAGGCAGAAAAGGAGAGCGAAAAACTGGTATCCCTCGAGGAGACGTAGGTAATAGATTAACGATTGAAATGAAGTAACCGGGGGTTCTCCTTCAAGCGCGCCTGCCTCGGCATTTTCAAAGTAGAATCGGGTCAGCTTTTGCAGATTCGGCAAATACCAGGCGCCGCTTGCAACGGTCGCGATTCCGATTGCTGCGATGCAGTTGATCATGCGGGCTTTGCAAGTCCAGATGTGGTAACGGAAAATAACGTAAACTATCGGG
>WNGM01002447.1_pt1 | contig 16900 bp, 12 predicted proteins | sample 5400571 | NCBI WGS metagenome assembly WNGM01 (sample SAMN13153378, study PRJNA577476) | soil metagenome | isolation source: 100 cm soil or saprolite under Garry oak tree replicate 2 | place: USA:California | collected 2016-06-15 | reverse complement strand
ATGCTGGTCACCATTAAGACAGAGAGTAAAATCAGGAATTTTTTCTGTAAATCATTGAGTACGCTCATACACTTTATAAACCTTTACTAAACCTCCCAACACACCACTTCCCCCAGGCACTACTCTCTTGCTCATGATCGTCGTATCCTCCTACCGCCAGCAGAGAGTTTTCATATAAGAGAAATAACGTTTTTATACTATCTCTCCAGTTGCTCATCACCCTGCCTTCCAGTACTTTTGTACCAGTAGTCCGGTAACCTGCTCTGGTGCCAGTTAAAGATAAGCTGGCGGAAGGATCATCCTTCAATATGGAGCGATAATGCACATTGACGAAATACTCCGGCCACCCGTAGGGGCCGATTATGCACATTAACTTTTAAATGCGGACACGAATGCGTTCACAATGGCCGGATTAATTTGTTAATCTGCATTATCGCGCCCACAGCCGATGATGATTTTTAACTTTCAATGTCGGTAATAATTTGTCACCCTGAGCGAAGCGAAGGGTCTCTCTCGACGGGCAGCGAGATGCTTCGCTTCGCTCAGCATGACAGTGTATGGATTACGGACATCATGACCTTATTCACTCTCATCGTGTCTACCGCTTCCAAGCCGTTGAGAGGCGCCTCAACGACTATGGTACGATGATGGGAAACCAGGTGATGATGACGGTAATCCATACACTGTCATGCTGAGCGCAGCGAAGCATCTCTCTGCCTCTCGAGACAGACCCTTCGCTGCGCTCAGGGTGACACAGTGTGATTGTTCAAACTGTCCAGGGCTTTTCTTCACATTGAACCTTGCCTAAGTTTCTGAGGCCACACAAAAGCGCTGCAGCTGTAATAGCCAGCCGCATCCGTTTCCTGTGTCATACTGTACTGTTTTCGGAATTATAGTTGTTTAATACTCTTACGTCAACCACCATGTGAATAATGAGCAAGTATTTTACTCTCTTTGGGACACCGCAGAGTACATCTCTCCAAGGAAACGGCTGGGCATCAAACGCCCACCAGGCCGCAGGTAGCTGCGTACTAGCAGCAGCATCGCAGGCTTATCACGCACATAATGAAGCGAGTTCGCCATGACCACGCCATCCAGGGGTGGCAAGTCAAGTCGGTGGGTAAAGTCGGCAGCAATGTAGTGAACGGCGTTAGCAGGGAAACGGGCGCGTAACGCCCGCTCCTGTCCCCGCAGTGCATTCCTGTCTTTGTCTACTGAATGGATCTGTCCCGTTTGCCCAAGCAGGTCGGCGAGTGCCAGAGTGAAGGCGCCTGTTCCTGAGCCGAGATCAGCCCACACCCCTCCAGCCTTGGGAATGCCGTTCCGCAGGAAATACAGATGGTCGTCGTGGTTCATAAAATCCTCTTTTACTCAGAAAATGCAGCCAGAGTTCAAAGGCAGGTTGCGCTCACCGGGCCAGCGCTACAGCGATCCTGCCTTCCGCCTTGATGTAGACTCGCTCTTGTAACGGCGGACGGCTGTGGTAACCTCCACTATTGCATCACCAGCCGACTCTGCTGTCTCGTCGATGAGCGTTTCATCGCAGATAGGCCAGCGCGTGTTGTGGATCGACCCCTCCATCTCACTAGCTGCGAAGAGCGCCTGGAATATCTCTTCGGTTATATATGGAAGGAATGGAGCAAGGAGCTTTATTACCGATAGCAGGACATGATACAGCGTATAGCATGCCCCTTCTCGCCTCTCGCTTTCCCCGGCATAGAGGCGCTCCTTGGACATCTCCAGGTAGTTGTCTGCCAGGTCGTGCCAGAAGAAACTCTCGGTCTCGCTTTTGGCTGCAGCATAATCATAATTGCGGAAAAGCTCTGTTACACGATGAATGAGCCGCTGGGTGTGTGTGAGTATCCAGCGATCAGTCGGCAAGAGAGCTGGATGCTTGTCCGGTGGCCGGTAGTTTTCCAGGAAGCGTTGAGCGAACCTGGCAACGTTCCACAGCTCGAATCTTTACCGTAGCCTGTGCTGGCCGCCCAGTAGCGGACTGCGTCTGCCGAGTATTTTTCGATCATCTTCATTGGCGACATCGGGCCGCCCCCGCGGCTCTTGCTGATTTTTTCCCCCCCGGCACCTGCCAGGCCCCAGCCGGAGATAGCTATCTCCTTCCATGGCAGGCGGCCAAAATGGTGGTAGGATTTGACGATGGTGTAGAACGCCCAGGTCCGGATGATCTCGTGCGCCTGCGGGCGCAGCGAAAACGGGAAGACTTGTGCGTAGAACTGATTATCTGACAACCAGCGCCCGGCAATTTGCGGCGAGAGGGAGGAAGTTGCCCAGGTATCCATGACATCTCGTTCCGGCGTAAAGGATGTGCTCCCACAGGCACACGGCTTTGCCGGCTGCTGTTCAGTCGGGTCTACTGGAAGCTGCTCTTCGTCGGCCAGCAGGATTTCACCGCAGGCGTCGCAATACCACAGTGGGAAAGTTATGCCAAAGTAGCGCTGCCGTGAGATGCACCAGTCCCAATGTAGATTCACGACCCATTCGCGATAGCGTGCCTTCATATGAGCCGGGTGCCAGGTAACCTGTTCCCCAGCATCGAGCAGCTCTTTTTTAAAACCGAGCACGCGGATAAACCACTGCTGCGTTACAATGTACTCGACCGGCGTGTCGCAGCGCTCGTGAACGCGTATTGACTGGGTAACGGGCTGCCGCTCAAGAAGCAGGCCTCGCGCTTCCAGGGTTTCGATGATTCTGTGACGAGCTTCATCAGTGGTCAAACCAGCGAACTCACCGGCTTCCTGAGTCAGGCGGCCATCACGGCCAATGACTGCTTTGAGCGGCAGGTCGTGCTTATACCACCACTCGACATCAGTAGCGTCACCAAAGGTACAGCACATGACAGCACCTGTACCCTTCTCCGGGTTTGCTTCCTGGTCCGCCAGCAGTGGTACCTCTCGCCCGTAGAGCGGTTCCTTTACACTCTGTCCAATGAGGTGCTGGAAACGCCGGTCGTCAGGGTGGACGAAAACGGCAACGCAGGCTGGCAGCAGCTCCGCACGAGTGGTGGCAATAGGAAGAGTCGAACCATCTTCAAGGCTAAAAGCAAGCGTGACAAACTCGCTATTCCGCTCCAGGTCATTCAGTTCGGCCTGTGCAATAGCCGTGTGGCACTCTGGGCACCAGATCGTCGGGGCTTCGCGACGATAAGCCAGACCCTTGCGATAGAGATCAAGAAACGAGAGCTGGGAGGTACGCCTGGATAGCTCATCGATGGTGCGATAGGTGTAACGCCAATCTATTGAGAGCCCTAGCCTTTGCCAGAGCGCCTCGTAATTTTTCTCTTCCTCCACACTTACCGCGAGGCATTTTTCGATGAAAGCTCTACGCCCTACCTTGATTGCGGTGATGCCGAGCCGCTTCTCTACGAGTTTCTCCGTGGGCAGACCGTTATCATCATAACCCATGGGGTAGTAGACGTTATAACCGTTCATGCGCCAGAAACGGGCCATAAAGTCCGTGTGACTGTACGAGTAGACGTGTCCCAGGTGCAAGTTCCCGGAGACGGTAGGAGGATCTATATCAATTGAGTAAACTGGAGCTTCGGCTCCAGGTGAGAAGTGGTAGGTACCCGCCTGCTGCCAGAATGTCTGAAGTTGAGGCTCCGCTGTGTTAGGACTGTAATACTTTGGTAGGCTCACGTGCTGCTCCTTTGCTTTGTGTCCTATAGATGGATCATCCCGAACACAATAAAAAACCCTTACATCCTTCATGAGGACGTAAGGGCATAACCTTCGCGGTACCACCTCAGTTCGCCGGTCGTTGCGTACCAGCGCTCTCACCGCCCTGACCTTGCACTACCCTCCTGATTGGGAGGCTGTTGCTGTATCAGGGCTTCGCTATAACGGGCTAACCCGTGCCGATCTACTCTCCATGATGGATTTCTTCAACAATTATCCGGGTCACGTTCGGCGGTGGGACTGTGGGAGCTTCCAGCCTGTGGCCATCCCTTCTCTATCAGTGTCCTGGCCGCTTACTCTTCCCGGGAAAGATGCGTATTTCGCGCTTTATGAGTATTGTACCTGATGCGAGGAGAGGTGTCAATGGTCTGTTTAGGGCTATCTCACCCCACCCGGCAAAAAACAGCCTTCAAATAAGCCGTCTCCGGCATAGCCAGGTTGACGGGGTGATCGACGCTATGTGTATAGACCTCTAATAGTTGTACGGATCGATGAAGGCGTTGCGCTGCCTGTGAAAGAAAGCCCAGCAAGTCATCCAGACCAACTACACCGGAGCAGGAACACGTCAGTAGCATGCCTCCAGGCCGCACTACCTGCATGCCGAGCATGTTCAAACGGCGGTAGGCCTTGAGAGCCTGTGCTCGCGCACCTTGCGTTTTGGCAAAGGCTGGTGGATCGAGTATCACAACGTCAAATTGCTCCTCCATACTTTGTGCCTGCTCCAGGTAATCAAACACATCGGCCACGACAAATCGATGAGCATCAGGGTCAAGATTGTTTAGCGCGAAGTGCTGCTGCGCCTTTTCAATTGCTGCTGCTGAGATGTCAACGCTGGTTACGCTCGTCGTGGGACTGCTGAGAGCGGCATAGACGGAAAAACCACCAGTGTAGCTGAAGCAGTTGAGGACGCGTTTGCCCTGTGCGTATTTACGCATAGCCTGGCGTTTATCGCGTTGGTCGATGAAAAAGCCCGTCTTCTGTCCCTGCCATGGGTCGACTAGAAACTGTACGCCATTTTCGCGCACCGCTATCTGCTCTGGAACTTCACCGGCCACTGCTAATGGCTCTTCTACCTCCAGGCCTTCGCGGCGTCGTGCTTGACCATCATTGCGCAGCAGTAGACCATGTGCTCCGGTTTCTGTCATGAGCGCGTCGACGAGCAAAGGTTGCAGGTGTTCCATGCCGGCCGTATGAATCTGCGCGACGAGTATATCTGCGTAACGGTCCACAACCAGCCCGGGTAGGCCATCGCCTTCTGCATGGATCAGCCGGTACATGTTTGTCTGTGTAACATCTAATACATGTCGCAACTCCATCGCGCTGCAGATGTGTCTGCGTAAAAACTCGATGTCAATAGGTTCTTCGATGGAGTGCGTCAGGATGCGGATAGCGATATCGGTTCGTGGATTATAATAACCGCGCGCTACGAACTGGCCGGTAGAAGTTTTGACATCAACCAGCCCACCCGCCTCAATCCAGCGCGGAGGTTGTTGCAGGGCACCTGAGAAAATCCACAGATGCCCACCGAGTAGGCTTTCTTCGCGGCCTGGCTTTAAACTTGCTGTTGGATAACGGAACACTGCTTCTTATCTTCTTTCGGATATTGCTTCGCCCTTCTGCAAGAGTGTGTAATGATCACCAAGATGATACCACAGAAGAGTGCCGGCAACTTCATGAAACTTGAACCCGTACTTGTACGTGATATACATCGTACTATTTTTACTTCCACAGTTTAATACTACATAAAGTGCATATTCCGAGAAAAGGTGCTAGCATTGGAGTATAAGTATGCCCTATGACTCAGAATCATCTTCCACTCAGGAAAATGGAGCTGTCAAGACTATCATTGTGGTGGAGGATGACGAAGACATTGGTTCTTTCCTCGTCCAGGCTATTTTACAGGAGACAAATTATCAAGCTATGCTGCTTACCGACGGCTTTCAGTGTTTGAAGGCCGTTACGAGCATCAAGCCCAATCTATTTATTCTAGATTATCATCTACCTTCGATGAACGGTATAGAATTGTATGACCAGCTGCATGCCAAAAAGGAACTGGAGCATGTTCCTGCCGTTGTGGTCAGTGCGCGCCTGCCCAGGCAGGATATCGACAAACGCCATATTGTCGGCATGAACAAGCCGCTTGAACTGGACGAATTTCTACATACTATCGAACGTTTGCTTGCCTGAGAATACCTGCTTCATAACGGGACGTAAGGTCACTTTTTCACCCTGACCCATCCTTCCTTGCACTGCACCAGCAGTGCTTGTCCTATTTCCTCAGGAACATTTTCTGTATTCCAATGGCTATAGGAAATTGCTGCTCGGACTTCGAAAAACTCACTACCGCTATTGATTTTGACGGGACCTCCCCACTCTACTATGCCGCAGATAAAATTGTAGACGTGGCGGGCACTCCACTCCCCAGCATGTATGACAAAATCATCGGTGGAAGGAAAAGTATGATAGCTACTCTTAGATTTTTCCTGGACAACACGCCTGGCAAGACCCCTGTATAGATTCCATACAGTTTGTGCCAGCAGTTCTCCACCATGCACTGCACAGTGCATCTCCAGGTGAGCATAGCTGATGCCATCTGGCACATGAATGGCTTCCTGTGCTAGAATATCGCCACTGTCCATCCCTTCATCGACCAGGTGAATAGAGACGCCTGTCTGTTCAGCCCCTTCGCGAAATGTCCAGAATAAAGGAACCGGGCCGCGATTGGCCGGCAGTAGCGATGGATGCACATTGAGACAACCGAAACGCGGAAGTTCCAGGATAGCAGGTGGGATGCGCTGTGAGAAACAAGCTATACAAATAGCGTCCGGTTCGTAAGCAGCAAGGGTGGAGATAGTCAAGGCATCAGATAGATGTTGTACTTCCCAAACAGGTATATTGTTTTCCCAGGCAAGTTCTACGACGGAGGCATCCAGCAGCGGGAGCACAGGGCGCATCAAACTTGGTCGTTCTCGCCGGCGTATAGCCTGGGACTCGCTGCCAGGCACTTGCGGAGCAGGAACGACTACCGCGCAGATCTCTACGTCATAATTCAGCAGGGCACGTAGAGAGGGAGGCGAGAAATTACCCTGCATGCCCAGAAAAATGACTCGCGGGGAACCCTTTGGCGGTATAATATTTGACATGTCGTCCTGCATTTTGTAGTATCTGTATAAGATCAATGGTAATAGTAACCAGGAGTTTTCATTATGACGCGAATGGTCAAGTGTGTCAAACTTGGACGAGAGCTGCCAGGCCTGGATAAGCCTCCTTTCCCTGGTACGTTGGGTCAGCGCATCTATGAGCATGTTTCTAAGCAAGCCTATGATATGTGGCCTGCGCAGAGTACGCTCATTATCAACCACTATGGACTCAACATGGCCGATCCAGAGGCACGTAAAATACTGCGTGAGCAGATGGAGGAATTCTTCTTCGGAGAAGAAGCAAAGATGCCGGAAGGCTGGGTGCCGGAAGAAGTTGGTACCGGGGCCGGGCCGAGTAGCAAAGGCGGGGGCGGAGCGCCGCGCAAGAAATGAGAGCTCCCGGCGATATCCTGCTCGTCTCCTGCTATGAGCTAGGCCATCAACCGTTTCAGCTCGCTATGCTGCTCGCTCTCCTCCGGCAGACAGGTTATGTTCCTGTAGCTGTCGATACTGCTGTTGAGGCATTGACCAGCGAGGCGATCACACAGGCGCGTTTCGTTGCTATCTCCGTACCAATGCATACTGCCCTGCGCCTCGGGCAGCAGGTTGCCCAGCGCGTGCGCTCACTTAATCCAGGTGCGCATATCTGCTTTTATGGTCATTATGCCTGGCTCAACGCTGCCTACCTGTTGCAAAGCGCCGCCGATTCGGTTATCGGCGGCGAGCACGAGGTTCCTCTCCTTAAACTGGTTGCCGCCCTGGAGCAGGACGATACGGCTCCCATTCCAGGAGTTAGCACACGCCGGTCCAGCAGTGAACCCTGGATACAGCGCACGATTTTCCCTGTGCCAGAACGCCAGCTCTTGCCTCCGCTGCTTCGCTATGCTCGGCTAGAGGTAGACGGGAAGACAGTGCTTACAGGGTACACTGAAGCAACGCGAGGCTGCAAGCACAGGTGCCTGCACTGCCCGATCACGCCTGTCTATCATGGACGCTTCTTCGCTATACCTGCAGAGGCTGTCCTGGCCGACATCCGTTCGCAGGTAGAACAGGGAGCCCGTCATATCACCTTCGGTGACCCTGACTTCTTCAATGGCCCGACACATGCCATGCGTATTACCCGCGCAATGCAACAGGAGTTTCCCGGCGTAACCTTCGACGCGACAATCAAAATTGAGCACGTGCTGAAGCAGCGCCATCTCTTGCCAGAGCTCAAAGACCTGGGGTGCGCCTTTATTGTATCTGCCGTAGAATCAATCAACGACAGCGTGCTCCGTCATCTTGACAAAGGGCACACAGGAGCCGACGTAGCCGAGGTATTCGATCTGTGCGAACATGTGGGTATACCTTTACGCCCTTCGCTTTTGCCGTTCTCTCCATGGGAGACGCTGGACAGCTACATTGCATTGATGTCCTTTTTTGAAGAGCGCCACCTGGTTGAACACATTGACCCAGTACACTTCTCAATTCGCCTGCTCGTTCCTCCTGGCTCGGCTCTGCTGGATACACCTGGCAGCCAGGAATGGCTGGGCGAGCTTGACGCCGTTTCCTATACATACCGCTGGAGACATTCCGATCCGCGCATGGACCGGCTGCAACGCGATGTAGCAGCCCTGGTAGAACAGGCTGAACTGGCTCATGCCAGCGCTGTCGAGACATTTTTCCATATCAAGTCGCTGGCACTTTCTGCCGCAGGTGACAATCTATTCATTGCTCGGGCTGTAGAAAACTATGGTACTGCTAAAGTAGTACCACATTTAACCGAGGCATGGTTTTGCTGAGCAGAACCCACTGCGGGTCAGTTAGATCCGGCGCATTAAAAGGCCCAGAATGAACAAATAAGGAGGGCGAACCTGTTGTTCGCCCCCCTGGATTGATGTCTTACACTCCACCCACTACAAAGATGATTTATTTATCGGTTACTATTATTCCTATCCTGCAACTTGATTGCAGCAATAACCGGGTCGGTATGATGTTCGCGTTCTTCGGCCTTTTGAAGGTTGATCGCGCTGTTGATGAGAGCGATATGTGTGTACGCCTGCGGGTAGTTTCCCAGCGCAATGTTATTGTGCGTGTCGATCTCCTCAGAGAACAGCCCCAGCCGCCCAGCGTAGGGCAGCAAGCGCTCGAAGAGGGACCGGGCCTCGTCAACGCGCCCTTGCATAGCCAGGTTATCTACCAGCCAGAAGGTACAAATGGCGAAAGTGCCCTCCGAGCCAGGCAGCCCATCGTCTGACAGGTAGCGATAGACGAAACCCTGCTCATCCGTCAGGTGCTCGATGATACGATCAACTGTTGAGCGCATCCGCGGATCATCTGGTGGGATGAAGCCAACCAGTGGCAGCAGCAGGTTCGAGGCGTCCAGTGCTGTGTCATCGTACGCCTGGGAGAAGGCGCCCAGCCCGGTATTATAGCCGCGTGACAGGATATCGGCGCGAATCTGGTCACGTACGAGACACCACCTTTGCAGGTCTACTTCTAAGTGTAGTTCTAAAGCCGCTTTGATCGCGCGATCGAGTGCGACCCAGCACATGACTTTGGAGTAGACAAAGTGGCGCGACCCGCCACGGACCTCCCAGATGCCTTCATCGCATTCTTGCCAGTGCGCACACACGTGCTCCACCAGTGTGCGCATCATTGCCCACAGTGGCCCCTCCAGCTTTTCGCCGTAGCGTTCGAAACAGCCCTCGCGGCGGTAGAGGTGAATGCAATCCAATATCTCGCCGAAGATGTCTAGCTGCTTCTGTTTCGCTGCAACGTTGCCGATACGTACAGGTCGTGAGTCCCAATAACCACTAAGGTGAGACAAGTCGCACTCGGTGAGTTCACGCTCACCCCGAATGCCGTACATGATCTGCAGGCCTTCGCCGTTGGTGTAAGAGAGACGTTGCAGCCAGTGAGTAAAGGCCCGAGCCTCTTCCGTGAAGCCAAGCATGTTGAAGGCATACAGGGTGAAAGTGGCATCCCGCAGCCAGGTGAAACGGTAGTCCCAGTTCCGCTCTCCAGACAGGTTTTCTGGTAGAGAGGTGGTGGGAGCAGCGACAATGGAACCTGTCGGAGCATACGTCATCATTTTAAGCACAAGTGCACTGCGTTGTACCCATTCGGCGTAAGGTCCCTGGTAGTTGCAGCTTGCCACCCATCTACGCCAGCAGTGAAGAGTATGCGCCAGCTCTGCATCAAAGTGACGCTGTGGCAGTTCAGACTCCACCAGCCTGCGCGTTGCCTGGGCATTACGCCCCATACCCACTGCAAACACAATGCGTTCGCCTTCACGTAGCGTTATCTGCGCCACAATGGATGGATGCAGGCCTTCCTCGTCTGCTACAACTTGCATAGAGAACGAGGAGGCGCGATAGGCGCCCACTATTGCAAGGCCCATGTTTTGCCGCCCGCCCGAGACAAGCGCCCCTATGTTGTCTGGAAGAAGGGTGATCTCGCTTGCCTCGGCCGCGTAATTTGGACTGGCTTTGAGCACCATTGTGATCGGCAGCTCTCCATGCGTGCATTCAACAGCTCGTACCAGGCAATGGCAGGAACCATCTTCGCGCGTCCAGGTATTATTATTCATCCCCTGGTACGGCCAGGCACGTAACGTCTCTACCGGCATAAAATCAGTCAGCACCACCTCACCGGTGATGCTGGCAAATTTGGTCTGAAGCACATTGCTACCACGAAGGTAGCGTTGCGCCCCTGGGATGGTACTGTCCTTTGGAGCAATCTGGAAGTATCCACCTCTTTCAGCATCCAGCAGGCGACAGAAGATGGCTGGACTATCAAAGTCTGGCAGACATCCCCAGTCCACTGATCCATCTGGAGCTACCAGAACTACAGAATGACAATCGCCGATGACTCCGTAAGAATTGATTGGTTGATAAGTGCGGGTGTTTAAATTTGTCCTAACCATATACAAGCCTACTTTATGAAGAACTTACTCCGACAGAATTCATTAAAAAATCCTGAGAAAAACATTAGAGATTCCTTAAAAAGCACCTCTATATCAAAACAAAACGGAAAGGTAGGCACATTAGTAACAAGTTTTTAGTACTATTCCAAACCTGGATTGTCCGCTTCGAGACCAACTTCTATATAGCAAGCGGCTTCTTATATTTCCTACTATATAACTACTATAAAGTTACATATTTCACTGGATTGGCCAAAATTTCCCTGTCGGCTCATTACCGTTTTTCCCGCGGCCACTGGGAATGAAAGCAATAAGACAATTTGGGGGAGAGATAACCTGCAGCACAAAAAATACGTATAGAACGTGTTTTCGTGTTACAATATTACGAAACGTCAGAAGCGGCTTTGTCGAAGCAAGAGCATATGGGGACGCTGAGTCCATGTCCGATCCCGAAAAGGCTATAAGAAGAATGACCGAGAAAACATTTGAGGATAATATACTCGTTTCACAGGATATGCCAGCCACAGCGACAATCGCTGCATCCGAGCATATCTCATCTTCTTCTGCCTTCTATTTGACTGATCGATTACCAATTTTTAGCTATCTGGTTACTTCCAATCGTGTGCGTTGGTACCGCATTATTATGCGCACCTTCCTCAAGCACCATCGAGAGTTGTATCATTACCAGCTTACGGCCCAGGAAATCCGTGATGCAGTTCGCAGCACATTCGACGCCGATTACACACTTGAGCAATGCCAGAATGATCTCGCCGCCCTGAAAGAATGGGGCAATCTGACGACTATTTATGACTCAAGTCGCGCTACCTCTATCGCTAGCTTCCTTTCGCCTGCCCTGCTCTATCAAGCAACACCCGAGGCGATTGCAATCGAAACCTTCCTTGATGAGCAGACGCGCGCCCGCGCCGTTCGAGGGTCGCTCCGCCAGGGCGATCTCCCGCGTCTCTGGCATTCTCTCCAGCTTCTCGATGAAGCTCTGCGTTTGCCTCCACTCGCATTGACGGTGACGCACAGTCGTGAGATGGCTGAAGAGTGGCAGCGCGTGTTCGAGGTATGGAACACCATGGCGCATGAAGCGGCACAATATCTCGCTACGATGGTAAACGCCACGCAACACGGTCAAGCTGATCTAGAGTCTTACCAGGCATATAAAGCAGCCGTCGTGGCCTATGTGCAGAGTTTTGCTCAAGCACTGACAGAATATAGCCGCCAGATTCGGACACTACTCGCCGATTGGGCAGCAACAGGCAAGAAAGAACAGCTCATCGAAATCATCGCGCAATATCTTGAACCACCTGCACCAACGATAGAGCAGCAACGAACGCAAGCTGATTTGCTACAGGAGGCTCGCAACCAGGTGGAGGCCCTTACAAGCTGGTTTGCCCCAGGTAAAAATGCCGATTCCTTCCGCCGCAATGCGCTCGCCGAAGTGGACAAGGTGGTTCGCCGCGCGACAGCACTGGCTGCTAACGCGAGACCGAGTGCCAATTATGCCGCCAGCCTCAATGCGCTCGCGTATCAATTGCTTCAAGCGAGTGATGGAGAGAGGGCCCAACAACTCTTCAGCGCCGCTTTTGCTAATCTCTTACCGGTACATTTACCGGAAAGCCTGGCAGGGTCCCCCAGCGCTGCTTATGATCCAGGGAAGGGCAGCGCATGGCAAGAACCTGCCACCGTTGAGCTTCATTTGCGGCCCATCAGCCGTGCTAATCGAGGCGACCATTCCCTGGAAGATCCGGTGATCGATAACCGCGCCATTGTTCGCCAGCTAGTGGCAGAGTATCAAGAGCGGCTCCAGGAGGAGCGCGAGCAGTTTGCGCGGATTTTCTCTGCAAAGTATCTCGACATAGGAACGATAGCCAGTATTAGCGTAGAAGAACGAGCTATTTTGACGGCGGTAATTGATGGCTGCCTGAGCAGTGCCAGCCACCAGTATAGTGCGCCCGATGGCTCTACCATTGTCTTGCTTAATCCCGATGAGCAAACCTACGCCACACTGCTGGCACCCGATGGAGTTTTGCTCCTGCCACGCTATCGTTTGCAATGCGAGGAATTGGATGGGTTAGCCGTATGATAGAAGAGCAAGAAATACAGGCGCAGGATATTCTCATGGCAGATGCTAAACTGCCTGAGCCTTCCACGACCAGCCGTGCAAACCACCTGGCTGCCTCTCGCCAGCGAGCCTACAGCGCTGACCTGATGAAGGCGCACGTGGCACTGATGGAAAAGGAGATAATCCTACCCAAACAGCCAGAGCTGTTCAGGCTGATACATCGTCACTACCATACGTTGCAGACCTGGCATGACCAGTATACAGGCTGGCGCATTCAACGCGGTCCGACCGTTATTCGCCTGGTGCGTCATCTCAGCGCAGTAACGCCTGGCTATCTTTACGACAGACTGAAAGAGCCGGGTGATTTTGCTTGCCTCACCTGGATTCTCTGGTATGCTGAAAACCGCCAACTGAGCGGTCGCGGCATTGACCAGCAATTTTTGCTCTCGCAACTGGCTGAACAGATTCAGGAACAGTCTATTTCCGGCGCGGACGGGGCAGTGAGATTTGATTTTCGCAGACCCTCAGAGCGCTATAGCATCCAACGTGCTCTCCACTACCTGGAAGACCTGGGAGGTATACAACTGGTCGATGGGCAGACAAGGGAGTGGGTTGAGCAAACACCCGGCGCCGATGTTCTGTATGAGTTTACTGATGTCATTCGCTCGCTCGTTGCCGCATTCAATTCACAGTTTGTGGCAGCCATCTCCTCCAGGCTTGACGATCATACCACAACCCTGCAACCAGCATTGCTACCAGAGGCGGAGATTACTCCCAGCCTCGTACGAGCCTGGCGCGCTCTTCTCCTGGGACCTGCATTATTCAGGTATGATGATCCTGCCGCCTTCGCCGAATTACTGGCACGGGCTGACGCTACGGCCAGTGAACTGCTCGACACCTTCGGCTGGTTACTTGAAGTAAATCGCGACTACGCCTGCATTGTGCGGGCAAGCGGCATGTCAGCCGGCCCGGTAACGAGCTTGACGCCATTCGGCACAAACGACCAGATGGCTCTGCTCCTCTGTCGAGCCATCAGAATACAGGTTGAGTCTGGCATATGGCCTTCACCTGATATATATGGTTGCTTACACGTCACAGCAGAGGATATGACCGAGTTATTTTATTCCGTTCGTGAACAATTTGGAGAGAACTGGGGCAACGAAGCTCGTAACAAAAGTTCGCGCAGCCTGCTGAACGAAGTTTACAAGAAGATGCGACAGGTTGGTCTCCTGCGGGGTCCAGATGAAGCGGGCAATGTGCTGATCTTGCCGGCTGCCGCACGCTATTCTGCCACCTATGAAAAAACCGGGCAGGAGCCAGGACTACACCATCCTCCGGACGGCGTCCGGCAAGCTCCCGCCGCGCCGCGTGCAAAGGCTTCACTCAACGGCAAGATGAAACGAGGCCTTAGCGACCGTGATACTTTGTGGTCATCCAGCCGGGTTGAAGAGGCGTGACTGCATGCCCGTACAGAAGGAGAGTGGAAAGATGCAACAAACATTCGATAATTTTACCGCGTGGTCGAAGTCACTAAATGGCGAGAGCGAAGAAGCCGCAGTGCAGCGGGCAGCTTTGCTCGTTGATATGCTTCAGGCGTATGCAGGTGGTCCGCGTGGCTACCGTTTGCGCCGTATCATGCTAACAAATTTCTGGCTGTATGGTCTGCAGGAATTCGAGATTCCGCATGGGCGGCTCTTCCTGGCCGGGGAGAATGCCAGTGGAAAATCTACAGTTCTCATGGCAGCTCTGCCTCTCGCTCTCGACGGCGATCTGCGTCCCAATCGCCTCGATACCTTTGGTGGTCGCGAACGGCATATTGAGTATTACGTACTTGGTGGAACGGAATCAGCTACGCCTTTTAGCCACGAACGACGTAGCGCCTACATTGCCCTGGAGTTCGAGTGGTGCGACCCGGATAATCCACCCATTGCCGATGAACTGCGCCAGCGTTGGGTGAATGGCGAACGCGAGAAAACGCGCTTTCTGACTATTGGTATCAGCCTTGCTGGCAACATCAATGCCAGTGACCGTATACGCCCACTACGTTTTTTAATTACCGATGGCTCCCGCCTGGGATATGACCTGCACACGGTTTATGAGACCGGCAGCAAACATGACAAACGCGCCTACGATCATGCCAGATTTAAACAACAACTGGAAGGGCATGGTATCATCTGTGAATCCCAGGCTGAATATGAACGGCAGGTCGCCCGCTATCTCTTCGGTTTTGCCGACCTCAAAGATTTTCAGAAACTCATCAATCTACTCCTGATACTACGTCGTCCCAATCTCAGCAGTGAGTTAAGTTTTTCAAAGGTACACGATTATCTCAAACAATCCCTACGTAAAATCTCTGGCGAGACAACCTCGCGTGTAATCGGCACCATCGAGCGTATTGACGCGATCCAGGGCGAGATAGAGCGTATTCAAGAGGCATACAACGGGGTCGCCCGCTTGCACCGGGCTCAGCAGAACCTCGTGCTCGGAAGAGCTCGCGTGTCTGCATATGAGTACCTGGGAACGCAACTTGCAGAGGATAGTGTACAAAGTCGGGTCACCAGGCTGCGCAAAGAACTATCTTCGACAGAGAACGAGCGCCAGAGAGCGCAGGTCCGTTCTCAGGCATTACAGACTGAGCAATATCAAGTGAATGCTCAGATCAAGACACTGGAAACTAGCGAGGGATTGCAGGTTGCCAGGCAGCTGACAACAGCCCGCGAGCGCACAAAAGAAGTGCAGGTGCAGGAACGGCTGCAGGGGGAAAGCCTGGAGGCCGCGCGCCAGGCAGAGCGTGCCAGCATAGAACACCAGGGACGCCAGCGCTCGCGCTTTGAAAAGATGAAGGCAGACAGTAGCACCCACTTGCATGGATTATGTGCCATCGCAAGGGAAGAGTGCTACTGGGAGCTGGCCGCAGTGCAACTGGAAGAGAGCCTGCGACAGATCGCCAGTCTTTCCACAGAAACACTTTCTGCACCTGCAGTGCCCCCAGGTATCACCGCCCTGACAGGTGTGCAGTCTGAAGAGCGTATCGCCTGGTTACATCACCTCGAGGAACTACACCAGCAGCGTGACAAACTGGAAACGAAGCTACAGTATACTCGCAATCTCGAAACCACACGCTTTCAAGAGTTGGATGATGTCCGCCGCCGTTTTCATTTGGTGCAAGACCATGCACACGAGGCACAGCAAAGCCTCAACACGATGCTGAAGCAGCTCTTTCCTTCTCATGAATCCACTTCCTCTCCTGTAGAGACCCTTCTTGTTGAAGTTCTGCCGTCGCAAGCTGAAATAACGGAGGATGAGTCCTCCAGTGCGCGAGTAGTCGAACAATTCGCTGCCGTCATCAAGGGTTATCGCCAGGCCATTGAGACACTTGAGAACGAGTTGAACGACGCAGCAGACCAGATGCAGGGGGAACTGAACGAGCTACAACTATTGGCGGGTAGCAAGGGACACGAGGTTTCCGAGGCCCGGGCACTGTACGAGCTGAAACTTTCCGAGCCAGATTTCACACCGCTCCGTTCAGCACGGCACACCCTTGCCCGCGCCAAACTGGCTGAACAGGGCATCGCCGCTCTACCGCTGTATGCACTGCTCGATTTTGCTCCTGGTGTCGATAGAGAGAGCGCTGAGGCAGGACGCATCGAATTCATGCTCGAAGATGCAGGTCTCCTTGATGCCCTTGTGGTCACACCTTCCCAGGCAGCTACTGCTGATGCGCTGCTGTTAGAAGAAGGATTGAGCGATTGTCGCCTGAATATGGAAGCCCTGTCGTACCAGTTTACCAGCACTCCAGACGGTCACAGGCATACTAATATGCTTTGCTTTGATACAGCGCTGGAGGAAACTCTCATTGGTGACTCTCCAGCCTGGGAGGAAACGGCAACAGCAATTCTTGCGACCATTGGAGCTTCTATTGAGACGGCAAGGTTCTCCATGCATGAGGGCGGTTCCTGGACACATGGCTTGCTGATAGGACACGCAGAAGGAGGAACAGCGCGCTATATCGGCAAGGCTACTCGTCTCCGCGCACGACAACGCGAGCTCAATGAACTGAATGAGAAGCGAGCCAGACTAGAAGATGAACTAA
>WNGM01014501.1_pt1 | contig 16906 bp, 12 predicted proteins | sample 5400571 | NCBI WGS metagenome assembly WNGM01 (sample SAMN13153378, study PRJNA577476) | soil metagenome | isolation source: 100 cm soil or saprolite under Garry oak tree replicate 2 | place: USA:California | collected 2016-06-15 | reverse complement strand
ATCGCAGTTTTCTTTCTGATCTACCGGCTTCAGATGAACGTATTGTCGGGAAGCGCGCCAAGCCTTAGCCATCGGCATCGGGATGAACTCCTGAGAAAGCGGGACACCCTCTGGGGCTCGGACAGGACCAGGTCCTCCACGTGGTATGCATGCGCCGAGGCTCTCTTCTTCGCCGTGCTGGCTCTGCCCTTATGCATTGCAGTTTGGAGCGGTGTCTTCGGTCATGGTGCGAACGTGGACTGGATCCGCGTTTGGACCAACCTCACGGCGTTGCTGATACTGGCGCTGGTGTGGATCTACATCCGGCAGTCAAACAGGAACACGGCGCGCGTTCTTCAGGAAGAGATCGATGCGCTGGATAACCGCAGGAAAGCATAGATGGTCACCGGCGGCGTCCATCACGATCTGGTCGGCAGCAGCGCGGCGATGGCGAAACTCATACGATTCATCGCCAAGGCGGCGCCCGTCAACTCGACCGTGCTCCTTCAGGGAGAAAGCGGAACCGGTAAGGAACTGGTCGCGCATGCGCTTCATCGGAACAGCCGGCGATCCCAGGGCCCGTTTGTCGCCGTGAACTGCGCCGCGTTGCCGGAGAGTCTTCTGGAAAGCGAGTTGTTCGGCCACGAGAAAGGCGCCTTCACCGGCGCCGTTGCGCATCAGAAAGGAAAGTTCGAGCTGGCCGCAAACGGAACATTATTGCTGGACGAGGCCGGTGAGCTCAGTGCCTCCATTCAGGCGAAGCTGCTCCGCGCACTGCAGGAACGCACGATCGACCGTATCGGCGGCAAACAGCCGGTACGCGTCGATGTCCGGGTCATCGCCGCCACGAATCGCGATCTCCAGGCGGCTGTCGCTGCCGGTCAGTTTCGAGAGGACCTCTATTACCGCCTGAAGGTGCTCTGGGTAAGAACTCCCGCGCTGCGCGAGCGGCCTGAAGACATTCCGGAAATGATACGGTACTTCCGGTTGAAGCATACGCGCGAAACCGCACGCGATGTGCGCGGCTTTTCTCCGGAGGCGGAGTCGATCCTCTGCAATTACGATTGGCCGGGCAACGTGCGCCAGCTTCAGAACGTCATCGAGCAGGCCGTCGTGCTTAGTTCTGAAGACGTCATTCGCAAGGAAGATCTTCCGGAGGAAGTGTTGGAAAGCGCTCCACAGACGTATCAAGCGGGTGTGATTCGGGCGAAACGAGAAATCGTCAGGAGTGCTTTTGCCCGTGCCGGAGGAGACTACAAACAAGCCGCAGCGTTCCTGGGCCGGCATCCCAGAGGCATGCACCGCTTTCTGAAGAACCTGGATCTCACGGACCTGCTGCAGCCGGCTACCGATCGGATAACAAAATGATAACTGGTCACCCTCATCTGGTTTCATTTCTGGGCCAATATAGCGCTGCGTAGCCGCAACCAAAATCTGAGCCGCGAATTGCGCGAATTACGCGAATGGGCCGCACAGAATTCCTGTCGTTACCAACGGCATTAATGGCGTGCGGCCCATTCGCGTAATTCGCGCAATTCGCGGCTAAAACCTTCGCAAAGTCTGCGTTAACCGAAGTCAGGGTTGCTTCTTAGCTGCGCCGAGAGTTTCTATGAAGCTTCTGTAGGATTCACCGCGTTCTCTATAGTTCCTGAAGATTCCAAAACTCGGAGAGGCTGGGGATAGAAGACAGATCCTGGCCTGCTCGGTCCGTGCATACGCAATTTTCACTGCTGCTTCCATAGTATCCACAAAGAAAGCTTCGGGAAGCGGCTTATTTCTCGAATGGATCTCTATGGATTTCCAGATGCGCTGGCCTGTGGAAGGAAAAAGAATAACAGTCCGAATGTTCGGAGGAAGCCGCGCACCAAGTTCCGTGAAATCCTGGTTTCGCTCATGGCCTCCCAAAATGAGTGTTTGAACATCGGGGCCAAGCGCTTCCAAAGCTGCCAGTGTTGCATCGGGAACTGTCGCAATGGAATCGTCGTAGAATGTCACGCCGTTGTAACTTCCTACACGTTCCAGTCGATGTGGCAGCGTACGGAATTCTTTGACGGCGTCTCGTATCGTTCCGGATGGCACATCGCACAAGGCCGCTGCAGCGACCGCAGCCATCACATTTTGGACGTTAAATCTCCCTGCTAGCGGTATATCGCCAATAGCGAGCACATGCTCGTCGTGGCCAGAAGTGGACCACACGACCGTTTCACCTTGAAGATAACAACCGGAAGTCACTTGCGTTTTTGTACTGAAAGGTATCAATGCAGCTCTGGTCCGCTGGGCAATCTCGCTCGGGATGGGATAATCGGCGTTGAAAATGAGAAAATCGCCAGATTGCTGAAACCGGGTGATGTTCTCTTTCGCCGATATGTATTCAGCAAAACTCGAATAGTAGTCCAGATGTTCGGGGACAATGTTCAGTAAGACGGCGATATGCGGGCTCGACTCGATCTCGGCGAGTTGATGGCTTGAAAATTCATGAACAAAATAGGTCTCCTTGGAAACATGCGTCATTCTAGCTAATGGAGGCAGGCCTATATTTCCCGCCAACTCTGCCATAAGACCGGCACGCGTTAGCATCTGGTAGATAAGCGAAGTCGTTGTGCTCTTACCTTTAGTGCCAGTCACGCCAATAATTTTGTCGTGAGGATAGTTGCTCAGAAAAATCTGGGAATGAGAAGTCAATGCACAACCCGCTTTCCGGGCTTTTTCAATCTGTTCCATTGAGGCTGGGATGCCCGGTGTCTTTACGATGACGTCGCAATTTTCTGGATCCAGAGAATCCAAATAACCTGGCCCAAGATTCAGAGTGACGGCGGGATCTCTCGCGAGCTTACGAATGAGTTCGTCTGAGAATTCTTCGGGCGTCCGTTGATCCGCAATGGAAAGGCGCTTCGATGGCCACGTGTCGCGGAGAAAATCGTACGTGGCCTGGCCCTCGATTCCGAATCCGAGAATGAGTATGGATTTTCTATTCAGATCATTGACGGTCATGGACCCAAATTGTCCCTCATTCTGGACAAGCTATTCATCTATGTCTACCCGCGATTTGCCTCAGCAGACGCCGTTGATGTTCGATACACTACCGCCGCTTGCCCGCAGCCCCGAGCCGCCGCGAGAACTGAAAGACGAAAAGGGCACGGACAGGTTAGCTAAGGATTTTGTCCGCTGGTGCTGCAGCTTCGGAGCAGAGTTCCGAAACAGCCCGGATATTACGAATCTCCGCTACTGGATCCGGAAAAACAAGCTCAAGTTCAAAGAACGCCAGGAGGCCGAGCTGCTGGAAAGTGCTCGCCCGTTATTTTCTAAACGCATCGAGCAGCTAATGCGGAAGTCCGAAGTCCCAACCGACCCGCAGCCGAAGAAACTTCCTCAAAGCATATGATCGATGGCAATGCCATCAAGGCGCATATCCAGAAGCTTGCGTCTGATGAAATGGAAGGCCGAGCGCCCGCCGGCAAGGGCGGACAATTGGCGACGGCTTATATTGCCGATTTTTTCAAATCGATCGGTCTAAAGACGTCATTTCAAGCCGTGCCGCTCATCGGCATCACGTCCACGGTTTCACCAATGAAGTTGACGGGCCGCGGTGGTGGCCGAATATTGAAATATGCCGACGAATTCATGGCCTGGTCCAAACGACAGCAGGCCTCGGTTTCGGCCGATGCCGATCTGGTTTTCGCCGGTTATGGTGTCGTTGCACCCGAATATCAGTGGAATGACTTCAAGGGAACAGACGTCAAAGGGAAAATCATCGTAGTCCTCATCAACGATCCGCAGCTTGAAGACCAAACCAAGTTCGGCGGAAAGGCGATGACGTACTACGGAAGGTGGACTTACAAATTCGAAGAGGCGGCAAGACAGGGAGCCGCTGGAGCCATCATCGTTCACGAAACGACATTTGCGGGCTACCCATGGGAGGTGGTCCGCGGTTCATGGTCCGGTGAACAGTTCGATCTGGCGCGATCGGACAAAGGAGCCTCCACCACTCCCGTGCAAGGCTGGATCACACGAGATGTTGCAGCCGAGTTGTTCCAATCCGCAGGTCAGGACTTTGACGATCTCAAGAAAAGAGCCCTCCAAACCGATTTCAAACCCGTTCCGCTGGGGATCCGGGCCTCAGTGGAAATCAAGAATAAGTTACGCCATATCGATTCGCAAAACGTTGTTGGCTTACTCGAAGGACAGACTCCCGAATATGTAGTCTTCTCTGCTCACTGGGATCATCTTGGAATCGGTGAGCCTCAGAATGGCGACAAGATTTACAATGGCGCCGAAGACAACGCTTCCGGCATCGCGTTAATGATGGAAATCGCTCGCGCGTTCACAAAAGCTCAATCAAGACCAAAGCGGTCCATCGTTTTCCTGGCGGTCACGGCTGAGGAGCAAGGATTGCTCGGATCGCTTTATTATTGTGAGAATCCCGTTTTTGCACTAAATAAGACTGTCGCCGATATCAACATTGATGGCATCAACCTTTATGGGCGCAACAATAACTCCATCGCTGTTATCGGCTACGGCTACACAACGCTGGAAGACATGTTGAGGGAAGTTGTCTCGAAACAGGGCCGTACCGTGAAGCCGGAAGAAGAACCGGAGAAAGGCTACTATTTCCGTTCTGATCAATTCAGTTTCGCAAAGAAAGGTGTTCCCGCACTCTACGTCAAAAGCACCACCGTCGAAGATGATCGCGAATACACCGCAAATCGGTACCACAAGCCTTCTGATGAATACAATCCGAATTGGGACATGAAAGCCGCGGTTCTCGACGGCGAGGCATTATTTGAGGTCGCCCGGCGAGTGGCTGATGCGGACAAATGGCCCGAGTGGAAGCCCGGCACGGAATTCCGCGCCATCCGCGAGCAGATGCTGAAGCGGTAAAATCAGCAGAGGCATGAGTGGCGGGAAACACACCATAAACAACCGCATCGAGCAACTCCGCGAGCAGATTCGCGAACACGAGCACCGCTATTACGTGCTCGACCAGCCGCTTATTTCGGACTTCGAATTCGACCAACTCATGCGTGAGCTCCAACAGCTCGAGCATGAAAATCCCGAGCTTATCACCCGGGATTCGCCGACGCAGCGTGTTGGCGGAGAGCCGGCGAAAGAGTTTCCTACGCATCCATTCTCAAGGCCGATGATGAGCCTGGAGAATGCGTATTCGGAGGATGAGCTGAAGGATTGGGCACGCCGTGTGGTTCAGCTTGCGAAGACTGAGGAGGTCGACTATGTGGCCGAGCTCAAGATAGACGGACTCAGCGTCTCGCTTATTTACGAGAACGGACTGTTGAGCAAAGGAGTGACGCGAGGCGACGGCAGGACCGGCGAAGTGGTAACCGGGAACGTGCGAACGATCCGTTCCATCCCGCTGCGGTTGCACGAGGATGTATCTGTCGAAATTCGCGGTGAGATCTTTCTCAGCCTCAAGGCCTTTCGTCAACTCAACGACGAACGCGAGCAGGCCGGTGAGTCCCGGTTCGCGAATCCGCGCAATGCCGCTGCTGGGTCCTTGCGTCAGTTGGATCCCAGCATCGCGGCCACACGGCCGTTGAACTTTTATGGATATTCGATCTTTCCGACGTTGCCTTTGCAGTCAGAGAACTTGAAGTGGATTACAAAGCTGGGCTTGAAGGTGAATCCTCATCGCAAGCTGTGCCGATCGGTCGAGGAGATTCTAGACTTCTATCGCCATTGGGAGGAGCAACGCGACGATTTGGACTACGAAATAGACGGGGTGGTGGTCAAGGTGAACTCCATCGAGATCCAGGAAAAACTAGGCTCCACGTCGAAATCGCCGCGATGGGCCATTGCGGTCAAATTTCGCGCGCGGCAGGCCACAACCAAACTTTTAAATATCCGTGTGCAAGTGGGCCGCACGGGTGCCCTTACTCCGGTAGCCGTGCTCGAGCCGGTGCAGCTTGGTGGAACGACGATTCGCAATGCCACGCTTCACAATGAAGACGAGATCGAACGTCTCGGTTTGCAGATCAATGATCGCGTCCTGCTCGAACGCGGTGGTGATGTCATACCCAAGATCGTGAGCGTCATAGAGCAGGCAGCCGACCGAAGACCCTTCCAGATGCCATCGCGTTGTCCCGTATGTGGAGGCGAGGTTTATCGGCCGGAAGGTGAAGCCGTCCGCCGATGTCTTTCGCAGACTTGTCCAGCGAAATTGAAGGAATCGCTGCTTCACTGGGCGAGTCGAAAGGCAATGAAGATCGACGGGCTGGGGGAGCGTTTGGTGGATCAACTGGTCGAAAAGAGTCTCGTTCGCGACGTCTCCGGCTTATACCGCCTTTCACAGGAGCAGCTTGAAGGTCTCGAACGCATGGGGCCGAAATCTGCGGAGAACCTGCTGCGGCAAATCGGTGTTAGCCGTTCTCTGGAATTCTGGCGGCTTCTGTTTGGCCTGGGTATTCGACACGTGGGCGAACGAACGGCTCAAATACTGGCGAAACATTTCGGCTCGATGCAGCGTCTACAGAATGCATCGCAGGAAGAGTTAGAGCAGGTGGTTGAAGTCGGTCCAAAGCTTGCAGAGAGCATCTATCGGTTTCTGAAACAACCGGAGAACCGGGAGTTGATTGAGAGATTGGAAGCCGCGGGCCTGCCAATGAAGTCCGATGACTTCGTGCCGCCCGAAGCGGCACAGGTTTTTGAGGGAAAAACCTTTGTTCTGACCGGTACCCTGGAAGGCATGACTCGGGAAGAAGCCACCAGCCTCATTGAGCATCGGGGTGGCCGCGTTAGCTCATCTATAAGTAAGAAAACGAACTTCGTGCTCGTGGGCCGGGATGCTGGCTCCAAACTGGACAAGGCTCGGAAACTGGGCGTGCAGATCCTTGATGAGCAACAGTTCCGCACGATGCTATAATTACTCCGCAAAATCTATGAGAATTCTAAGTCTTTCATTGTTACTACTCGCTCTGGCAGGATCCGCCACCGCGCAAAGACCACAACAACAACAAACCCAACCAGGTCAGCCATCTCCGCCAGGCGACCAAACGATTTCGGTAAACGTGGATCTGGTGAACATTCTTTATACGGTGGCGGATAAGAGGGGCAAGTTCGTCACGAATCTCAAGAAGGAAGACTTCAGGGTTTTCGAAGACGAGAAGCCGCAAGCCGTCACGAACTTCAGCAGTGAAACGGATTTGCCGCTAACGATCGCGCTTCTGGTGGACACGAGTGGGAGCATCCGGGATAAGCTGCGCTTTGAGCAGGAAGCGGCAATCGAATTCTTCTACTCCACATTGCGGCGCGGTAAAGACAAGGCTCTCGTGATCAGCTTCGATTCGGGTGTAGATTTGCTCCAGGATTACACGGACGATCCCGAGACGCTTTCCGATGCGGTTCGCAAGATCCGTGCCGGAGGAGGTACTTCCTTATATGACGCCGTTTACCTGGCGGCATCCGAAAAATTGGCCGGCCAAAAAGGACGGAAGGTTCTCATCCTCATCAGCGACGGCGACGACAATTCCAGCCGCCTGTCGCTGACCGAGACCCTCGAAGCGTCTCAGAAGAACGAGGTCACGATCTACGGCATCAGCACGAATTCCGCAGCGTACTTTGGTTCAAAGGAACAAGATCGCGGCGACAAGACTCTGAAGAGATTTTCTGAAGAGACCGGCGGCAGGCCGTTCTTCCCCTTCAAGGTTCAGGACCTTGCGGTCAGCTTTCAGGACATTAGTCAAGAGTTGCGGTCGCAGTACACGATTGCCTACAGGCCGAGCAACAACAAAGCAGACGGAACGTTCCGGAAAATTCGAATCGACGTTGCCGACAAACGGTACAAAGCTAGATCACGCAACGGTTATTACGCGCCGCGGGCAACCGCATCCTCACAGCGATAAACACAAAAGTTTAGCCGCGGATGACGCGGATTACGCGAATGGACCGCCACTATGGCGATTGGCAACGTCTAGCCCGGATTTCTCACCGGCTTGTGACTATCCACAGCCAAGTCCCTCTCCCAGAGGAAGAGGGTGCATTCTTACCGACCCTCACCCGGCCTTCGGCCACCCTCTCCCAGAGGGAGAGGGACGCGGAGAAATGCGGGCGCGGCTGAAAACTAGTCCACTCTCAGTTTTCGCACAAATATTCCTGCTTCTCCCAGTAACCGGAACGCGCTTTCGTTGAGCGGATAGTCCATGTTGTAGATGACTTCTCGGATACCGGAGTTGATGATCATCTTTGCGCACATCAAGCAGGGTGCGAACGTGGTGTAGATGATGGAGTCCTTGACCGACACGCCATGGTAGGACGCTTGCACAATGGCGTTCTCTTCGCCGTGCGAGCAAAGGCATTCGTCAAGGTTTGTTCCGGATGTGGCGAGGCCATTGCATCGCGGGCATCCTCCCTCGTTACAGTTCCGGGTTCCGCGCGGCGTGCCGTTGTAGCCAGTCGAGATCACGCGCTTATCCTTGACGATGATGGCAGCCACCTTCCGTTTGATGCAGTTCGAACGTGAAGCCACAACCTTGGCGATATTCATGAAGTATTCGTCCCAGTTCGGTCTTTGGATTTCCTTTAACAAACGCAACAGCAGTTCATCGATCGGATAAAGCTTTTCAAGGGTGTCGTCATTGACCAAAGTGTGGTCCGCCATCAATTCAACTTTCACTAGATTCTGCGACGTGTCTTCGCCTTCGGCCTCCCGTTTCTCCAGTTCGATAAATTCCTCGAGCGTGCGTGGATCGCTTTCCCGGCGCCTCCTGAGAATACGCTGGAAGCGGACTTCGGGGGGCGCTTCAACGCGGACAAGTTTGAAGTGTTTTGCTGCCCGAAACGCATGCACTTCGGCGGGATTGCGGATGGAGTCGATGATGTAGTGTTTGTCGTCCTCGACTTTTGCCAGGATTCGTTCGGCGAGAACGGCGCCGCCGTATTTCTGCCGCAACTCGTTGCCGACTTGAATCAGAAGCTCGCGAGTCGGTTCCTGACCGCGTGAGCGGATATCCTCGCGAATGACGTCGGATAAAGAGTAATAATAGAAACTCTTCTTCTCGAGGTATCGGGCGACTTCGCCTTTGCCGGCCGCGTTTCTCCCAGTAAGTCCTATCAACATTCGACGCCTTACGATACTATGATTCCTTTTGACTGGGAAGGGCACTGCATGTTTGAGAACAAAAGGATTGCTGTATTGGGCGCCGGCAAACTGGGAGAGGCTTTGATTACGGGCATGCTCGACGCAGGCATTGTCTCTAAGAAGCAATTCATTGCGACAGCCGCGCATCCTGAGCGTCTCGATCAGGTTCGAGCCAAGCTCGACATCGAGACGACGCTCTCGAATAGCGAAGCCGTGCGGAAAGGGCATCTGGTTTTGGTGTGCGTCAAACCGCAAACCGTGGAGGAGGTTTTGCGGCAGGTGACGGACGTTCTCACACCGAGTCACCTTGTCATATCCGTCGTGGCTTCCGTGACCACGCGATTCATCGAAAACATTCTCGACAAGCCCGTTCCCGTTATTCGCGCAATGCCGAACACACCATGTCTTATCAAGAAGGGAATGACGGCGATTTCGCCAGGCCAGAACGCCGCACCTGAACATATCGCTCAGGCGCGAAAGATTTTCGACGCGATTGGCCGTACTCTGATCCTGGACGAAAGGCACATGGATGCGGTGACGGGGTTGAGCGCCAGTGGCCCCGCTTTTGTCTACATCATTATTGAGTCCTTCGTCGAAGCGGGCGTGAAGGTGGGGCTTCCCCGTGACGTCGCAACCCAACTGGCCGCTCAGATGGTGCTTGGCGCTTCCAGCATGGTCTTGGAGACCGGAGAACATCCTGCCAAGCTGAAGGACATTGTCACAACACCTGCCGGCTGCACGATCGATGGAATACTCGAATTGGAAGACGGCGGGTTGCGCGTTACGTTGATAAAGGCCGTTGTCCGGGCGACCCACCGCGCCAAGGAACTGGTGAACGGATAGGATTGGAACGCGCGTTCAACAAAAATGTCTGGCCTTCACGTCATCATCGTTGCTGGTGAATGCGTCCCATACGCTAAGGCCGGTGGATTGGCAGACGTGATAGGCGCGCTTCCGCTCGCGCTGGAGAAGCTGGGCCTTTCCGTCACCGTCGTGATACCCCGCCATCGCATCATCGATCTTCCCAGGTTCGGCTTCGACCCGTGTCCGGTGCCCGGGGAAGGGCGCGTCCCGGTCGGGTTCGAGTCCATTTCCTACGACATCTATCGCTCAATGATGCCCCATTCATCCGTCGAGGTCTTTCTCGTCGGTAACGATCGATTCTTCGATCGAGACGGTATCTACGTCGATGTCTCCACCGGCAAGGATTACCCCGACCAGGCTGATCGTTGGATTTTTTTTCAGCGTGCAGTGATGGATTTTCTTCAGACGGCCTCTCCATCACCCGACATCCTGCATTGTCACGATCACCAAACCGGTTTGATTCCGGCGTACCTTCGAAAGATTTACCGCAGCCAACGCAAATACGCCGGTACTCGCAGCGTCTTCACCATCCACAACATGGGTTATCCGGGTCTTTTTCCGAGAGAGGTGATGACGCGCTCAGGATTCAATGAGGCCGAGTTCTACCCCACAAGCCCATTTGAGTTCTACGGACTGCTGAACTTCATGAAAGTCGGAATTACATACGCCGACCTGATTACCACGGTGAGCCGGACCTACGCCTGTGAGATTCAGCAGAGTAAAGAATACGGCTATGGTCTCGAAGGCGTTTTGAGGGAGCGTTCCGGCGACTTGATTGGCATATTGAACGGCATTGACGATCAGCTTTGGAATCCGGAAAACGACCGCTTGATTCCGGTCCCCTACACTGCTTCCGATCTTTCCGGAAAGCTGGAAAACAAGAAGGCGTTGTTGCGTAAATTCGAATTAGACGGCTCTCACCTGGAATGGCCAGTGGTTGCCATGATTTCTCGTATTGATGTGCAAAAAGGATTCGATCTGGTTATGAGCATCCTCGACTATTTGCTTTCCAAAAACCTCTATTTTGTGTTGCTGGGAACCGGTAACAAAGAAACGGAGGTGTACCTACAGAGCGTCATCCAACGCCACGCCGGAAAAGCCCGCTCGACCGGTGGTCTGGCAGACACAGTTTACGAATACGATCCATCGACCGGTCTGGGGACGGGATTCTGCTTCAGCGACTATCATCCCCAGCAGTTCAAGGCCGCCATCGATCGCGCGCTAGCGTTGTGGCCCAACCGCCTCCAGTGGCGCCGGCTGATGCTGAATGGCATGCGGCAAGATTTCAGCTGGAAAGAGTCCGCGACAAAGTATGTCGAAGCTTACGAACGCCTGATAAAGAGAGAGCCTGATCGAAATCGCGACGCCCGCCCATTTTTCCAGGGATTATAAATGGACTTCCGATTTCGGAATTTCCAGCGAACCTCCCTGCGTAATGTGTTGATTTGAAAAGAATATATCTTGGCCCCACTATTGCTTAATAACCGGTTTGTTGCAGTTTTCCGGGGATCGGCGTTCGTTGAATGTCTCGTTCTCACAGGGGGTGAGGGGAGAGAAGGACGACCGGAGCCCCGGAAAGTTTCAAAACCGCGGATTACGGCACGGCATCAGCGTAGTCCGCGGTTTTTTTGTCGCAGATCAAGCGGCTAAGGAGATCTGGCAGACGCGGCTGGTGACAATCAGCCGGCGATCGAAGTGCACTTCAAGATTGAACCCGACGTATATGCCGCGAAGCTTGAGGAAACTGCCACCGAGGGAACTGCCGGCAAGTCGGGCTGGAGTGAATTCCGGAAAGAAACGACCGCCCCGAATCAAAATTTCCCCGGTTCGCGGCGAGATCACGGTAATTTCGTACGTGCTGTTTTCAGTACGAATGATAAGCTTCTCCATGTCCTGGCTGGTTTCGAGTTGCACACCCTCCTTCCAGTCATGGGCAGACCACGTGTCAAGCAGTGCGCTGGCGGAACAACTTACCTTTGCATCCATAAGCTTAGCCTTTTACCATGGCGACTTCCGTTTCAAACTCTTTCGACGATCGTAATTGTGATATCGTCGGTCTGCGATCGGCCTACGGTGAAATTTTGAATTGTTTCCAGCAATTTGTCTTCCAGGTGTTTGGCTCCAGCCGATGCCTCCATCCGTATCACTTCCTTCACACGATCTTCCCCCAACATTTCTCCTTGTGGATTCTCGGCCTCGGTCAGGCCATCGGAGTAGACCACGAGCACATCTCCTTTATGAAGTTGGAGCGGACTGGACTGATATAAAACAAAGGAAAATGCGCCAACGATCATGTTGTTCGACCCGATCTCTTCGATCTCGCCTGTCGCCGCACGGAACAAGTAAGTTGGATTGTGCCCGGCGCTGATAAACTTTCCAGAGCCTTCCGAGCTTAGAGTAAACAAAAACATCGTCACAAAACGGCCCGAGGAGGATTTTTCACAAAGAAACCGATTTAAACGGTTAATGGCCTCGTCGATCGGCAGACCTGCCCGGAGTTGCATCTGGAGGCAGCCGAGGAGCATCGAACTAAGGAGCGACGCAGAAATTCCCTTGCCGGACACGTCCGCCAGGACCCCGGCCAGCTCACCAGTCTCCAGCTCCACAAAATCATAGAAGTCGCCCCCGACGTACCTGGTAGGTTTTGAGAATGCGTGAATCCGGAGGTTTTCGACCTCCGGCAGGTTCTGGGGAAGCAGGCTGCGCTGTGTTTCTTCGGCCAAGCCCAGTTCAAGTTCGAGTTTCTTTCGCTCCTCAATGTTCTTGATCATCTCCACGCGTTCAAGAACATTGCCGGCCTCCACGGCCAGTTTGCTGATGATCTTCTGATCCAGGCCAGACAGCGAATGCATCCTCTTCGTACTGTCGAGGTAAAGAATTCCAAGAATCGAGGGACTATCCGCCTGGGCTGGGATCCCCATCAGCGGCAGGCACGCCACCGCACGGAGGTTCATCGCCACAATACTGGCTTGCTCTTTGTACTTGTCGCCGAGGCCCTCGACCATGAAAACCGGTGCGCCCTTTGCGGCCACGTCATCGACGACCGTGTGGCTTCTCTGAAAGTGCGCCAGCGACAGCGGATGGCCCTCACCATCCATTCCTGCGGCATATCCGAAAGTGTTTCCCTCACGTACGAGGATGAATCCGCGTTCAGCCCCACTGATTTTCAAAGCCGATTCCAGAATCTTCTGGAACGCGGTCTCGGGAGTAAAGAGCTGTTCCCATTGATACTGAAAATCGAGAATGCATGAGATCTTTTCCAGGTCGGAAGACCCGGACGGAAGAACGACGCCGAGGCCCATGAGCGATCGTTCGAAGATTTGGGTCGTATCGGCCTTGGGCGCCTTCGGGAGTTTGGCTTCACCGATAAAGAAGTGAAGCTCGATACGGTCCTTTCCAAGGCAGATCGTGTCGCCGTGTTTGAGAACGTGATGATCCACTTGCTGATTGTTCACGAATGTGCCGTGAGTGCTTGAGAGATCCTGGAGAAAATGCCCCTCCGCCATCTTCACAATTTTTGCGTGGTGTCTCGAGATGTGCTGATTATTCAGGACAATATCCGCATCACTCTTTCGTCCGATCAACACCTCACTCGCGTCCATTTGAAAGACATTCTCCTGTCCATCCGGTCCGACCCAATATAAACGGGGTGTTGACATCGTGTTTACCGTGGCTTGTTCGAGCAGATACTAGTACAATTCGTGAAATTTGTTCATGGGATTTCGCTATGAGACGGATGAGTACCAAGCTGTTGCCACCCGTTACTATTGCACTTTTTACCATCGCTCTTACGATAGCCCCGGCGATTGTTGTACCCGCAGCGGATGTCCCGGAAGACCGTGGGGCCGCCGGGCTAGCCCAGGCGTTGAAGCGTCTGGATGTGATCGGCAGTGTCCTCCACACGGGCGCCCACCCCGATGATGAGAACAGCGCATTGCTCGCGTGGTTGTCGCGCGGCCAGGGCGTGCGCACCGCATATCTGTCCGCTACGCGTGGCGACGGCGGGCAAAACCTTCTGGGCACCGAGTTATTTGAAGCGCTCGGCGTGATTCGAACCGAGGAACTGCTGGCCGCGCGCCGCTTCGATCGGGCACAGCAATTCTTTACTCCGAATTACGAGTTCGGATTTTCCAAAAGCGCGGATGAAACATTCGAGAAATGGGGACGCGAACGGGTTCTCGGCGACTTTGTGCGCGTGATCCGGCAGTTCCGGCCCGAGATCATCATTTCTCGTTTCACGGGTACACCGGCGGATGGGCACGGCCACCATCAAGTGGCGGGGATCATCACTCAAGAAGCCTTCAAGGCCGCGGCTGACCCCAGCCGATTTCCGGAATATGGAAAACCGTGGCAAGCCAAAAAGCTTTACCTGAATTCCATGGGAAGCGGTCAACAACAGCCGGGCGGTCAGCGGCAGGGTGTTGGGCGGCAACCGGGAGGCGGCCAGCAACAGGCAAGTGGTCCGCAGCCGGCTGGCATTGCCATCAACGTCGGCGAATACGATGCGGCCTTGGGCCGCTCTTATAACGAGATAGCGATGGAGGGCCGCAGCCTGCATCGGTCCCAATCGCAGGGTACTGCGCAAGAGAAAGGCCCGCGCACGACACGTCTACAACTCGTTGGCAAGAGCATCGCGGTGGCGGATAATGCGGACCTGTTTGCCGGCACCCTCCACAAGTTGCCGGACCTGGCCCAACTTGAACCGGAACTATCGGCGGATCTCAATCAACTCCAGCAACGAATCGATGCCGTCAGGCAAAAGGCGAATTTTGCTCGTTCCGCCGACATCGTTCCCGACCTGGCGACGGCCATCAGGCTCTTTAGGCAAATTCAGAGCAAGGCGACTAACGAACACGTTCAATTTCTGCTTCGCGAAAAAGAACCCGATTTTCACGAAGCGGCTCGACTGGCGGCGGGTTTAGTCATGGACGTGATTGCATCCGACGACACCGTGGTGCCCGGACAGGAGTTCAATCTGACCATTGCCGTCGTGAACGGCGGGCCTTATGACTTTTCCACCGTGCGGACGAGCACCGACTTCCCTCCAGGCTGGGAAGCCAATTACCAGGGTTCCACGGGAAGCCTGGAGGCCGGTCAACGTTTCGAACAGAAGTTCAAAGTGAAGGTGGCGGCGGATGCCCCGTTCACCGAGCCTTACTGGTTACAACAACCGAGGCAAGGCGATCGGTTTGTCTGGCCGGCCGGTTCCGCCGCAGACATGCCTTTTGATCCGCCCCTGTTGCAAACGCGGGGGGAAGTGGATTACCAGGGAACCAGTATTGCTCTTTCCAGACCGGCGGAATTCCGAAAAATCGATGACATGTATGGGGAACTGCGCAGTTTGGTCAAAGTTGTGCCGGCTCTATCACTGCATGTGTCGCCTGACATCGCGATCGTGCCGATATCCGGAAATCGGCGCAAGGAATTCACTGTAACCGTGGAAAATCAAAGTCCGACGCCGGTCGAAGGCGAAGTCCGCCTGATCACGCCTCAAGGTTGGGCCGTTTCACCCGCTTCACGCACTGTGAAGTTTTTGCGTCAGGGTGAAAAGGCATCCGTTCAGTTCATGGTGAGCGTTCCTAACATTGAAGGAGATGCCACCGTACAGGCCGTGGCGAAGGTCGGGACTCAGGAGTACAGGACCGGTTACAAGGTGATCGCTTATCCCCATATTCAAACGCGGCATATCTATGCGCCAGCTCAAGCCAGGGTCGAGGTATTCGATGTGAAAACGTCCGTGACCTCAATCGGTTATGTCGAAGGAGCCGGCGACCGTGTTCCGGAAGCGCTTCGTCAGCTCGGTTTGAATGTAGCCACCCTCTCTTCCGACGAGCTCGCAAACGGAGACCTTGCGAAGTACCAAACCATCATTTTGGGCATCAGGGCATACGGTTCAAACGAAGCTGTCCGCGCCTACAACAACCGATTGCTGGAGTACGTGCAGAACGGTGGCACACTGATCGTTCAATACAACCAATACGAGATCCTGGATGGCCCGTTCGGTCCCTATCCTTTTACGATCAGACGGCCCCACGACCGTGTCACCAAAGAAGAGGCGGCGGTCCGAATCCTGGATCCAGCAAACCGCATTTTCAACTTCCCAAACAAGATTTCCGAGAAGGATTTCGATGGCTGGGTGCAGGAGCGCGGTCTCTATTTCCTCGGGACATGGGATTCCCACTACCAGCCTCTCCTCGAGTCGCACGATCCGGGCGAGGATCCCAAAGAAGGCGGACTCGTGGAGACAAAGTACGGGAAGGGAACCTACATCTATACGGGGTACGGTTTCTTCCGGCAGTTGCCCGAAGGAGTCCGGGGTGCATACCGATTATTTGGCAATCTCATCAGTTTGGAAAATTGACCTACCTCACAAGCATAGCCAGCCTTGGGAAGACGAAGCGTCCAGCGACATCGTCCACAACGTTGACCTGGCACGTATAGAAGCCGGGTTGCAGGTGCGCGAGTTGCACGCTGAGTTCGAAAGCCGAGGCATGCCGTTCTCGCGTGTTGAGTTCAGTCGCCTCGGCAAGAGGCGTCTCGTAAACTTTCACATTTCCTTTGTAGAATGCAGCGCTGGTCAACATGTGAATCGAGTTCCTGCTCTTTTCTCGGCCGGCTTGAGTGGCGGGATCATAAACCTCGAAATAAAGATAGAGCTGCTGATTTCTGGAAAAGACGTGGGTGACACTAGGAATCAGTTCCAACCCGTTTCGAACCAGCGGATTCTCGCGCCTTTGACGCGCGGGCTGCTTCTGGCTTGATGCAACGACCGAACTGATCTTCAGTGGTGCGTCTTTCAAATTTGGAACAATGACCTCGGTTTCGAACGAGCCCGGCTGACCGGTCTGATTTTCGCGGAGAACGACTTTGAGGCTGTAGTCGCCCGGGGGAAGAAGGAAGCCGGTGTCGTACTGCACGTTCTTGCGTTTAACGTCCTTTGCGCTTTCCACGGCGAGCTTGACAGTATCGCGAATG
>WNGM01001874.1_pt1 | contig 16909 bp, 16 predicted proteins | sample 5400571 | NCBI WGS metagenome assembly WNGM01 (sample SAMN13153378, study PRJNA577476) | soil metagenome | isolation source: 100 cm soil or saprolite under Garry oak tree replicate 2 | place: USA:California | collected 2016-06-15 | reverse complement strand
GACTGCGAGGCCGAAATGCCCTGCGGGGCGAGAGTTGTCCGGATAGAGGGACGTAAACCGCGGATTCACGGCTAGCCCGGACCAGTGCGAAAATGAACATCGATCCGAGTACGACTAAATATCTCATCCAGGCCCGCCTGGAGGCGGAAGGGATCGTCGAGAAGCCCGACGTCGTCGGGGCCGTGTTCGGCCAGACGGAAGGGCTCCTCGGCGAGGAATTGGACTTGAGGGACCTGCAGAAGAGCGGCCGCATCGGCCGAATCGAGGTCGACGTCCAGAGCAAGAAAGGCCGGAGCGAAGGGACGATCCTAATCCCGTCCTCGCTGGACCAGGTCGAGACCTCGATCTTGGCGGCGGCCCTCGAGACGATCGACCGCGTCGGCCCGTGCAAGGCCACAATCAAGGTCGACAAGGTCGAGGACACCCGCGTGACCAAGCGGAACAAAATCATCGAGCGAGCCCGCTCCCTGCTCTCGTCCATGGTCGAGGAGTCGAAGACCTCCGGGTCGGACCTTCTCGACGAGGTACGCCAGAGCGTGCAGGTGTCGGAGATCGTGTCGTTCGGGGCCGAGCGGCTTCCCGCGGGACCGAACGTCGCCGACAGCGACGCGATCATCATCGTCGAGGGGCGCCAAGACGTCCTGAACCTCCTCCGGTCGGGGATCAAGAACGCGATCGCGGTCGAAGGGACGAACGTCCCGAAGACGATCCAGGAGCTCTCGAAAGAGCGGGCGCTCACCGCGTTCGTCGATGGGGACCGCGGTGGCGACCTGATCCTGAAGGAACTCCTCCAGGTGGCAGAGGTCGACTTCATCGCCCGCGCCCCGCGAGGCAAGGAAGTCGAAGAGCTCACCCAGAAGCAGATCATGAAGTGCCTGCGGAACAAGATCCCCGCGGACCAGTACGTCGAGATGTACGGCCTCTCGGGCCAGGTCTACAAGGCGGAGTCGGAGTTCCCCGAACCGAAGCCGGCGGGTGGACCGCAACCCCGGGCCGAGCCGAGGCCCGAGTTCCGGCCGGAACCGCGAGAGCCGCGCGAACCCCGCGAGGAACGGCCGCCGGCGCCTCTGACGCCGACGACGAAGGTCCTCAACCCGAAGCTCGAGAAGTACCGTGACATCCTCCTGCAGCTCGGTGGCTCCTCGACGGCTCGTCTCCTCGATGAAGGCGACGGCGTCGTGACGGAGGTCCCGGTGCGGGAGCTCGTCGAGACGCTTAAGAGCGCGAAGCAGACCCGCGCCGTCGTCTTCGACGGCATCATCACGCAGCGAATCCTTGACATCGCGTCCGAGATGAACATGCACTCGATCGTCGGCACGAAGATGGGGACGATCACGAAGCAGCCCGCCGGCGTCGAGGTCTGGACCCGCAGCGACTTGGCACCATAAGCGAGGTGGAGCGTATCGCGCGAACGAAGATGGTCACCGCCGAAGACGGCTTCGCCCTCGACGACTTCGAGACGACGGCGGACATCGCGATCCCGGACGATCCGTTGAAGCGGGTCGTGGGCCAGGACGAAGCAATCGCGCTCGCGCGAATCGCCGCGAACCAACGTCGGCATTTCCTGCTCGTCGGCCCGCCCGGCACGGGCAAGTCGATGATCGCCCAAGCCCTCTCCCTCCACCTGCCTTCCGTCACGGAAGAGATCCGGGTCGTCCACAATCCGGAGAATCCGGAACGGCCCCTGATCGAGGTGAAGCAGCGCGACGAGGTCTTGCAAGAGCAGAACCGACTCGCGGGCGCCGAAGGCGACCTGATCGATCCGAAGGAAGCACCGATCAACGTGGCCGAAAGGCTCGGCTACAAGTGCGTTCACTGCGGGACCTACTCCTCCCCGACGGACCGCATGTGCCCGAAGTGCGGGCGACCCAAAGCGGCGTCCCAGGCCAACGTCGGGAATCCGTTCGGGGACCTGCTCGGCGGCATCTTCGAGGTCACCTTCGCGCAGCTCCAGGGCCGGGACCGCGTGACGACGACCCGGCAGCAGTTCGGGAAAGAAGAGGTCGTCGTCTACGAGCGGGCGGGCGACATGATCCGCGTGCTCGACCAGAAGGCGCTCGAGAAGCGTCGAGAGGTAGAGAAGGAGAGTCCCCGTAAGGTGCTCGTCCCGATCACCCGTCGGCCGTTCGTGCTCGCGACGGGCGCGAGCGAAACCGAACTGCTCGGCGACGTCCGTCACGATCCGTACGGCGGCCATCCGCAGCTCGGTACCCAACCGTACGATCGCGTCGTCGCGGGTGCGATCCACGAAGCCCACCAAGGGGTCCTGTTCATCGACGAGCTGCCGTTGCTCGGCCATCTCCAGCGGTTCATCTTGACCGCGATGCAAGAGAAGCGGTTCCCGATTTCCGGCCGGAATCCGCAGAGCGCGGGCGCCAGCGTGAAGGTCGAGAGCGTCCCGTGCGACTTCATCTTCGTCGGTGCGTGCAACATCCAGGACCTGCCGCACATCCTGTCGCCCTTGCGATCCCGCATCACCGGCGGTGGGTACGAGATCCTCGTCGAGACGACGATGCCCGATTCGGATTCGAATCGAGCCAAGCTGGCGCAGTTCGTCGCCCAGGAAATTGCGGTCGACAAGCGAATCCCGCCCGCATCAAGGGACGCGGTCGGCGTCGTGATCGAGGAAGGGCGACGGCGTGCGAAAACCTTGGACAACAAGGAGAAGGCCCTCAGCCTGCGGTTGCGCGAACTCGGAGGACTCATCCGGTCCGCGGGCGACATCGCGGTCACGGAGCAGGCGAAGCTCATCGAGGCCGATCACGTCCAACGGGCGATCAAGGTGTCCCGTTCGATCGAAGATCAGATCCGGGAGCGATACGGATCATACAGCGCTGGCGTGGGGACGGACCTCTCGTCCGCGCAGCGCGAGGCGTCGCCGTACCACTACTGGAACGAGCACAAGGCGGACGATGTCCAGGGATACCAGTGAGCGCCGGCATCAGAGCCGTTTGAACATCTTGTAGCCGTCTTCGCCGTCCGTGTAGAACCTCTCCAGGACGCCTGCGATCTCGAAACCGTATCTCTTGTAGAACGCGATCGCCTCACCGTTCGAGATCCGCACCTCGAGTTCGATCTGGCGGATGCCGCGCATCGCGCACACCTGGACGAACGCATTCATCAATTGGCTGCCGATCCCACGCTTTCGGAAGGCGGACGTCACCGCGAACATCAGGATGCGGGCTTGGCCGTCGGCGCTGATCACGGCGGCGAGGAATCCCACCGGGTGGCCGTCGAGGTCGGCGACGAGGAAGCCGTCCCGCCACCAGCGATGGATGTCGAGGTACAGCGAGGTCGGATAGTTCTCGCGCAACGCTTCCCGGACGATCGACGCGACCGCGGGGATGTCGTTCGGGACGAATGGGCGGACCCGCACCGGAGCGGAGCGAAGGGTCCGGGCCATTTGAAAATGACGGTCGTCGGCAGTCTCATGACCCATCGCGGTGTTCGACGGCCGTGCGCATCTTCATCGAGCTCTCGGGGGAACATCCGACGCTTCCCCGGGCGGAGGCGCTCGCCGCCATGGCATCGGAGCGCGTCGAGGTGCGAACCGCGACGTTCGGTCCGCACCTCCTGCGCCTCGATGTCGTCGGCCCCGTCGAGCGAGCGGCGCATCGGCTCGGTCTCGCCCACGTCGTCTGCGAGGAGCTCGCATCCGGAGATCTCGATACGATTCGCACATTCGCGTCGGCTCAGGAACTGGGTGGCCGCACGTTCCGGGTTCGTGTGCATGGCCTCGACGTGGACCTCGACCCGCGCGCGGTCGAGGCACCGCTCGGCGCGGATCTCGGCAAGACGGGTCGTGTGGATCTCGACGCGCCGCAGCTCGACTACCGCGTTCTGCTCGGCGAGGAGTTCGTCTTCGGTCGGGTCCTGCATCGCGTCGATCGTTCGCGCCTGGAGGCGACGAAAGTCGCGAACCGACCGTTCTCCCTCCCGATTTCCCTCCATCCGAAGTTCGCGCGGGCCCTCGTCAACTTGGCGCGGGTGCCGATGGCCGGCACCGTCCTCGACCCATTTTGCGGCACCGGCGGGGTCCTGTTGGAGGCCGCGGAGCTGGGGCTTCGCGGAGTCGGGATCGACCGAGAGAAAGGGATGGTCATGGGTACTCGAACGTCCCTGCGGTCTGCGGGCAGCGCCCCCGACTTAGCCGTCGCGGATGCCGGGCGGCTCCCGTTGCGGCAGGGGACGGTCCACGGGATCGCGACGGATCCGCCGTACGGCCGCGCCGCCTCGACGCGGGGCGAGGCGATCGATCGACTCTATGGTCGCGCCTTCCAGGCTTTCGCGGAACTCCTCCCGAGAGGCGGCCACCTGGCGATCGTGCTCCCGAGCGAGAAATGGATCGAGCGCGGATCCAAATCCCTCGAGCTCGTCGAGGCACATGCGCTTCGCGTGCACCGGTCGCTCGTCCGTCACTTCTGCGTCTTCGTCAGGGCGTGATTCGGAGGTCGACCGGCAGCTCCGAGTGAATCAGACCATCGGAGGTCCTCGCCGTGACTAGGAAGCTGACATACACTGGGAGGGGGGAGGACGACCAATTGTTCGGGGCTCTCACTTGGAGATCGAACACCGCGCGCTGGCTTGCATTCAACGTGATGGTGACTGAGGCGTTGCTCACGGCCGTGCTGACGGAACCGATCCGGTAGGACGTGAAAAGGATGACGAAGCCAAAAGCGAGTAGATTCTTCTGATCCTTCGCGCCCATGATGACGGACTCCTTGATGGGTCCGGTGTTATTGACGGCGAATGTGAGGAGGAGGGACGCACCCAGTGCGATGGTCTGGTTGATGCCGGGGAGTGGCGTCCCGTTGGCCGTCTCGAACGCCAGGCCGCGTTCACTCGCGACCATCACGAACGGCTGCGGGACGAAGGTCACGATTAGGATCACGACGGCCGCGATGCCGATTAGCTTCCGACGCGTGTCGAGGCGCGTCAAGTCGTTGAGCGGCGGCGGATGTCTCACGCCGAGGATGAAGATCAGGAATCCAAACAGAAACCACCCCGGGTAGAACAGGCTGAGTCCGAACAGGATCAGGATCGCGGACCACGACAAGTAGAGCTGGCGGCTGCCGAGGAGCGCCCTCGCGACATGGCCCCCGTCGAGCTGACCGGCGGGCAGGAGGTTGATCGCGGTCACGAAGAGCCCGACCCAGCCAGCGAAGGCGAGCGGGTGCGGATGGGTCAGGAGCGTTTCCGGGAGGGGAAAGAATAGCGACAGAGCCCGGAACAGCAGCGACGGCTGCGCCTCCCCCGCGAGGGTGAGGCCCGAGGCCGGTGACGCCGCGGACAATGCGAGCCCCGCCAGGGTGACGGGAATCGCAATCGCGAATCCGACGAGCGGTCCCGACACGCCGATGTCCAAGAGCGCGCGGCGATTCGGGATCGGGTCCCTCATGCTGATGAACGCCCCGAAGGTACCGAGGGGCGGGACGGAAGGCAGGAAGAACGGGAGGGAGGCTTGGACCTTGTACCGCTTCGCGACGAGGTAGTGGCCCATCTCATGGGAGCCGAGGATCGTGAGGAGCGGCAGCGTGAAGAACAGGCCGCCGAAGCCAATCGACTCGGCGGACAAGAACGGCTGGCCCGAATAGTCGGCCCAGTTCCAGGCCCCGCCGAAGAACGTGGTCGTGAGGACGGTGACGAGGAGCAGGATGAGATTCACTTGCGTCCTGGCGAACCGCGGCCGCGGACGTCGCTGGACGTGGACGAGCGTCTCGCCCTTCTCCTGTGTGATCGTCGGGATGTAATCTTTCGGGACGAGCTCGATGCGAAGCGCGTCGAACGGGGCGTCGATGCCTCCTGGCGGGACCCCGACTTGGAACGTCAAGGCCATCGGGCTGACGACCACGCCGTACACCGAAAAGAAGCGTGCTACCGTCGACCGGAGGGACTCGATTTCCGCCTCCGGCGAGAGCATCGCGCGAGCCAACCTTCCCACGTATTAAAAGGTGCGCGGGTTCGGGAGGACAAGCTACTATTTCCTCTCCATCGTCCAGTCAGCAGCAGGTCGGACTTTTCGGGCGGACGGTCCGGAGGCGGATCTGAAGTTCTTCGGCGCTTTCACACGCCCGGCGCTTCATGCTTTGGCGCTGACGGAATCCGACAAGATCTCTCGAATGTGATCGGACACGCCCAACAGCGTGACGAGGCGGACCATGTCCCCGAGCAACTCGCGCGGGTTCAGGTATCCGTTCTTGAAGGCTAGGTCGACGAATCGACTATACAGAATCGGCGTTAACCTCAGTTTGACGTCCTTCGACTTGACCCCGGGCTGGCGCGTTGCGGTGTCTCTCTCGGCCGCCCCGGCTGCTCCCTCTCCCATAGCTCCCACAGTTACAACGCCCGATGGCTGGATAAGGGTTCTCCTTGCATCCCATGCCTGGTCATAGGCTCCATCGACGCGTGCCGTGAGGCTCTCCGACGAGCGACGGTTCGCCGGATGGGATAACGAATTGGGCGGGCGCGGACCGCTAATCGGGCACGCCTCAGATGGGACGGGCTCCCATGAACCAGAGGAGGACCGCGGTGCCGAGGCCCGCAGCGACAAACCGAAGGCCGGTGACGATCACGCGTTCGCGGACGAGGTTCCCGAGATACGCGCCGATCACGAACAGGAGCACGAACGTGATGACGATCGCGGCGATCGTCGCGTCTCGAAAGTCGAGGAAGGCGAACGGGATGATCGGGAGGAGGGCGGCCAGCAGCGGGGCGATCCCGTGGACCAGCGCGCTCAGGATCGCCGCGAATTGGAACGCCTCCTTGTGTTCCTCGCTGAGCCGCGCGAGCATCGCCCGCTCGATCGTGCGGATGTCGAGTTTCTTCTCGACGCGTTCCGCTTCGTAGGCGCCGACCGCGCTACTCACCGCGAGGGCGACCGCGGCGCCGATCGATGCGGAGAGGATCAGCGCCTTGTGCGTCTCCGATGCGCCGACCGCGTACGCGCCGATGATGATCCCGAGGACCGTGAGGGCTCCGTCGAACGCACCGATCACGAAGTAGCGACGGATGATCGGCCCGACATTCGTGATTTCGTCGTACTCCCGAATTCGGCGACGCCAGGCCCCGAGATCCATGTCATCCGCTCGGGATCCCAAGTTTCTCGCGGATGGTCCGTTCGAGTCGCTCGGCGGCGGCCCGGGCCTGGTCGAGGTTCGGGAAGCTCGCCTGGGCGAAGTCCGGCTTTCCCCCTCCCTTGCCGCGGAATTCCGGCGCGACCGATTGCACGATCTCGGCGACGTCGACGGGGACGTCGGGCCCGCGGGATACGACGAGGCGCACGTCGGTCGGCGCCTTGGCCCACAATATCGCGGTCGCTCGAGCCTCCGATGCGATCGCCTTCGACATCGACATCATGAATCCGACCCCTTCCGCTACCTCTTGTTTCACGAGCGGCCATGCCATCCGCGTCGTCTGGACAGCCTCTCGAGCCTTCGCCGCCGCCTGTTCGTCCGTCGTCCGTTGAGAGATCTTCCGCAGTTCCTTCCACTCGGCCACGACTCGTTCGGCGGTTGAGACGAGCTGGTCTGCGGGGACTCCGAAGATTTCCGCCGCCCGCTTGACTTCTTCGGACTGTTTCCGAACCGCATCGAACGCCGCTTTCCCCGCGGCATATTCGAGGCGCACGACGCCGTCTTGGATACGCGTCGACCGGAGCAGTTTGATGAGCGCGACGTCGCTCGTGCGGGCGACGTGTGTCCCCCCACACGCCTCCACGTCCCATTTCGGGATTTCGACCACCCGCAGCTCCCCGCCCGGCACGGAGCCGCCCTGGTAGAGTCGGAAGCCGAACTTCCGCTCAGCGAGATCGCGGGCCAAGAACTTGGCGCGGACCTGTCGAGACGCCAAGACCTGGTCGTTCGCCAGCTCCTCGATCTTCGCGAACTCCGCCTCGGTCAGGGCGTCGAAGTGCGTGATGTCGAGTCGCGCCATGTCGACGGCCTTGTGCGCGCCCGCTTGCCAGACGTGGTTTCCGAGGACTTTGCGCGCCGCGCCGAGGACAATGTGGGTGGCCGTGTGGTTCCGCATCAACGCCTCGCGCCGACTCGCATCGATTGCGCAGGCCACTCGCTTCCCCTGAAGGCGACCCGCATCCCCGCGGACGAAGTGCAGGACCGTCGAGCCGGTGCGTTGGACATCGTAGACTTCGAATTCGTCGATCGTCCCGTGGTCGGCTTCCTGACCGCCGCCTTCCGGATAGAAGAACGTCTGGTCCAGGACCACGGCCTCGCCTTCGACTGCGAGGACTTTCGCGCGGAAAGAACGCCTCCGGCGATCTTCGTAGACCCGAAGCTTCGTGGTCGGGAGTTCCTTCGAGATCGCGATTCGTTTCGTCGGCTCGGCCACGGGACGCTCGTGTCGCGCCGCAACGCGAGCATAGAAGTCGTCCGGAATCGTAATCGGCAAGTTCGTGAATTCTTGGACGACGTCCGGATTGAGGCCGTGGCTGTCGTACAGCTCGAGGAGGGTCTCGACGTCGAAGCCCTTGCCCGCGGCCGTCAGCTCGGTCGCGATCTTCCCGACCGTCGCCCGCCCCTTCTCGAGCGTCTCTTTGTACCGCGACTCTTCGACCTTCAGGAGCTTCAGGATGTCTCCCTTGTTGAAGAAGAACTCCGGGTAGTCTTCTCGGATCTGGTCGATCATGAAGGACACCGTGTCCCCCAAGCTGTAGGTAATGTTCAGATCCTTGAGCGCGCGGAGTCCCCGCCGGACGAGGAGGCGCGCGAAATAGCCCTCTCGGCTGTTCGAAGGGACGACCCCGTCTCCGAGGAGGAAGATCAGCGCTCGCGAGTGGTCGCACACGATGTACAGGGCCTCGAGCGGCGAGACCTGTGCGACGAGTTCGTCGACCGAGATCCCGACGCGCTCTGCCGTCTGTTGTCGGATCGTGCGGATATCCGCGAGGGTCTCGACTTTCAGCATGCCCGCGACTTTCGAATATTCCCGGAGGACCCGGTCGTCCACGCGCTTCGCGCCGGTTGCCCGCTTGAGGTACGCAAGGGCCTCGCCGAAGACGGCCTCGTACGCCGACGTCGTGGCCTGCGAGAGCCACGTCAGTCGCTCGAGACCGTATCCTGTGTCGACGACCTGGGTATCCATCGGGACGCGATGGCCGTTGATCTCCCGGTTCATCATGAACACCAGGGTCGCCGGTTCGGCGCCGCCGAAGACCACCTCGAAGCACGGTCCGCTGTTCCCGCCGCCCTCCCACCACGACTCCTTGTAGCGGACGAGGGTCGGGTCGACGCCGAGGCGCTCCGTCAGAAAGAGATGGCAGATCTCGACCGTCCGGTCCTTGAAGTAGATGAATTTCTTCGGGAAGTTGAACGCATGGTGAGCCATCATCTCGAACATCGTGAAATGCTGGCCGGTCTTCCCGACGTTGTCGATGTCCAGGAATCGCACGCACGGCTGGCTGATCGCCAACGGGTTCGCGGGCGGGCTCGCCTCGCCGCTGATCACCCACGGTTGGAACGGATACACGCTGGCCTGGACGAAGAAGACATCATCGCGCCAGCGTGCGACGATCGGGTAGCGCTTCACCCGTGTGTGGCCGTTTTGCTCAAGGAAGGAGAGGAAGTCCTCCCGCATCGCGCGGTAGGTGAGCTTCTTCTTGAACGGCGACGCGCCGATGAAGTCGTATTCTTGGCAGGGGGCCTCCCCGCACGTCTCGTGGATCCCGAGCGACCAGAAGGGGGTCGAGCATTTCGAACACGTCTGGCGGGTGAATCCTTGCTTCCGAAACAGCTCGACCTCGTATTCACTCTCGGGCATTTTCGGCCTCCGAACGAACGGCCGCGCTTAAAGGTTCTCGGAGGGCCTTCGGCATCCGAATCCGCATTCGGTGTTTTCCGAATATGTACCGCGCGGTTAAGTACGCGCGCTCCGCTGAGTTGTTGGAGGCAATTGCTTGGAAGAGCGACCGCTGACTGCGTTCATCCTGTCGTTGCTCGGCAGCGTGTTCGTCATCATCGGGACGATCCTCGGCTTGGTGCTGTACTCATCGAGCCCCTATGCGTCCATCAGCACCCTCATGGCGATTCTGGCCGGGGTCTCCGTGGCTCTGGGCATCCTGATGCTCGCGATGACGTTCATGCTCTACTCGCGCCCGGAGCTTCACGTGGCGTGGGGCGTCGCGATCCTCGTCTTCGCGGCCGCGAGCATCACGAGTGTGTTCTCAGGTTATGGGGGGCTGGGACTGGGCGTCATCGGGATGGTCCTCGGGATCGTGGGCGGAGCGATCGCGATCGCATGGAGGCCCGGAATGGGGATGCCCGGGATGGTCGGTCCCGCGGGGGCGTACCGGGTGTGCACGTCGTGCGGCCGAATGGCCCCGTTCGGCTACTCGTTCTGCCCGTTCTGCGGCACGCCCCAACCGGCCGTGAGTCCTCCGACGCCGGGGCCTCCTCCGCCGCGATGAACCTCACGAGGTTCGGAACAGTTCGCGTGCGATGACGAGGCGCTGGATTTCGCTGGTCCCTTCGCCGATCTCCGTGAGTTTCGCGTCCCGGAGCATCCGCTCGACCGGGTAATCGCTGATGTATCCGTAGCCTCCATGAATCTGAACGGCCTTGTTCGTCACGAAAGAGGACATCTCGCTCGCGTACAGTTTCCCCATCGCGGCCTCCTTCGTGAATGGCATTCCGCGATCTTTGAGCCACGCGGCGCGGCGCACCAGCGCACGAGCCGCGTCGATGCGAGTTGCCATGTCCGCGAGCATGAACTGAATTGCCTGATGTTCCGCGATCGGCTTTGCAAACTGGACCCGTTCCTTCGCATATTTGACGGACTCTTCGAACGCTCCCTGGGCGATTCCCACGGCCATCGCTCCGATTCCGATCCGTCCTCCGTCCAGGATCTTCAAGGCGTTCGGAAACCCCTCGTTTTCCTTTCCAAGCAAGGCTGTGGACGGAACGTGGCAGTCCGTCAGAATCACCTGCGAGGTGGGGCTCCCGCGGACTCCGAGCTTGTCCTCCACCCTCCCGATGGACAGCCCGGGATTTCCGCGCTCGACGATGAACGCGCTGATTCCGCGGTTCCCTTTCGTTGCGTCGGTCACGGCGTGGATGACGAACGTCCCCGCGACTGGCGCGTTCGTGCACAGGTTCTTCGCGCCGTTGAGAACCCACCCGTCTTTCGCGCGCTTCGCGGTCGTCTCCATCGCGGCCGCATCGGAGCCGCTCTTCGGTTCCGTCAGAGCCCACGCCCCGAGCTTCCGCCCACTCGCGAGGTCCGGGACGTACTTCCGACGCTGTTCCTCGGTTCCCGCCAACCAGATGGTCCCCGTGCAGAGGGAGTTGTGCGCCGCCATGATGAGCGCGTGCGATCCGCACACGCGGGCCACTTCCTCCACGGTGACCGCCAAGGCCACCGAATCGAGGCCCGCGCCGTCGTATTCTTCCGGGATCGCCATTCCCATGAACCCGAGGCCGGCCATCTTCGCGATCGTCGCTTTCGGGAACTCTCCCGTCTTGTCGACGTGAGCGGCGACGGGGCGGATCTCCTTCTCCGCGAAGTCCCGCGCGGTACGCCGGATCATCTCGTGTTCCGGCGACAGGTCGAAGTCCATCTCGTGCCTCGGGGCGAAAAGCACGAATAGCCTCTTAGGGCTTCGCTTCGCCCTTGTGCAAGGGCCGTCGGCGGCGGTCTCCGAGGTCGCCGATGACCTCGCGGCTCTCCTTCAACAGGTCCATCGCCGCGTCCCGCTCCCTCGCCACGTAGTCGATGATCTCTTGGAAGAGACCCTCTCGGTACATCTTCGGCACGCGGGCTCCGCTCTCCTTGTCCGCGAACGTGTGGAGGCTCGATCCCGTGAAGGTCCCGCGATTCAGCATCACGAGGACCGGCGCCAGGTCGAGGTACGGTTTCGTGAACCAGAAGTACTTCAGCTTCGCCATGTCCCAATCGATCAGCTTCCACTTCGTCGCACGCTCGATGAGGAACGTCAGGTCGAACCGGAGGCGATTCCCGAGGGGTACGAAATCCCACGTCGGTTCCAGGACCCCCTTGTCGAGGACCATCTGGGTGACCTGCTTCTCCCCCCACTCCCACTCCGCGATCACTTGGAACAAACCGGTCGGCGTCAGGTCGTCCGCGAGGGCCTGGTACTGGACCGTCACGATACGGTCCTGCTGCGGATCGTCTCCCGTCGTCTCGATATCGAAGTAGTACAGCGGCAGTCCGGAACCCGTTCCCGATCCGAATGAAGAACGCGGCGAGCCTTAAGGCCTTCCGCCTGCGACAGTCTTTTGAGCGGTCGCGGACTTCCCCGCGTCCGGGAGCCGCGGCCGGAAGGGAGGACATGCGGGTCGGCATCATCGGGATCGGGATGACCGCGTTCCGGCCCTCGACGCCGGAATACAACTGGAAAGAATTGATGTTCGAGGCCGCGTCACGCGCCTATGCGGACGCGGCGGTCAACCCGCGCGAGGACGTCGACTCGTTCATCACCTGCGCGGAAGACTACTACGAAGGCTTCGGAATCTTCGACGAGTTCGTCCCAGATCAACTCGGGGCCGCACTGCGGCCGACGTGTACGGTGAGCGGGGACGGACTGCAAGGCCTCGCGAATGCGTACATGCAGATTCAAACGGGACTCATCGACGTCGCCGTCGTTGAGGCCCACAGCAAGGCGTCGGATGTCGTGACGCTCGACGGAGTCATCGAACACGCCTTGGATCCGATCTGGAACAAGCCGCTCGGAGCCCACCCGTTCGTCGTGGCGGGCCTCGAGGCGGACGCCTACCTACGCGCCACGCGGACTTCGCCGAAGGCACTTGCCGCGGTCGTCGCGAAGAACCGAGGAAACGGCCTGCGAAATCCGTTGGCCGCCTACGGCGCGGCGGTCGACGCCGACCAGGCCATGCGGTCCGAGGAACGGTTTGCCCCACTCCGCGCGCTCGACATCTCGAATCCCGCGGACGGCTGCGTCGTCCTCGTCCTGGCGTCGGATCGCGCCGCGAAGAAACTTCACTCGAACCCCGTCTGGATCCGTGGCATCGGGTGGGCCAGCGACTCCCCGAGCCTCGAGACGCGGGATTGGACCGGGGCGACCTACGCCCGGATCGCCGCCGGCATGGCGTACCGCTTGGCGAGGGTCCGACGACCGGCGATGGACATCGACTTTGCGGAGGTGGACGACCGCTTCTCGTACAAGGAGCTTCAACATCTCGAATCCCTCGGGCTCGCGAAAAAGGGCCAGGCAGGGACGAAGGTCCTCCGAGGTGACTACGATGCGGATGGCCGCTTCCCGGTGAATGTCTCGGGCGGTTCCCTCGGGTGCGGAAACGTGTTCGAGGCGACCGGACTTCACCGCGCCGCTGAGGTCGCTCTCCAGTTGCGCGGTGACGCCGGGGTGCGCCAACTCGACGGCGTTCGAGCGGGCGTCGCACAATCGTGGCGGTTCATCCCGAGCGCGACGGGCGCCGTGGCCGTGCTGGGGGCGGGTCCGTGACGAAGGTCGGCGTCATTGGGGCCGGCATGACGCTCTTCCGGCGGCGGCTCCAGGAGACCGGGAAGGAGATGTGTTTCGAGGCGACGAAGATGGCCCTCGATTCGGCAGGCCTCGCCCGCGCCGATGTGGACATGGTCGTCTGCGGGACCGCGCCGGATGCATTCGACGGCGTCGCGATGAAAGGCGAGTACCTGCTCGATGGATCTGGGGGCTATCGCAAGCCGTACACGCGCGTCTTCACCGGCGGAGGCACCGGCGTCTTCAGCACGATCGCCGGCTGGTGGCACGTCGCGTCCGGCCTCGCGGACGTCGTGCTCGTCGTGAACGAGGAGAAGATGTCCTCGTGCCAGCCGCATCCGCAGAGCGTCTTCGCGAACATCTGGGATCCGATCCTCGACCGCCCGCTGAAACCGAATCTCGTCTGGATCTTCGCGATGGAGATGAACCGGTACATGACCGTGTACGGCGTCAAGAAGGAGGACATCGCCCGCGTCGCGGTCAAGAACAAACGGAACGCAGTCGGCCATCCGTGCGCGCAGCTCGCGGACCCGAACATCACCGTGGACGACGTCCTGAACAGCGAGATGATGGCGTGGCCCGTCCAGCGGCTCGACATCAGTCCTCCGAGCGATGGCGCCTCTGCGGTCGTCCTGGCCTCGGAGGACTTCATCCGGAAGCGACGCATCAAAGACCGAGCATGGATTTCCGGCGTCGGATGGTGCATCGACTCGACGATGTGGACGGATCGGGACCTGGTCTTCCCGGAGTACGTCGCCCGCGCCGCGAAGCATGCGTACAAGATGGCGAAGATCGATGAGCCCCGGCGGCAGATTGACTTTGCGGAACCGTACGACCCCTTCGACTACAAGGAACTGCATCATCTCGAGGGGCTGCTCCTCGCGGACAAAGGCGAAGCGCCCGTCTTGACGCGGGAGGGCGTCACGGAACGGGACGGGAAGCTGCCGGTCTGCCCCTCCGGCGGCCTCCTTGGGGTCGGGAATCCAATCGCGGCGACGATGGGCATGAAGATCGGCGAATTGTTCTGGCAGCTCACGGGCCAGGCGGGCAGGCGACAGATCCCGCACGAGGTGCACACCGGGGTGTCGCAGGCGTGGGGGGACCTCATGCAATACGGCTCCGTGGTGGTGATGAAAGGATGACGGCGCGGATCTCGCGATGGCCCGGGATCGAGCTCCGAGCCGCGGACCTTCTTGACGGCAAGGTCACGCAGACGCGATTCCGGCCGGAGGCGAAGTACGCCTGGTCGGCGGGCGAAGCGATGTCGAGGTTCCTCGAAGAACTCCAGAACGGTCGCTTCATCGCGCGAACGTGTCACAAGTGCGAGCGCATCCTCTTTCCCCCGCGGATGTTCTGCGAAGAGTGCTTCCGGCCCACGGACGAATGGACCTTCATTCACGATACGGGAACGATCGAGACGTTCTCTATCTCGTATCTCGACACGGATGCCAAGCGAATTGTGGTGCCGATCCTCGTCGGAGTCGTGAGCCTCGATGGCGCCTCTCCGAGGATGGGGATGATGCACTACTTCGGCGAGGTGACGAAGGACGAGATTCGGATCGGGATGCGCGTCAAGGCCGAGTGGAAGCCGCCCGCGGACCGCCGCGGGAGCGTCCTCGACATCCGCTATTTCCGACCTCTGCGGGAGGGCGAGCGATGACGTTCCTCGACCGGACGACCGACGCGAGGAAGTTCCGCCATTGGGAAGGGGACGTCGAGGCGGACTACATTTACACGTCAGGCGTCGCGGGGGAGCGGTTCTTCGTCGCGCTGCGCGACGAGGGCCGGATGTTGGCCTCCCGGTGCACGGCATGCAAGCTCGACTATCTTCCGCCGCGCATGTTCTGCGAAGATTGTTTCGCGGAGCTCACGGAATACGTTGACGTACCGCGCGCCGGGCGGGTCGCGGCGGTGACCGTGGCCCACATCGACCGGACCGGCGCGAAGCTGTCGCACCCACAAGTCTGGGCGTTTGTGACCTTCGAAGGGATCCGCGGGGGTCTCCTTCATCGGCTCCTCGTCGCGCCGAAGCAGGCTCGCGCAGGGTTGTCCGTCCGGCTGAGGCTCAAGCCGCGGGACGGGCGGACGGGGACGATCGCCGACATCGAAGGATTCGAGCCGGTGCGTTCCCGATTCTGAAAATCGGGCCGACGGCTTGATAACCCCCCCGCTGGGTATCGCGGCCTACCATGCTGCGAAGGCCGACGATGGACCCAGAGTCGAAGACCTTCAAGTTCAAAATTTGCCTGGTGGGGGAGGAAGGCGTCGGCAAGACGAGCCTCATCCACCGGTTCGTGTCCGGGGCGTTCGACGAGTCATATATTCGAACGCTCGGGGCGGTCGTGTCGAAGAAGTCGGTCGCCTTGGGCTCGATGCAAGGCCGGCCGGTCCAGGTCGACATGATGATCTTGGACATCATGGGCAAGCGGACGTTCCTGCAACTCTTCAAGGAGGCGTACTTCCACGGCGCGAAGGGCGTCCTGGCGGTGTTCGACATGACCCGCGCTCAGTCTCTCCGCGACTTGACGAAGTGGATTGACGGCGTCCGGGATTCCGTCGGTCCCTGCCCGGTGTACGCTCTGGGGAACAAGACCGATCTCGCGCACCGCCGCGAGGTCAACTCGGAGGATGCGTCGACCGTTCTGGCCTCGTACGAGTGCCCCGTCCTCTACACGTCGGCGAAGACCGGCGAGAACGTGGAGCAGGCCTTCCAAGGTCTCGCGAAAACGATCGTCGAGTCGATGGCGCCCGAGTGAGCCGACGCAATCATCTTATAGGCACGGCCCTTTGAAACCACGCGAGGCGCTCATGCGGGACGAGGACGAACGCAAGGTCCTCGAGAAGGAATTGAAGCGGTGGGAGGAGACCACCCTTCGGGAGGCGCTCGCGTCCCACCCCGAACGCCGCAAGCAATTCGTGACAACGTCGAGCCGACCCGTGAAGGGCCTGTACACGCCGCTCGACCTCGCCGGCAAAACAGGCGGCGAGCGCCTCGCGGGGCCCGGCGAGTTTCCTTTCACCCGCGGCATTCATCCGACGATGTACCGCGGCCGGCTGTGGACGATGCGCATGTTCGCCGGCTACGGGAGCGCCGAGGACACGAACCGGCGGTTCAAGTACCTGATCTCGCACGGCGAGACGGGTCTCAGCGTCGCCTTCGACATGCCGACTCTATACGGCTACGACACCGACGAGCCCGAGGCGAGAGGCGAATTTGGGACGTGCGGCGTCGCCGTCTCCTCGCCCGACGACATGAAGATCCTGTTCCGCGGAATCGATGTCGGCGGCGTGAGCACGTCGATGACGATCAACAGCCCGGCCTCCGTGATCTGGGCGATGTATCTCGCGATGGCCGAGGACCGTGGCGTCCCCTGGACGAAGCTCCGCGGCACGATCCAGAACGATATCCTGAAAGAGTACCAGGCGCAGAAAGAATGG
>WNGM01006129.1_pt1 | contig 16922 bp, 19 predicted proteins | sample 5400571 | NCBI WGS metagenome assembly WNGM01 (sample SAMN13153378, study PRJNA577476) | soil metagenome | isolation source: 100 cm soil or saprolite under Garry oak tree replicate 2 | place: USA:California | collected 2016-06-15 | reverse complement strand
ACAATGACAGACTCCACTCCGCCTGCGGGAATATCCCCCCGGCAGAATATGAGAAAGACTGGCTAATGGGACAGGACCACACTATAATCAACCCGGAAGCCAAAGCATCGTAGCCTCCAACAAACCCGGGGCGGCTCAACATCACCGGCGGCCCGATGCCTGGTCATCACACCAGCGGAAGCCGTACCACGCCACCCAGCGCCCAAGCCACAGACGTGGGTCAGGGGATGCGCAGCCGATGCATCTGCTCCTTCAGCCATGCCGAACCCACCCGCAGCTCGGCGAGCATGCGCCGAAGCGACCAGCCCTGCTCGACCCGCCGCACCAGCAGATAGCCCTCCACGTCGTCGAACCCCAGCTCGGCCAGGCGGGCCTGCCGCTTGGCCGCCCAGCACGCCGTCTGCCGCTGGATCGCCTGGCGCGGCCGGCGGGTCGCCCGCCGGCGGGGCAGCCCATGCTGGTCGAGCCGGTCACGCACCGTGCTCGGATGCGTCCCAAGCTCGCCGGCGATGCTGGTGCTCGGCCATCGTCGGGTCATCGCCCGGGCGGTCAGGTAGTCCTGCAGCGAGGCGAAGCCCAGGTCCGCTGCTCGGGCGGCGAGGTGCTGGTCGGTGCTGTTGCGGCGTCGGCGGGCTGCGGTCACCTGGCGGGGTGACGGAGTGGCGCCTGCCGTGTCCAGCAGGCGGCGGACAACCGTGGTGGTGGTGTGGAGTTCTCTTGCCAGCTGCGCGGGACTGGCCTGCTGCTGGCAGCGTGCTTGGAGATAGCTGCCGAGGTCGGCGAACCCCTGGGTACGAGCATGCTCGTGGAGGCGGCGTTGCGGCTGGTCGATGACCGCGAAGCCGCCACTGATGCTGAGCCTGCGGGGCGTTTTTGCTGGTGGGGCGTTATACATGCGCTTGGCGTGCCGGGAGCCCCACCATTCCGGGAGATCGGCTCCTACCAGGGCGTCGTGGAAGTCAGCGCACTGGTGATCGGAGGAGCCCATGCGCATAGGCAACGCCGGCAGCAGGGGCGGGCCGGTCGGAGCGGATCTCGGCGTCATGTGTGACTGGTCGCGAGATTCTGAGGGGAGAGCGTCGAAGCTCGGCGGTCGGTACGACGAGTGGAAGGGGTGCGTCGAGGTGTGTGGCTCGATGATTTCCTCTACCGATACGGTGAGGTGCGTGAACGCAGTACGCACGCACGGGGCGCAGGATCGTCGCGCGCCGACCGCACTCGGCTCCCGCGTCGCCGCAGTCGGCAGCCTGCTGCTGCTGGCATGGCTGCTCGCCGGCTGCGGCGACCCACAGCCCGACAACGGGACCCTGGTCGCTGCGGTCGCGGCCGATCGGCCCGCCGAGGTGACCGTCCAAGGACATGTCCTCCAGGTGCTCCCCGACGACCAGGGCCCCGAGGGCCGCCACGAGCGCTTCCGCCTCCAGGTCGCCGGACAGATCGTCGAGGTGGACCACAACCTCACCTTGGCACCCCGGGTGCCGGTCGCGGTTGGCGCCACGGTGATCGTCCACGGTCAGTTCGAACCCGACCCCGGCCACCCGATCATCCACTACACCTATCACGCCACCGGCGCCCACGAGGGCGGCTGGATCAAGCTGGACGGCCGGCGATACAGCTGACAGACCCGCGTTCCCGCGCCGACGCATTTTCGACCGCTCCTCGCTTTGCTCCACTGGTCGGCCAGGTCCTGGATGGTCAGCGACGGCGGGGCCTCGGACGGCCAATCTGACAGACCGCCGCGCTCATCGGCGAGCTGTTCCCGGGCGCGCCTTTCGACGCGGGCAGGGAGGCTCCTGAAGAAACGGGTGACAACAGTGTGATACGGCCGTCAGTCGGTGCCAGACGCGAGGAGTTGGTCGACTCGTTGCTTGAAGAGCTTCACAACCAGTTCGCCCATGATGAGCATGGCAAAGGCCTTGCCGCCGACCCAGAGCCCGGGCGTAAAGGGCTCACCTGGGTCCCCAGCGGACGGTCAGATCGGCGAGGAAGCGGGCGACGAGATGCTCAAACAGCTGCTCCGCCTCATGGTCGGGGCTGATCGACCAAGACCGGGTCGCCGACGCAGATCCGGCCGTCGTTGAGGATGTCCGCGTTGAGCCCGCCGCGGTGGAGCAGCTGCTTGATGATCCCAGGCCGTGTCATCTGCTGCAGATGCAGGCACGGCTCGCAGAACTCGACGCCAAGGCACTCGACCTCGCCGACCCGGAAGCGCCTGCCGACCAGATCGTTCAGCCGCACGCCGCGCACCACCTCCTGACGGCGCGACTGGGCGCCGGTGAGCCCGACGTCCTCCAGCACTTCCGCCTCGATCAGCGTCAGCGCCTGGCCGGGTTTGGCGCCCGCCTCGTGGAGGTGGCGGTCGCCCTCCAGCCCCTTGCCCGCCAGCGCACTGGCGGAGTCGACCGGCGCGATCGCATCGGTCGGGCCGATGTTGATCGCCTCGACGTTCACCTGCCGATCATGTCCGGCCGACGGCCGCCGAGTCCAGCACAACCTCGGGTCTCTGCGGGCGCCTCCTCCCCGGACGGGCGGGCTTGCTGCCACTTCACTGAGCGTGGTCGGCGCGTTCCGGCTCAGTGCAACAGGGTGCGAGTGTCTCCGTGGCGGCACCGGCGATCAGACAGCGGCTCGTTGCCGGAGTGCACGGACCGGTGACCGGCGTTCCTTCGCGAGCTACTCGCAGTGTTCGCGCGCCTCGTCGTCCGCACGCTTCGACGATCGCGCCCCAGCAACTGGCGGACCGTCTTCGACGTCGCCATGCGCAGTTGCCGCTTCACATGCGCGTCGGCCTTCGCGTGGCAATGGCGGTGTGACGCAATCGAGGCTGTTTGGGCGTTCGCACGAAGCCGGCCCGGTGTCTCACCGTGACAGGCTCGGCCCATTGTGAGGACAGGACCCACCGGGGTCGTGCCCTTTCAGAAACGAGGTCGCCATGCGACCAGCCCGCATCATCGCCGCCGTCGTGCTCACCACCGCCGTGGCCGCCACCGGCTCCTACCTCGCCTACTCCGGCACCCACCGCTCCGCCGCGGCATCTGCCGCCACAGGGGCGCCCGCACCCTCGGCCACAACCACCGCGCCCACCACCAGGGCGACGACCTCCCCGCCCGGCACCTCCCAAGCCGCGTGCAGCGCTCGAGCGATCCTGCCGCTGCTGAAACGCAGGTTCGACAACTCCGCCAGCGAGCTGGTCATCGTGCGCGCCGACATCAAACGCTGCCGCAACGGCTACGCCCACGTGTTCGCCATCTCCGGACACAACCCGCCCGGCCATCCCCAATACGACAACCAGCAGCTGTTCCTGCGCGACGTCAACGGCTCCTGGCAGAGCGTGGCGGAAGGAGCGGGCATCGCCTGCGGCGACGCCGACATCACCGCGGCGATGCTGCGCGCCTGCCGCGCACTCGACTACCCCACCCACACCACGCCCGCGCCGATACCGCGGATCTTCGACCCGGCAATGGCGGCCAGGCAGATGTTCGACGCCTGGCAAGCCGGTAACCAGCGACGCGCGCTTGGGGCCGCCACTCCTGCCGCGGTGCGCACGCTGTTCGCGTTCGCGCCGACCCAGGCCAAGGAGCTGCGCTTCACGGGCTGCCACTCGACGAGTCCCGGCTACCACTGTGGCTACTTTGCTGAATGGAGCGTTGGCCTCTACTACATCGACATGCGCGTGCAGGGCGGCGCCTCCGCCGGCTACCGGGTGGTCTCGATCGACGCGGAGATGCGGTTCGGCAGCCCGGACGACGCCGCCAAGCACGTGATGCGCGCCTGGCTGGCCGACGACCGCGCCAAGGCGCTCCAGGCCGCCTCCGAGCCGGTGGTGGACGCGCTGTGGAACCGCTTGCAGGATCGCAGCCACCCGCCGCGCTTCGCCGGCTGCACCTTCCGCGACATCAACCACGGCTCCGACTGCACCTTCGACTCCACCACCGTCGGCCTTGCGCTCACCATGCAGGTCAAGGGCGGGGCGCTCCTGGGCTGGAATGTCGAGGCGATCAGGTTCGCACAACGGTAAATCCGAGATGCCATGTGACCTGGAGCCGCTGTGCGGCTGGTGGAGGCGCTGAGCCGCTGCGAGGGTGTTGATGAGGTGGGGTGGGAGCGTTGAGTCTTGGCGCGCCCCGCGGCTGCTGGCGATCATGGGCTCTGGTGAAACCAGTCCGACAATGGTTGGAACCCACCGCGAGCTCTTCGGCCCGCAGATGCGTGCCGAGCTCGCCGTCGACCTGGGTCAGCGGCCACGCTTGCCCGCTGATGCGAGCGGTCAGGTAGGCGCGCAGGGTGGGGAAGCCGAGCTGAGCCGCTCGGGTGGCCAGGCGCTGCTCGGTGCTGCGACGCCGGTGCTGGGCGGACAGCTACGGCTGTGGCGGCGGGGTGAGGTCGGCCTGGGCGAGCAGGCCGCGGATGGCGGCGGTGGTGGTGTCGAGTTCTTGGGCCAGCTCGGCGAGGCCGGCGTGCTGGCAGCGCGCCGCAAGGTAGCCGTGGAGGCTGGTGAAGCCCAGCTGGACGACGTGGTCGTGGAGGCGGCGGCGCTGGCTGTCGATGACCGTGATGGACCTCGTAGGGTGCATAAATGCGTTCATGCAGCTCGCCGGTACTCATGGAGGAGCCCGCCAAGCCGATCTCGCCGCTGGATGCGGCCGCGCTGGTCCTCGTCGGTGAGCGTCGGACCGGTGGACGGGGCGGGCGGGTTCAGCTCCAGCGCCCGATGCGGGCGATGGGCGTTGTAGTGGTCCAGGTACACCCGGAGCACCCGGTCCAGGTGCCCGCGACCCACGATGAGCAGCCAGTCCAGGCACTCGGCGCGGACGGTACGAACCCACCGCTCCGCGTAGGCGTTGGCGTTGGGCGCCTGCACCGGCGTGACCAGCACCTTGGCGCCCTCCGAGCGGAACACGTCGTCAAACCCGCGGCAGAACTTCGCGTCACGATCGCGAACAAGGAAGCGCACCCGGCGTCCTGGTTCCTCCAAGAGCAGCAGGAGGTTGCGGGCCTGCTGGGTGACCCAGGCGGCGTTGGGATTGGCAGTTACGCCGGCCAGGTGGATCCGTCGGGTGTCCAGTTCGATGAAGAACAGCACGTACAGCCGTCGCAGCCAGAGGGTGTCGACGGTGAAGAAGTCACACGCCAGGACTCCCGCGGCCTGCTGGCGCAGAAACGCCCGCCAGGTGGTGGTCGCTCGCCGCGGTGCGGGGTCCAGTCCGTGGCGGCGCAGCGTCGCGCGGATCGCGGTCGCCGAAACCCGAATACCAAGGCGCAACAGCTCGCCCTTGATGCGTTGATAGCCCCAGCGCGGGTTCTCGGTGGCCAGGCGGATGATCAGCTGCTGGATGCCGTGCTCGAGCGGCGGTCGTCCCTGCCCACGGCGTGGGTAGGTCCACGCGCCCGCGACGAGGCGGCGGTGCCAGCGCAGCAGCGTCTCGGGCGTCACCAAGAAGCACGACCAGCGGGCTTGGGGCAGTGCCCGGCTGAGCGCCGCGAGCAGGGCGCGGTCGGCGGGTTTGAGCCTGGGACGTGCGACTTGGCGGCGGAGCACGGTGAGTTGGTGGCGGAGCACCAGGATCTCCACGTCCTTGGCGGTGTTGCCGCGGGCCAGCAGGACGAGCAGCTGGATGGAGCGGCAGAGCATCAGGTAGGCGAGCTTTGACAGCACGCAGGTAGCCTCCGAGACGGGTCAGCGGAGGCGTCACCCTATCGCGCGATGGTTGAGCGAACTGGCAGCTCAGAGGCCACGTCCGACTTTGCGCACCCTACGGGCCCGCTTTGGAATCCTGTCAACACCGGAGGAGACGATCGCCGTGGAGGAGGTCATCGAGGAGCCGGCCGAGCTGGTCGGGGCGGGTGGCCGCGTTGGATATCGGCAAGGCGATGCTGGTGGCGTGTGTGCGGGTGCCGCACGAGACCAAGCCGGGCAGGCGCCGCCAAGAGGTGCGGACCTTCGCCACCACGACCAGGTCGCTGCTGGAGATGGCGGACTGGCTGTATGGCCTGGGTGTGACCCGGGTGGTGATGGAGTCAACGTCCACATACTGGAAGCCGCCGTTTTACCTGCTGGAGGAGTGGTGTGCGTGCTGGCTGGTGAACGCCCGCGACGTCAAGCACGTGCCGGGCCGGCCCAAGACGGATCAGGCAGGACGCCGTCTGGTTGGCCAAGCTGGCCGAGCGGGGCATGCTCCGGGGCCAAGCTTTGTCCCGCCGCCGTGGCAGCGGGAGTTACGGGATCTCACCCGCTACCGGCGCGCCCTCACTATGAGCGGACCCGCGAGAAGCAGCGGGTGGAGAAGCTGCTGGAGGACGCCCAGATCAAGCTCAGTGTGGTCGCCAGCGACATCTTCGGGGTCTCCGGCCGGAACATGATGGCCGCGCTGATCGCCGGCGAACGTGATCCGAAGGTGCTCGCACAGTTGGCACAGGGCAGAATGCGCTCCAAGCTGGGCGTCTTGGCCGAGGCGCTCACCGGGCACTTCCGTGCCCACCACGGCTACCTGTTGCAGATGATGCCCGGCCGCATCGACGCGCTCGGTGCCCAGATTGAGCAGCTGACCGGCCGGATCGAGGAGCTGCTCGCCCCTTTTGCCCACCAAGTGGCGCAGTTGGATGAGATCCCCGGGGTCGGCAGGATCGGCGCACAAGAGCTCATCGCCGAGATCGGCGTGGAGATGTCCCGCTTCCCCAGCGCCGGGCACCTGGTGTCGTGGGCCAAGTTCGCGCCCACGACCAAGGCCTCCGCCGGCAAGACCAAGTCCAGCTCTACCGGCAACGCCAACCCCTGGATTGGCGCCACCATCGGGGAGGCAGCCATGGGAGCTTCCAGGACCACGACCTTCCTCGGCGCCCGTTACCGGCGGATCGTGAAACGACGAGGCACCAAACGCGCCCTGGTCGCTGTCGGCAACTCGGTCCTCACCATCGCCTACTGCCTACTGTCGGACCCGGATGCCCGCTTCGTCGACCTCGGCGCCGACTTCCACGACCGCCTGCATCCCCGACGCCGAACCCGGCAGCTGATCCGCGAACTCGAATACCTCTCCGGCAAGAAGGTCACCCTCCACACGGCGGCCTGACTCAGGCAAGCACCGACACAAAGCCCGGCTCCGCTGACGCTCCGCCGGGCGCTACCGCCTGCCCACTCACCGTCGATTTTCGATTCAGCCCTCACAGCTGCGGAAAGGACTCGTCTGGATGCTGCAGGATGGCTAGCCTTGGCCGGGCTGGCTATCGGCCGGGCCGCCGGAAGAGCTGTCGCGGTCGCTCGGGCTGGCCGAGCGCCTTCGTCGGTCCCTCGGCGGGCGACGGCTCCGGCTTGGCGCTTGTTGGCTCCTTGCTCGGCACCTTGGTCAGGATGTCTTGGGCCTGCTGGTCGACCAGGCGGGTGACGAGCTGCTGGGCGATGCCGAAGAGGAAGGCATAGGCCAGGATTTGTGGTTGGCTGTCGAGCTGCGACAGGCCAGGGACAAAGCCGCCGCGGACAAACAGCAGCCCGACCAGTGCGGAGAGGGCACCCGACGGAAGCTTGAGCAGGGAGAGCGCAACGGGGACGTCATACGGCGTTGAGGAGCCCTGCAGGCCGCGGAAGCATTCCGAGGAGCGCGACCAGCGTGACGTCGCCTGGAGCGGGGAGGCGGCGAGGAGTCGTCCCAGGGGTCGGCGGCGCCTCCTCCGACGGACATGCCACCCCGGCCGGCCCTTGGATCGGCGCCGGCGGTTGGCCTGTGACGGTCGTCGGTGGTGGGCCGAAGCAGAGCGGGAGCGCGTCCGGCTTCCAGGCGCCGACTAGGCACACGGCCACCACTAGGACCATCAGCCCGACGGCGGTAGCCAGGACGACGTTCCGGAACCCGCGGAGGCGGCTGTACTGCTGGTCTTTGAGCTCCAACCCGATCCTGACAGCGTCGTGGAATGCGGCCCGGCGCTGTGATGTCGGTGTACTTACGGCCAGCTGCGCCTCGGCTGCCCGGCGCCGCGGGTCGGTCACATCCATCGTCCCCAGACGGGCGAGCGTCTCCGGGATGCGCGCCTGGATCTGGTCGTCGGGCAGTAGCTGGGCCAGTGCGATCTCGGCCTCGTGGAGGTTGAGATAGGCAGCCTCGACCGGGGCGCCGGTCCACCAATCGACGAACTGCTGGCTTACAGGGAGCCGTTGCTCCTGAGGCTGCTCCTGGGGCCAAGCGGCTTTGCGCGCAGCCTGCAGGTGGTACTGCACGGCCTGGCCGACCGAGCACCTGAGAGCGCACTCGGCCCCCTTGCGCACGGCGGGCAGCGCACTCAACTGGTGGCTGATGGCGGCTGCGGTAGCGAGGACGTGCGCCCGCCAGGGCGAACCCCACGGGCGCAGCAGGACAGTACGCAGCCAGAGGAGCAGGAACACGGTTACCACGACGACAGCGGCCAGGACCGACCACCAACGGTAGTCGTGCACGAACGACCAGATCGTCCGCCAGAGTGCCGGCCAGGCGATCGCCGTTGAGACGGCGGCCACCAGCAGCACGACTACGACCGCGCCCACGACTCGAACGATGCGCATGCGCATCCCCCCCGGCATTCGCGATTACCGCAAACAGCCAAAGCATCGCCACTTCCGGCGTCGCAGTCAATACTGGATGGGTCGGACTACCGCGGCCAGCCCCGCCGCCTCGCTCGCCTGTAACCGAACCTCGCGTAAGGCGCTCACCGAGTGCTTTTACCGCGCGCTGCGCCGTCTTTCTGCAACTGTGAGTGTGGTGGAGGCGGTCCGGGATGCCTTCCCGCACACAGCTTGCCGTGGCCCGACTCGATGTCCTACAAACCCCAGCGACCTGAACCGTCAACAGCAAAGGGGTCCACGTCAGCCACCAGCCAGGCGGCGCGGTTTCTTGGCTATGAGATCACGGCCCAGCACGCCGATACGAAGATCACCCGGGTCGCCGGGCGGTCAACGGCGCGATCGGGCTGTTCGTGCCCCAGGACGTGATCCGACAGCGCTGTGGGCTCTACTTGCGTGAGGGCAATCCGGCACAACGCGACGCGTTGCTGCACGACGATGACTTCACCATCGTCTGGGCCAAGCCGAGTACCGGGGGCTGGTGCAGTACTACCTGCTCGCCCAAGACGTGTTCCGCCTGGGCAAGCTCCAGTGGGTCATGGAGACCTGGGCAGCCACCTGGGCCAGGGTGACGCCTGGCTCGCCGGGCTGCTTGCCAGGCCTGCGCCCCGACCGGCCCCGCAGCGACCGGTCGGTGGGCTTCCGCGACTTCTTGGTATACGGACTGTCGGAGCTGGGCGGCTTGCTGGAGTTGGAGGAGTTCCGGCCCGCCTGCCCCTCCAACTGCACAACCCGCTCGCCAAGCACCACCACCTGCGACCGCAGCTCCACGACCTGCACGCTGGTTGCCGCCACCTGCGACCGCAGCTGAGCAAGCTGCGCGTCCCGTGCCGCCAGCTCGGCCTGGTGCAGCTCGGCTTGGGTGGCGATCACCGTCCGCAGCTCGGTGCTGACCGCACGCTGCCGCCCCAACGCCGCATGCAGCTCCTCGACCGGCAAGCTGGCCAGTTCACGCGGCAGCGGCTCGGACATGGCCGACATGATCGGCACACCACCAGCTCAAGATCAACTCGGTCAACTCGCGGCATCCCGTCGTCCTGTCGGAGGTCACCGCGACCGCGTTCACCCTCGCTGAATAGCTACGTAACAACCACTACGATCGCTCCAGGCCGCCGGCGCCGGTGCTCTGAGTTGGGGCTACGCCTCGGCAGCGACTCTGGCAATGAGCGGTGCGCTGCTGCCGGCGGGGCCCGTTAATCCCACGGCCCAGCATTGCTTCGGCGTCACGCAGGTAATGTCTCGAAATTCCGCGTTTGCGACGGCCTGAAATGTTGGGACAGGGACTGGCAGCCAACGACTACCGTTCCAGCGGTTGAGCGTTGGCGTGGACCCGGTAGTGATGCCCCGGCGGCCGGCCGCCATACAGTTTCGACGGTCGATGCAGTAGATCATGCTGGCGCTCGCGTCGGGCAGTGGGGTGTTGGTGAGCTGGCCGCCAGTCAGGTGCTGCAGGATGAATCGTCCGCTGGCGCCACCGCTATTGGGGTCGGTCATAGTACCGAACCAGCAGTCCGAGACAGCCGAGCACGTTACGGCCACGAGGGCCGGCCCATTGTTCGGTTGGGCGCTGGAAGCAGTTTCGACAGCCGATTGTCGAGTCCAGGCGTGGCCGTCAAAGTGTTCTGCGAGGGTGCCACTGGCGGACCAGCCAACGGCCCAGCAGTCAGATCGGCTTGCACAGGAGACGGCGTCGAGTTGCTGTCGGCCACCGCCGATGGTCGGGGTTGGAAACTCTCTCCACGAGGTTCCATCAAAGTGCAGCATGAGGGTGGCGTCCTCATGGGATACGGTCCCGTGGCTTCCAACGATCCAGCATTCGTTTGCGGTGGGACAGGCGATGTCCGATGGGCCCGGGCCGATCCCGTTGACGTGCAGCCGCGATACCTGCCATGTCTGCCCATCGTAGTGGACCACCTTGCCGTTCCCGACTCCCCAGCAGGAGGTCGGCGCGGGGCAGGTCGCTGCGATGAGGCGCACGCTTTCGGGAAGCGCGGAAGGCTCCAATCGCCAGGAGGTCCCATCGAAATGCTCGATCATTTCTTGATCTGTGCCTGCGTCTTCTCCAGATCGGAGCCCGAGGGCCCAGCAGTCGACAGCCGATGCGCACGCGACGGTGTTGAGGGCAGCGATGAACGTCGGCGCCACCGATGGGGCAATCGTTTCCACCTTCCATGTCAAGGAGGGGGCCACGTGGTCTCCTGCCGCCCGCCCCAGCGCAGAGCCGGTAGGAACCTTGGAGGTGGGACGACTCGGCTTGCTGACGATTACGCCTCCAGCGCTCGCGCCCGCGATGACAAGGATGGCCAACGTAGAGGCAATCGGGTGCGCAGCGGCCGTCTTTGCAATGTTGATGACAAGTGCCCATGGGGCAATGAAGAACTTCCGCTTGTCGATGGGGCTGTTGACGTTGACGTCCCCGCCGCCCACGACCTGGATGTTCCCTACCCCCTGAGCCATCTGCCGCACATCGCCAGTTCGAGGTTGGGCATGCAGTGCGTTCTCTTGGAGCTCGCTGAGCAGCGCGAGCAGATCGGTGGCGATTTCTGGGTGCTCCTCAAGCATGTCGCGCAGGCGGTGCTGCCACCTCATCACTTGCTCGTTGCGGGCTCGTTCCTGCTCGGCGCCGGAGTGTCGTAGCAGCTCGGAGTGTGTGGCATCCATTCGCTTCTCTTGGCCGAGCACAGCAACGAAGCGATGCTTGACAGTAGCCCACAAGTCGCTGGCCATGAGCGATACCAATGTGCTTGCTGCCGACATGGCGAGCTGTTCGGGTTCCCCGCTCAATCCAGTCCCTTCTGACAAGTAGCGTTACTGGACCTATCACCCAAGCAGCCGAACTCTACGACATTCTGCTGTATAGCCGCAGGCCCGACGACGGTGATGTCTAGCGAAGTGTGCAAGAGGCGCGCGCCCCGGTAGTCAGGGGATTTCGAGCCGATGCATCTGGTCCTTTAGCCACAGCACCTCGTTCTCGAGCGTGAGCTGGCCGATCTTGCGCTCGGCCTGCTTGAGCGCCCGATCTCGTCTGGGCTGCGGTCGGACCGCTGGCGATGGACGCCGAAGTATGGCGATCGGGTCCCTGAGCCCCACTTGGCTAGGTGGTGGTTGGCTCGGTTACGCCGTGGCCGATAAGGTCGACCTGCGTGCCTGTGTCGGGGTTGGGGAGATTTTGGTGCACGATCAGCGTCGCTGTCCTGAGCCCGGTCTGTTCGGGCTGGAAGGACACCACGATGGTGCAGGTCGCGTCGTGCGCCAGCGGCTTCCCACGGCAGTCTGTGACGGCGCTCGGGCCGGTGATGGCGCCACCACTGGTGTCGGTGGTCGGGGCGTCCGTGACGACGTGGAATTCTCCGGAGGCCTGGCCAACAACCTCCCACGATCTCACCAGCAGCGTTGCCGACCCGGTGCTCCGAATGGTGATCACTGGGCAGGTTCCCGCCTGGCCAACCACGGTGTTCGGGCAGCCGACCGGGTTGGGGTTGGGGACAATGGCGGGGCCCGATGGCAACTTGATCGTTGTGGGTGGGGTCAGTTGCGGCGGGACGAAGGTGGCGGGCCGATCCGGGTTCGTGAGCGCGTGGTGAAGGCCCAACTCGGGCAGGCTGACGGCTGTCACGGCGAGTGCGAAGGCCAGCCCTGTCGCGCCGGCCAGGCGCCCCCACCGCGCTGCCCGGCCCCCGCCGCCCCAGTCCATCCGGCCCTGCGTATGACCGAGCGTGTTGACGACGGTGCTGACGACGCTGGTGATCGCGGCGGCCGCCAACGAGCCGGGCCAGGACTTGCCGAACCGATCCACGTGCAGGCCCGACAGGACGAGCGCGATCACGGCCGCCGCGCCGGCGTTCAGGACCAGTTGTGGTGGCGCCAGCGGCGAGAAGTCGTCGCTTCCCTGCCGGCCCTGAGGGACCTGTTGGGCTTGTTCGCCGGGCGGGCGCACCGGCAGTCCCAACCCGTCCGAATAGATCAGGTCGACCCTGCCGACCCGCACGACGTCGCCGGGTCGAAGCATCCTCGGGGTTGCGTGTAGCGGCTCGCCGTTCACGCTGGTGCCGTTTGCGGAGCCGGCGTCGTGAATGCTGATCTTCTTGCCGTCGCGCACGACGATCGCGTGGCGGCGGCTCACCAAGCGGTCATCGATGCACAGGTCGCAGTCTGGCTGGCGTCCGATGCTCTGGCTTCCTTGACGGATCTCCAGAACATTGCCTTCCCCTCCACCGCCGCTGCTCACCGTGAGGGTGGGCTGGGGAACACTGGTCTTGTCCAGGCGCGTGGTCTCGTCCCAGCGGGTGGGACGCTGGTGGCGTTGGACCGGCAGGTCGGCTTGGCCCGAGCTTTCCGCCATGGCAAACACTCCGCTCGATCTCTATGAGAGAACGGCTCCGAATAATCGGATCGTGGCACTCGTCTTGCTGGCAGTAAAGGAAATTACGCGCCAAGTGCCGCGACGATCGGCTGGGTTATCTATGCAATACCGATCGGCGTTCGGGGTTGGGGGCGGTGTAGGAGTATCGACCTGACCAGTGAAGATGCGGGCTGCTCGTCTGGGAGGATGAGCGCGGGTTCCGGCGGCGGTCTGACTCCGACCTGACCTGACCGCTGGTGTCATCCTTGGGATTTGTCGGCCTTCCGCCGGGCCTGCGGTTGCATGCACGCGACCGGACGGGCCGCCCACCCGCACCATGCTGCGTGCCGCTGGCCAGCAGAGCATCAAGCCGCTCCCGCTGCGGGCGGCGGTGCCTGGCGGGTTCACCAAGGACGACTTCACGATCGACCTGGCCGCACGGACCGTGACCTGCCCGGCCGGGCACACCGTCCCGATCAGCCCGTCGGGGCAGGCACCCTTCAAACGGCGCTGCGCCACCTGCCCGCTGCGCACCAGGTGCACCACCGCCAAGGCCAAGGCTGGGCGGACGGTGCAGGTCTATCCGTGGGAGGCCGAGCTGCAAGCCGCCCGCCGTCACGCCACCGACCCCACGTTCCAGGCCAGCTATCGGCGCTGGCGACCGATGGTGGAACGCTCCCTGGCGTGGCTGGTCGCCGGTGGCAACCGGCGGGTCCGCTACCGCGGCGTGGACCGCAACCAGCACTGGCTGTGGCTGCGGGTCGCCGCGATCAACCTGCGCCGCCTGCTCAATCTCGGCCTGGCTGCCACCCCGACAGGATGGGCGCTGGCCTGACCCGAGCTGGTGGCGGTGGTGGGCCCGGGGAGTCAAGCGAGGGACGTCTGTTGCGACACAAGGCCATCCAGCGTGACCGGCTCACACCCTCAACCACCTGGCGCTTCGGATCGGACATCTCCCGGGCCAACAGAAGTCTATGACCACCATCACCCCACCGAAAGCATGGTCTTCCCCCGACGCGGAGGACCCAGTGGTGGCAGGGCGCTGTCACACCATCAGCAAGCTCAGCCGGCGCGTCGCTCGCCAGCTGACAGCATCACCAGCGTCGCGATAACCAGTCATCGCACCAGCCGGAAGCCGTACAACCCGCCCAGCGTGCAGGCTACAGGCACTGCCGACGCTCAAGGGATGGCCAGTCGATCCATCCGGCCCTTCAGCCACGCGGAACCCACCTGCAGCTCGGCGAGCATGCGCCGCAGCGACCAGCCCTGCTCGACCCGCCGCACCCGCAGGTAGTCCTCCACGTCGGCGAACCCCAGGCTGGCCAGGCGGGCCTGCCGCTTGGCCGCCCAACACTCGGTCTGCCGCTGGATCGCCCGGTAGGGCCGGACGCTCGCCCGCTGGCGGGGCAGCCCGTGCTGGTCGAGCCGTTCACGCACCGTCGCCGGATGCACGCCAACCTCCTCAGCGATCGTGGAGCTCGGCCATCGCCGGATCATCGCCCGGTCCGTCAGGTACGCCCGCAGCGACGCGAAGCCCAGCTCCGCGGCTCGTGCAGCGAGGTGATGGTCGGTGGTGGTGCGCCGCCGCGCGCGGCGGTCACCTGGCGGGCTGACGCGGTGATGCCCACCTGGTCGAGCAGGCGACGGACAACCTTCGCGGTAGTGGCAAGCTCGCTGGCCAGCTGCGCGGGACTGGCCTGCTGCTGGCAGCGCGCTTGGAGATAGCCGCCAAGGTCCGTGAACCCCAGCTCAATGGCGCGATCGTGGAGGCGGTTCTGCTGGCTGTCAAGAACAGAGAAGCCGCCCCTAAGGGTCAACGTGCAAGGCGTTGGCGCTGGTGGGAGCGTTATACATGCGCCCGGGGTGCCGGGCGCCCCACCATCCAGGGAGAGTCCGATCGATGAAGTGACCTGCGCTGATAGTTCCATCAGCAGCGACGGGAATCCCCACGCGCATGGGCAACGCTGGACAGACGAGCGTCCACGTCGCAACTGTGGAGCACGGGCCGCGCCGCCTTCGGCGACAGTCTGAATGCTGCCCTCATCATCAGTCAGGGTGGGGCCGCATGGGACCGCCTTGGTGTCCGATCCCAGTCTGTAGCCTGCGTGGCCGACCCGGCTATGACGCCATTCGCAAGCTGATCGTCGTGCCGCCCCTGAGCCGTCGGCACGGCCATGCACCCGGGCGGCAACGTCCATCAGTGGGCGCGACGTACCTCCCTCGCCCAGCATCAGCGGCGCGGCTCCACGACAAGCTCCACCCGGAGGTTCTGCTTCGCGGCGGCCTCCAGCAGGCGCCCGGCCGCCTCGGCAACCCCGGGGTCGTTGGCGTCCACCACGACGCGGTCTCCACCCACGCCGCGAATCTCCGGCGGCCCAGGGAGCGGCAATGGAGCTGACCCCCCGAAGCGACCACTGATCCTTGCTGCTTCTTCGGCGAGCCACCCAGCCAGCCGTTTCCCAAGTTCCTGCATCACCCCGGTGACAAAGAGCACGCCGCCGACTGTGACGACGTCCACGAATAGCTCCCATTCATGTGTCCGGACCGCCTCGACCTTGACCGATCCCGGCGCTGCACCCCCCAGCTCCTCGGTCTGTACGAGAAGCGAACCCAGCAATCTGCCGAGGTCTAGGAGCCCGCCGAGGTTGTAGTGCTCCGGCGGCTCGCCGGCGTGGACCGCAAACTGAACGCGTAGAGGTTCCTCCATAGGACTCTCCATCTTGACGATCCCCTCGTGGCTTCACGCAGCGTGACCGGCCAAGACCACCGTCTACTTGCCGGGCGCATCAGTCTTGCCTGCCGTCGAGGTTCTGCCAAGCCCCGGCCACCGCCGCGCATCGAGGCGGAAGGGGCATGGGGAGGCCGGCACGCAGAGATGCTGCTCATACCTGCGGTCGACGGGTGGGCGGCCTTGCTCGGCGCTGCACGTGCGTAGAGCTCTACCGTCCTGTTATGGATGGCGTGCTCGTGAGAACGCCAAAGCAACGATCCGGATTCGAAGGCTGTCTATCTTGACTGCTCTGCTCCGTGATGCCACGCTCCGGGGGCCGCAATCCTGGTCGGGGAGGGCATTATGACCAAGTCGGCTTGCCGGGCTTATGTGACTTGGTTCAATCATCGGAGCGAGGGCAACTGGGCGACATGGGAACCAGGTGAACTCGTCACCCCAGGCGACGTCGGTCGCTTCGATGAGCACAAGAAGTTCAGCCATTGAGCGGTATTCAGAATGCTTTTAGGTGTGAATTAGGAGTTTGAGTGCAACAGCCCCTACCAGTAGATTCCCCGCGGCCATCTCACCGTCCGCGTGACGCCACTGGAGGGACTGTTGCACGCCAAGCCTATGACCGGCCTGTCGCCCGAACAACTGGAGCTGCTCTGTGACCGCATCGCCGACCAGGTCGGCAGCTGGCAGCCACCCCGCGGACGCCACCACGCCCTCGACCTTGCCAGCGCGGTCACCATGACGCTGGTGTGGGTTCGTCACAACCTGTCGCAGGCACTGCTGGGCGCCTTCTACGGCATCAGCCAGCCGTAGCTATTCAGACCCTCATGGCCGATGGCCGCCGCGACGGATGAGAATCGGGCATGCCCGGCCAAGCTCGGCTTTCCTTGGTGCGAGAGAGCCCGTTATTCAGACTGATGCGGGCACCTCACCAACACGACGAGGAGGTGTCGGTAGTGGAGGTGGTCTACCAGCGCTGCGCTGGGCTTGACGTGGGTAAGGACGAGGTCGTCGCCTGCACCCGCGTGCCCGCTGGCGCCGTCGGTGGCGGGCGCCGCCAGGAGGTCCGCACCTACAAGACGTTTAGCGCTGGCCTTGCGGCGCTGGGCGACTGGCTCGGCGACCAGGGGGTCACCCAGGTGGTGATGGAGGCGACCGGGCAGTACTGGAAGCCCGTCTGGTATGTGCTGGAGGAGCGCGGGTTGGAGCTGCTGCTGGTCAACGCCCGGCACGTCAAGATCCTGCCCGGCCGCAAGACCGACGTCGGCGACGCG
>WNGM01001872.1_pt1 | contig 16926 bp, 16 predicted proteins | sample 5400571 | NCBI WGS metagenome assembly WNGM01 (sample SAMN13153378, study PRJNA577476) | soil metagenome | isolation source: 100 cm soil or saprolite under Garry oak tree replicate 2 | place: USA:California | collected 2016-06-15 | reverse complement strand
GCGGAAGCTCCGCGGCGGGCACCTCGGAGTCACCGAGCACGAGTCCGTCGAGCGCGATGAGGGTCACGCGCGCGCCCGTCGGCTCCGCCGCGCGCACCGTGAACGCCCGGACCGCCGCCGGCGACGCGGTCCGGACGAGGAGGGCACGGGCGTCGTCGTGCAGGAGCCGGGCGGCGGTGATCAGCCGGGCCTCGAGCGCGTCCGTCGGCGCGCCGCTCCTCTACGCCGCGGTGCCGGTGCGCGACGGCGCGCGCACGGTCGGCGTGCTGCGCCTGGCGCTGCCGCTGTCCGTCGTGACGTCCTCGTACGCCGAGCTGCACCGCGTGATGCTCGCGGGCGGCCTGCTGGCGCTGGCGGTGGCGGCCGGCATCGGCATCTTCGTCGCCGGCCGGGTCACGCGTCCCATCGTCGAGATGCAGGAGATCGCCCGGCGTATGAGCGAGGGCGAGTCCAGCGCGCGGGCCCCCGTCCGTTCGGTGGACGAGCTGGGCGCGCTGGGCCGCGCGCTCAACGTCATGATGGCGCGGCTGCGCGAGAAGATCGACGACGCGCAGGAGGAGCGCGCCAAGGCCACGGCGATCCTGGACGGCATGGTGGAGGGCGTGATCGCGGTGGACGGGCACGAGGGCATCGTGCTCATGAACGAGCGCGCGCGGGCGATGTTCGGGGTGGGGCCGGGGCGCGGCGAGGGCAAGCCGCTGCCGGAGGTGATCCGCAGCGCGGAGCTGCACGAGCTGTTCCGCGCGACGCGCGCCGGGGGGCAGGAGGCGCCGTTACGGCGCGAGCTGCGGCTGGGCCACCCGGTCGCGCGCATGCTGGAGATCAACGCGGTACCGCTGCCGCTGGGCGCCGGCGACGCCGGCGCGGTCATGGTGCTCCACGACGTCACCGCGCTGCGCCGCCTCGAGCGCGTGCGCACGGAGTTCGTGGCCAACGTCAGCCACGAGCTGCGTACGCCGCTCACGGCCATCCAGGGCTATCTCGAGACGCTGCTGGGCGGCGCGCTCGAGGAGCGTGCCAACGCGCGGCGGTTCCTCGAGATCGCCTTCCGTCACACGGAGCGGCTCGGCCGGCTGCTCAACGACCTCACCGACCTCTCCAACATCGAGCTCGGCAAGGTGTCGCTGCGGCGAGGGCCGGTGCGCCTCAGCGACGTGCTCGGCTCGGTGCTCGACATCGTGCGGCCCAAGGCCGAGGCCGGCCGTGTCGGGCTCATCGCGGACGTCGAGCCGCCCGACCTCGGCGTGCACGCCGACCACGACCGTCTCGCGCAGATCCTCATCAACCTCCTCGACAACGCGGTGAAGTACACACCCGAGGGCGGCTGGGTGACCGTGCGCGCGCGGCCGCTCGAAGGCCCGCCCGACGTCAAGGGTGTGGAGGTGCGCGTGCGCGACACGGGCGTCGGCATCCCGCGCGCCGACCTGCCGCGGATCACCGAGCGCTTCTACCGTGCCGACAAGGCGCGCTCGCGCGAACTGGGCGGCACCGGGCTCGGCCTCGCCATCGTCAGGCACCTCGTGCTCGCGCACGGCGGGGAGCTGACGATCGACAGCGTCGAGGGCGAGGGGACCACCGTGCGCTTCACGCTGCCGGCGGCGGGCGCCGGCGCCGATCAGCTGCCGCTGCCGATGGAGCCGCCGGGCGAGTAGCCCGGCGCCCTCGCACGGTGGAACGGCGATAATGCAGACTTCCCGCCCTGTCATCCACCGTCATCCACAGGCGACTGTGGGTAGCCAGAGGTGACGGTGGATGACGGTGGATAACCCGGCCAGGGGCGACGGCGCGTCAGGGACGCGCGGCGCGGTCCGCGATCACGAGGCAGCGCGGGTGCGTGCGGAGAATCGAGGCGGGAACCTCCGGCGTCACCGGGCCGTCGAGGGCGCGGGCGAGCGGCTCACGCTTGGCCTGGCCGCTGACCAGCACCACGACCTCGCGCGCGGCGATGATCGTCGCCAGCCCGAGCGTGACCGCGCGGTCGCAGACCGGGCCCTGGATGACGTCGTCGCTCAGGATGTAGCGCACGGTCTCCTCGAGCAGCCGCACGGGACGGGTGCGGAGGTCGAAGGCGCAGCCGGGCTCGTTGGAGGCGAGGTGCGCGTTCGGCCCGAGCCCCAGCATGACGACGTCGAGCCCACCGGCCTCCGCGATCGCCGTCTCGTACGCCGCGCACATGGCCTCGAGGTCGGCCGCGTCCACCGCGAAGGGCCGGCAGCGCGCGGCGTCCACGCCGGCCCACGCCAGGAACTCCGCGCGCACCTGCCGCCAGAAATAGCCGTCGGCCGGCGCGGGCGGGCACAGCTCGTCGACCGAGAAGATCCGCATCTTTGCATAGTTCACGGGGTGACGCGCCTGCAGCGCGGCCATGCGCGCGTACATCCGCCGGGGCGTGCGGCCGGCCGGGACGGCCATCGCGAGATCGGGCCGCGCGCGGACACGCTCCCTGAAGAGGTCCGCGGCGACCTCGGCCAGCTCGTCGGCGTCGCGGGCGATCAGGACCTGCATGGCCGCCAGTGTAGTCGGGGCTGTGTAGTCGGGGCTTGACTGATCAAGGAATCTTGATATATTGACGGCCGTGGCGACGGCGACGGACAAGGACCTCGAGCGAGCGGCGGCGCTGTTTCGCGCGCTCGCCGATCCCACGCGGCTCGGCATCATCGAGCGGTTGCGGGGCGGCGAGCAGTGCGTGTGCGACCTGACCGACATGCTGGACACCGGCCAGTCACGCCTGTCGTTCCACCTCAAGACCCTGAAGGACGCGGGGCTGCTGCGCGACCGGCGCCAGGGCCGCTGGATCTACTACGCGCTCGATCCCGACGCGATCGCCGAGATCGAGGCGGCCGTCGCAGCCATCAAGCCGAGCGCGTCGGGGCTGCGGGTGGTCAAACGCTGCGACTGACCCCTTTTTTGCGCGGACGTATCAAGCGTACTTGATGTGAGACGGGAGGCGACGGCGATGGCGAACGACGAGCTGAAGGCGGTCGTGAGAGACAAGTACGGGAAGGCGGCGCTGAAGGTCACCGGCGGCGCCGGCGCGTCCTGCTGCGATGCCACCGCGCCCGCCGCCGATCCGATCACGTCGAACATCTACGGCTGCGGCGAGACGGCCGAGCTGCCCGCCGAGGCCGTGGCGGCCTCGCTGGGCTGCGGCAACCCGACCGCGCTCGCCCAGCTCAACCCGGGTGAGGTCGTGCTCGACCTGGGCTCGGGTGGCGGCATCGACGTGCTGCTCTCCGCCAGGCGCGTGGGGCCGACCGGCAAGGCGTACGGGCTCGACATGACCGACGAGATGCTGGCGCTCGCGCGTGAGAACCAGCGAAAAGCCGGCGTCGCCAACGTCGAGTTCCTCAAGGGCGAGATCGAGAGCATTCCGCTGCCCGACGCCAGCGTGGACGTCATCATCTCCAATTGCGTCATCAACCTCTCCGGCGACAAGGACCGCGTGCTGGCGGAGGCCTTCCGCGTGCTCAAGCCGGGCGGCCGGTTCGCGGTCTCTGACGTGGTGGTCCGCGGCGAAGTGCCGCAGGAGATCCGGCGGAACGTCGAGCACTGGATCGGCTGCGTGGCCGGCGCCCTCGAGGAGCGGGAGTATCGCGACAAGCTCGCCACGGCCGGTTTCGAGTCGATCGGTGTCGAGCCGACGCGCGTCTACCGCGCGGAAGACGCGCGCCAGTTCCTCGCCGACAAGGGCGTCGACGCCGACGCCGTCGCGCCCCAGGTCGACGGCAAGTTCATGAGCGCGTTCGTACGCGCGAAGAAGCCGAGGCGCCGCGGATTAGCGTGGCGCGCGTACTCTTTCTCTGCACCCACAATTCCGCCCGCAGCCAGATGGCGGAGGGGCTGCTCCGCCGCCTGGCGGGCGATCGGTTCGAGGTGGCGAGTGCCGGCACCGAGGCGCGCGGCGTCAACCCGCTCGCGACGCGCGCGATGGCGGAGATCGGCATCGACCTGCGCGGGCACACCTCGAAAACGCTCGATCGCTTTCTCAGCGAGCGGTGGGACTACGTGATCACCGTGTGTGACAGCGCCAACGAGTCCTGTCCGGCGTTCCCGGCCGCGGGCACGCGGCTGCACTGGAGCTTCGACGATCCGTCGGCCGCGCGGGGCAGCGACGAGCAACGGCTGGCCGTCTTTCGGCGGGTGCGCCACGAGATCGAGGCGCGCATCGCGGCGTGGCTGTCGCAGCGGGCGGCGCTATCCGGCGCGCGCTCGGCGTGAAGGCGTGCGTGTGAGCCCGACGCTGGACCGGCGGGTGGTCGCGGAAGCGGTGGGAACGGCCATGCTGCTCACCGCCGTCGTCGGCTCGGGCATCATGGGCGCGCGCCTGGCCGGCGGCAACGTCGCCGTCGCGCTGCTCGCCAACACCCTGGCGACCGGCGCCGCCCTGGTGGCGTTGATCCTGACCTTCGGGCCGATCTCGGGCGCCCACTTCAACCCGGCGGTGACGCTGGCGGACGCGTTTCAGGGCGGGCTGCGCTGGCGCGACGTTCCCCCCTATGTCGTCGCTCAGATCGCCGGGGCGTTCGCCGGCGTGGCCGCCGCCCACCTGATGTTCGGCGAGCCGATCTTCTTCGCCTCGCGCCACGCGCGGGCGGGCGGCGCGCAGGTGTTCAGCGAGTTCGTGGCCAGCTTCGGCCTGCTCGTCGTCATCTGGGGCTGCTCACGGCTGAACGCGTCGAACGTGGCGTTCGCCGTCGCCGCCTACATCACGGCCGCCTACTGGTTCACGGCATCGACGTCGTTCGCCAACCCCGCGGTGACGCTGGCGCGCTCGGCGAGCGACACGTTCGCCGGCATCCGCCCGGCCGACGCGCCGGCCTTCATCGCCGCGCAGCTGGTCGGCGCTGGCGCGGCCACGTCCCTGTTCCGGTGGCTTGCGCCGGCACCGGATGCCGATACGCAAACGCCGACGATGGTGCACACAACTGAGGGTATCGCGGCGGAGCGATCCGCCACTCGACGAGGAGGCCACCAATGAGCATCGAGGCGCCGAAGGTCCACGTCCACATGACGGTCTCCAATCTGGAGAAGAGCCGTGCCTTCTACGAGAAGTTCTTCGGCACGGCGCCGGTGAAGGTGAAGCCCGGCTACGTGAAGTTCCTGCCGCCGTTCGGGCCGCTGAACCTCGCGCTCTCCGAGGCCGCGCCCGTGGAAAGCCGTGGTCACGTGGACCACATGGGCGTCCAGGTCGAGTCCGCGGAGATCGTGATGCGCGAGCTCGCCCGCGTGAAGGCGGCGGGATTGCCGGTGCGCGAGGAGATGGGCGTGAACTGCTGCCACGCCAACCAGGACAAGTTCTGGGTCGAGGATCCGGACGGCGTCGACTGGGAAGTCTACGTCCTGAACCACGACCTCGAAGAGAGCACGCTCCGCGCCACCGACGTGACGTCCGCCCCGGCCGCGAAGGGACTGGCCGTCGTGCAAGCCGGCGGCGGCTGCTGCGGGTCGAGCGCCTGACGTCAGTGACGCCGCCGGGACCGCTCGACGGCATCACGATCCTCGATCTGAGTCGCGTGCTCGCCGGGCCGTCCTGCACGCAGATGCTGGGCGACCTCGGCGCGGACGTGATCAAGGTAGAGCGGCCCGGCGTCGGCGACGAGACGCGCACGTGGGGCCCGCCGTTCCTGCGCGACGCGCGCGGCGTGGAGACGGCGGAGAGCGGGTACTACCTGAGCGCCAATCGCAACAAGCGCTCGATCACGATCAACTTCGCCAAGCCCGAGGGCGCGGCGCTCGTGCGGCGCCTGCTCACGCGTGCGGACGTGCTGATCGAAAACTTCAAGGTCGGCGGCCTCGCCGAGTACGGCCTCGCGTACGACCAGCTCTGCGCGGAGTACCCGCGCCTCGTGTACTGCTCGATCACCGGCTATGGGCAGGACGGGCCGTACGCCGCCCGGCCGGGCTACGACCTGATGGCCCAGGGCGCCGGCGGCATCATGAGCGTGACGGGCGAAGCCGACGGGCCGCCCGTCAAGGTCGGCGTGGCCGTGAACGACGTGATGAGCGGGCTCTACGCTGCGGTCGCGATCCTGGGAGCGCTCCGCCACCGCGACACCAGCGGGCGCGGCCAGCACATCGACGTCGCGCTGCTCGACGTGCAGGTGGGCTGGCTGTACAACGTGGGCCTCAACTATCTGCTCTCGGGACAGGTGCCGCGGCGCTGGGGCACGGCGCATCCGAACACCATCCCGTACCAGGTGTTCCCGACGAGCGATGGCCACGTGATCCTGGGCGCGAACAACGACGCGCAGTTCCGCCGGCTCTGCGAGTTCGCCGGCGTGCCGGAGCTGGCCGTGAATCCGAAGTTCGCGACGAACGCGCTCCGCCTGAAGCACCGCGCCGAGCTGATCGGGATCGTCTCGGACCTCACGCGCAAGCACGCCACGCAGCACTGGGTGGAGGGGCTCGAGGCGGCCGGGCTCCCGTGCGGTCCCGTGAACACCATCGATCGCGTCTTCGACGATCCACAAGTTTGTCATCGCGGCATGAAGATCGCGATGGAGCACCCGGCCGGCGAGGCGCCGCTCATCGGCAGCCCGCTGAAGCTGTCGGATACGCCGGTGAGCTACCGGCGCCCGCCGCCGACGCTCGGCCAGCACACCGACGAGGTGCTCGAGCAGCTCCTCGGGCTCGGCGAGAGCGAGCGCTGCGCGCTGCGCGCGGCCGGCATCGTCTAGGCGCGGCGATGGCGGTCACGGTGCGCTTCGTCGGCTCGGGTGATTCCTTCGGCAGCGGCGGCCGCTTCCAGACGTGCATCCTCGTCGACGGACCGAGCTCGCGCTTCGCGATCGACTTCGGCACCTCGTCGCTGATCGCTCTCGCGCAGCAGGGCATCGAGCACAACTCGCTGGACGCGATCATCCTGACCCACCTGCACGGCGACCACTGCGGCGGCGTGCCGTTCCTCCTGATCGACGCGATGCTCGGGGCGAAGCGGATCCGTCCGCTCACCATCGCGGGGCCGCGCGACCTGCGCCGGCGCATGGATCAGATCCGCGAGGCGCTCTTCCCCGGCTCGCGGGTGATGACTCCGACGTTCCCGCTCACGTGGGTCGAGATGGAGCCGGGGCGGCCGCACACCGTCCTGGATCTGATCGTGACGCCGCAACCGGCGCGGCACACCGAGGAGACGAATCCCACCGCGGTGCGCGTGGAAGTCGGCGGCAAGGTCGTCGCGTACACCGGCGACACCGAGTGGACGGACGAGGTCGCGCGCGTGGCGCGCGGCGCCGACCTCTTCATCGCCGAGTGCTACTTCTACGACAAGCCGGTCAAGTGGCACCTGAGCTATCCGACCGTGGCCGCGCAGCGCGATCGATTCGGCGCCAAGCGCGTGATCCTCACGCACATGAGCCGCGAGATGCTCGCGCACGCCGACGCGGTGCCCGAAGAGTGTGCACACGACGGGCTGGTCGTGACGCTCTGAGGCGCGCCGGCGCTTCACCCAAGTTTTACGGCGGCGTCATCGTCCTGTAACGTGCGCCGCGGACACTCGGCGACGGATGAAGACCGCCGCCGCGGCCCGCCAGCAGCAGGGTCGCGTCCTCGTCGTCGAAGACGAGCGCGACGTCGCCGACCTGATCCGCTACAACCTCACCAAGGAGGGTTACGACGTCGTCGTCGCCCCCACCGGCTCCGACGCCCTCAAGCAGGCGCGCGAGGTCCACCCCGACCTGGTCCTGCTCGACATCATGGTCCCGCAGCTCAACGGCTGGGAGGTCTGCCGCCGCCTCAAGCAGGACGCGGACACCAAGAACATCCCCGTGATCATGGTCACCGGCCGCGTCGAGGAGGGTGACAAGGTCCTCGGCTTCGAGATGGGCGCCGACGACTACGTGACCAAGCCGTTCTCGCCGCGCGAGCTGCTCGCCCGCATCCGCGCGGTCGCCCGCCGCGCCCGTCCCGGCGACGCCGAGAAGAAGCCGCACGTGCAGATCGGCGAGCTCGAGATCGACCGCTACCGCTTCGAGGTCCGCATGAAAGGCCACCCGGTGGACCTCACCCCCAAGGAGTTCGAGCTGCTCGCGATCCTGGCCGGCGCGCCCGGGCGCGTCTTCGGCCGCGAGGAGCTGCTGGACGCGGTGTGGGGGCGGGATGGCTTCGTGGAGCCCCGGACCGTCGACGTCCACGTCGCCCGCTTGCGCGCCAAGTTCACGGCTGCCAAGCTCCCGGCCCCGGGGGTGGAAACCGTCCGGGGCGTGGGCTACCGGTTCCGGGAGCCCGCCCGCTCGTAACACGAACGTAACACCGCCTTTATGCCGTCGAAACACGCACGGCGGATGATCGAGGTAACCAAAGGAGACGACACGATGACGATGAAGACCGTGATGGCGCTGGCCGTGGCCGCGCTGACGGTGACGGCTGGCGCGGCCATCGGCCAGACGAAGCTCGATCCGGACCTCGCGCCCTACAAGACGGTGAGCGGCGTGAGCGGCAACGTCTCGAGCGTCGGCTCGGATACCCTCAACAACCTCATGACCCACTGGGCGGAGAGCTTCCAGAAGTTTTATCCGAACGCCAAGGTCCAGATCGAGGGCAAGGGCTCGTCGACGGCGCCGCCCGCGCTCATCAGCGGGACCGCGCAGCTCGGGCCGATGTCGCGCGAGATGAAGGGCACGGAAATCGACGCGTTCGAGAAGAAGTACGGCTACAAGCCCACGCCGATCCGCACGTCGGTGGACGCGCTCGCCGTGTTCGTGAACAAGGACAACCCGATCACGTGCCTCTCGATCGCCCAGGTCGACGCCATCTTCTCGAAGTCGCGTCGTCAGGGCGCAAAGGACGACCTCCGGACGTGGGGCCAGCTCGGGCTGACGGGTGAGTGGGCCAACAGGCCGCTGAGCCTCTACGGCCGCAACTCGGCCTCGGGCACCTACGGCTTCTTCAAGGAGCACACGCTCAAGAACGGCGACTACAAGGACGAGGTCAAGGAGCAGCCGGGCTCGGCGTCGGTCGTCCAGGGCATCACGGTGGACCGCTACGGCATCGGCTACAGCGGCATTGGCTACGCCACGGCCGGCGTGCGCGCGGTGCCGCTGGCCGAGAAGGACGGCGGCAAGTGCGTCGAGGCGACGGCGGACAACGCCTACTCGGGCAGCTATCCCCTGGCGCGCTTTCTCTACGTGTACGTCAACAAGGCGCCCGGCAAGCCGCTCGACCCGCTGACCCGCGAGTTCGTCAAGCTCATCGTTTCGCGCGAGGGGCAGGAGGGTGTCGTCAAGGACGGCTACTTCCCGATCCCCGCGACCATCGCGAAGGAAGAGCAGAACAAGATCCAGTAGCGTGGCGATCAACGCCGACACTCTCACCGCGGGCGGGCCGGGGACTCCGGCCCGCCCGCTCGTCGTCAGCCGGGCGCGCACCAGCCGACGGATCTTCCTCGATCGCTTCGCCGCCCGCACGGTCGTGCTCGGCGGCATCGTGATCATCTCGGCGATCCTCGCCATCCTCTTCGTCATCGCGGCCGAGGTGTGGCCGCTGTTCCGGCCGCCGCGCGTCGTCGCGCTGGAGCGCCTCTCGGCGGGGGCCACGCCCGCGCCGGGCGCCGGCCTGGGCGTCGACGAGTACCGCGAAGCCGCATCGATGGTCACGGCCGACGGCACCATTCAGCTCGTTCCGCTCAAGCCGACAGTGACGCGGGCGGCGCCGCTGCCGATCGCCGGCCTCGAGGGCGCGCGGGTGACGGCGGTGGCCGCGCACGGACTCGACCGCTACGCCATCGGCACCTCCGACGGCCGCGTGATCCCTCTCGAGATGAAGATCGAGGTCGGCTTCGAGGGTGACCGGCGGACCGTGAGCGTCAAACCCGCGTTCGCCGCCCCAGTCGTCCTCGATCCCGGGCGCAAGCGCGCGATCCTGCGCCTGACGGTCGCCTCGCCGGACTCGGGACCGGTGACGGTGGCGCAGGTGGGACCGCACGACCTGATCGTGCAGACGGTGGTGGAGAAGAAGACGCTGATCGGCGGGACGCGCCGCGAGGAATCGGTGCAGGCGCTGGGCGTTCCCGTCGACGGTGAGATCGTCGCGCTGCGTCTCGATGGCCGCGGCGACGATCTCGTCATCGGCACCTCGCGCGGCCAGCTCGTGCGCTACGACATGCGCGATCGCGGCACCCCGACGGTTGTGGAGACGGCGACGGTCGGCGCCGCGCCCGTCACCGCGCTCTCGTTCCTGATCGGTGAGCGCACGCTGGTGGCGGCGGACGCGACGGGCGCCGTCTCCAGCTGGCAGGTGGTGCCGCCGCCGACGGGCGGCGCGGCCACCCTCACGCGCATCAACGAGTTCGAGTCGCACCGCGCGCCCGTGGTCGCCATCAGCCCGTCGCGCCGCGACAAGGGCTTCGTCACCGCGGACGCCGCCGGACGCGTCAAGCTGCACTACGGCACGTCGGGCCAGACGTTCCTCACGTTCGGCGACGGGCGCCCGCTGCGCGCGGTGGTCTTCGCGCCGAAGGCCGACGGCGTGGTCGCGGTGGACGAGCGAGGGGAGGTCGTGGACTGGCGCGTCGACAATCCGCATCCCGAGATCACGCTCAAGACGCTGTTCGGCAAGGTCTGGTACGAGGGCTACAGCCGGCCCGCCTGGGTCTGGCAGTCGACCGGCGGCACCGACGACTTCGAGGCCAAGTTCAGCCTCACCCCGCTCATCTACGGCACGCTCAAGGGCACGTTCTACGCGCTGCTCTTCGCGGTACCGCTGGCGCTGCTGGCGGCCATCTACGTGAGCGAGTTCATGCACCCGGCGGTGAAGGGCTACGTCAAGCCGGCGGTCGAGATCATGGCCGCGTTGCCGAGCGCCGTGCTCGGGTTTCTCGCGGGGCTCTGGCTGGCGCCGGCGGTGGAGCGCATCGTGCCCGGTCTGTTCCTGCTGCCGGCGGTGGAGACCGTCGTCATTCTCGCCGCCCTGCTGGCGTGGCGCGCGCTGCCGCCCGGCGTCCGCGGCCCGTTCCGCCCGGGCACCGAGGTCTTCGTGCTCGTGCCCGTGGTGCTCCTGGGGGCGTGGTTCGCGCTCACGCTCGGCGGGCTCGTCGAGCAGCGGCTGCTCGCCGGCGACTATCGCGGCTGGCTGCTCGCCGCGCTCGGCCTCACCTACGATCAGCGCAACTCGCTCGTCGTCGGCGTCGCCATGGGCTTCGCGGTGGTGCCGCTCATCTTCACGATCGCCGAGGACTCGCTGGCCAACGTGCCCCAGCACCTGCGCGCGGGGTCGCTCGCGCTCGGCGCCAGCCGCTGGCAGACGGCCGTGCGCATCGTGCTGCCCACGGCCAGCCCGGGCATCTTCTCGGCGATCATGATCGGCCTCGGCCGCGCCGTCGGCGAGACGATGATCGTGCTGATGGCCACCGGCAACACGCCGGTGATGGACTGGAACATGTTCAGCGGCTTCCGCGCCCTCTCCGCCAACATCGCCGTCGAGCTGCCGGAGGCGCCCGAGGGCGGCACGCTCTTCCGCGTCCTCTTCCTCGCCGCGTTCCTCCTCTTCTGCCTGACCTTCGTGCTCAACACCACGGCCGAGGTGGTCCGCCTGCGGCTGCGGCGGAAGTACCGGTACCTCTGATGCGACGCCTCTGGCGCAGCGGCGAGCCCTTCATCTGGCTGACCGGCGGCGCGCTCGCCGCCGCCCTCATCATGGTCGTCGGCCTCATCGCGATCATCGTCGGCAACGCCGCCGGCTTCTTCTGGCCCGCCGAGGTGGTGCGCGTCACGCTCACGGACGGCACGGTGCTGACCGGTCCCCTCGCCGATCGCGAGCGGATCCCCGGCAGGGGCGAGGCGTGGCGGATCAAGCTCAAGGTCGCCAATCGCGATCTCTACGGCGCCGACTTCGTCTGGGTGGACGAGGCCGCCGTCGTGCGGCGCGAGCGCCCGGCCGACGTCGCGGTGATCGAGCGCAGCGAGTGGGGACTCCTCATCGGCCGCATCGCCGCCCTCGAGGAGGGCGGCGCCGTCGTCGCGCGCGACGCGGCCGCGTGGCCGGAGATCGAGCGCTGGCTGCCGGCGGCGGGGGCACTCCGCCGCCAGATCCGCGCGATCGAGAAGGGCGACATCGGCGCCATCAACTTCGAGCAGGAGAAGATTCGGCTGCGGCTGCGCGGGCTCGAGGCGCGGGGGGCGACGGCGTCCGCCGACGCGGGGGCGCTCCGGGCGCGGCTGGCGACGCTGCAGGAGCAGTACCGGGTCCAGGAGGCGCGGCTGGCCGAGCTGCGCGCCCGGCAGACGGCGCGGATGGTGGTGATCGCGGACGGCGGCAAGGAGAAGGCGCTGCCGCTGGCGCAGGTGCTCGGCGTGTCGTTCCCGAACACCATGGGGCCGGTGGCGAAGGTCGCGCACTACGTGGCCGACGTGTGGGGCTTCGTCTCCGAGGACCCGCGCGAGTCCAACACCGAGGGCGGCGTGTTCCCCGCCATCTTCGGGACGGTCATGATGGTGATGATCATGTCGATCATGGTCACGCCGCTCGGCGTGCTGGCGGCCTTCTACCTGCGCGAGTACGCGCGGCAGGGCACCTTCGTGAGCGCGGTACGCATCGCGGTGAACAACCTCGCGGGCGTCCCCTCGATCGTCTTCGGCGTGTTCGGCGTCGGGTTCTTCATCTACGCCGTCGGCGGGGCCATCGACCGCCTGTTCTACGCCGAAGCCCTCCCGACGCCGACGTTCGGGACCGGCGGCATCCTGTGGGCCTCGCTGACGCTGGCGCTGCTGACGATCCCCGTGGTCATCGTGGCCACCGAGGAAGGGCTGGCCGCCATCCCCGGCGGCACGCGCGAAGCGTCCCTGGCGCTGGGGGCCACCAAGCTCGAGACGACGCTGAAGGTGGTGCTGCCGGCGGTCATGCCGTCGATCCTCACCGGCCTGATCCTCGCCATGGCCCGCGCGGCGGGCGAAGTCGCGCCGCTGATGATCACGGGGGTGGTGAAGCTGGCCCCCGCGCTGCCCGTGGACGGCTTCTGGCCCTTCGTGCACCTCGACCGGAAGTTCATGCACCTGGGCTTCCACATCTACGACGTCGGCTTCCAGTCGCCGAACGTGGACGCGGCGCGGCCGATGGTCTTCGCGACGACGCTGCTCCTGCTGGTGATCGTCGTGCTGCTGAACCTGTTCGCGATCGCCACGCGCAACCGGCTCCGCCGGAAGTACGCGACGTCGGCGGTCTAGGGAGACAGACATGAGCGTCACGCTCAATCCGCACGCGAGCGCCGCCTCGATCATGGAGATGCCCATGGTCGAGATCGAGCGCCTCAGCTTCTGGTACGGCGCCAAGCAGGCGCTGAAGGACGTCGCGATGTCGGTCTCCAAGCACCGGATCACCGCCTACATCGGGCCGTCCGGCTGCGGCAAGAGCACGTTGCTGCGCTGCCTCAACCGGATGAACGACCTCGTGGACGGCGCGCGCATGGAGGGCACCATCCGCATCGGCGGCACCGACATCTACGACCCCGCCCTCGACGTGACCGAGCTGCGCAAGCGCGTCGGCATGGTGTTCCAGAAGTCGAACCCGTTCCCGAAGTCGATCTTCGAGAACGTCGCGTACGGCCCGCGGATCCTCGGCGTCCACAACCGGGGCGATGTACAAGCCATCGTGGAGCGCAGCCTCCGCGCGGCCGCCCTCTGGGACGAAGTGCACGACCGCCTGCACGAGAGCGCGCTCGGGCTCTCGGGCGGCCAGCAGCAGCGGCTGTGCATCGCGCGCGCCATCGCCGTGGAGCCGGACGTGCTGCTCATGGACGAGCCCTGCTCGGCCCTCGATCCCATCGCCACCGCGAAGATCGAGGACCTGATGCTCGAGCTGAAGAACAGCTACACCATCGTCATCGTCACCCACAACATGCAGCAGGCGGCGCGCGTGTCAAATTACACTGGCTTCATGTTGCTGGGGGAGCTGGTGGAGTTCGGGGTGACGCGGCAGCTCTTCACGAACCCGCGCGACAAGCGGACCGAGGACTACATCACCGGCCGGTTCGGGTAGAGGCGGAGGACGCCATGCAGCGGCACTTCCACGAAGAGCTCGACGCGCTCAAGCAGACGCTGCTCGCCATGGGCGGCCTCGTCGAGGACCAGATCCGCCGGGTCATGACCGCGCTCGTCGAGCGGGACAGCGAGCTGGATCAGGAGGTCATCGACCGCGACGCGCAGGTCAACGCCTACGACATCGAGGTGGACGAGAAGTGCGTCGAGCTGCTCGCGCTGCACCAGCCCGCCGCCGGCGATCTCCGGTTCATCACCACGGCCATGAAGATCGTCACCGACCTCGAGCGCATCGGCGACCAGGCCGTCAACATCGCCCAGCGCGCCCTCGAGCTGAACCGCGAGCCGCAGCTCAAGCCCTACATCGACCTGCCCCGCATGGCCGAGAAATCGCAGCGCATGGTCAAGGAGTCCCTCGATGCCTTCGTGACGCGAGACACGGAGCTCGCGCGACGCGTGTGCGCCGAAGACGCCGAGGTCGACGCCCTCAAGGAGCAGATCTTCCGCGAGCTGCTGACCTTCATGATGGAGGACGCGCGCACGATCCCGCGCGCCATCCGGCTGATCCTGATCTCGCGCTTCCTCGAGCGGGTGGCCGACCACGCGACGAACATCGCGGAGATGGTCATCTACATGGTCGAGTCGAAGATCGTCCGCCACACGCTGGCCTGACCTCAGCGCGCGGCGGCGCGACGCGCGCGGCGGGCCGGCCGCGGCGTCCTGCGGCTCGTGCGCAGGTGCACCGTGCGTCCGCTCACCCGCGCGTCGCACTTCGGACAGTAGTACTTCAGCTCCAGCGCGCCGTCGCAGTCGTCGTGGACGAGCGCCGTGTCCTTGTGCACGTGGCGTGAGCCCCAGACGGCGAGGGCGCCCACCACCATCCCGAGGTCACGGCCGCGGGGCGTCAGCGCGTAGGCGGCACGCGGCGGGTGCTCGGAATAGAACTCGCGGGCGACGATGCCGTGCGCCTCGAGAATCTTGAGCCGCTCCGACAGGACGTTGGGGGCGATGCCGTCGAGCGAGGCCAGGAGATCCTGAAAGCGCCGCGGGCCCGCCAGCAGATCCCGGATCACCAGGAGGGTCCAGCGCTCGCCGAGGAGCTCGAGCGACTTGGCCACCGGACACGGCTGCCCGTAGCGCTTGGGCATGGGCCCAGTATAGTACTTGACAGAAAGGCTAGTCACTAGTATTTAACAAGTCATGGCCATCTCGGCCGGCACCCTCGGCGTCGTCCCGGCCGCCCCGGCGCCCCCCGCCCGCGAGGGCCTCGCCGCGGGCACCCGCGTGCTCCTCGAGGCGCCGATTCCCGGCACCCTGCTGCGGCTGGCCGCGCCCAACGTCGTCGTCATCGCCGTCCAGGCGGCCATCAACGTCCTCGAGGCGGTGTACGTCGGCTGGCTCGGGCGCGACGCGCTCGCGGGCATCGCCCTCGTGTTTCCCCTCGTCATGCTGATGCAGACGATGTCGGCGGGCGGCATGGGCGTGGGCATCGCCTCCGCGATCGCGCGCGCCCTCGGCGGCGGCCGGCGGCGCGACGCCGACGCGCTCGTGGTGCACGCGCTCGCCATCGCGCTGGTACTCGGCGCCGCCTTCACGGTGGGCATGCTCTGGGGCGGACCCCGCCTCTATCGCGCGATGGGTGGGACCGACGGCGCGCTCGCCGCCGCCCTCACGTACTCCAACGTCGTCTTCGCCGGCGCCGGCGCCTTCTGGCTCTTCAACACGCTCGGCAGCGTCCTGCGCGGCGCGGGCAACATGCGACTGCCCGCGGTCGTCGTCGTGGGGGGCGGCCCGCTTCTCGTGGTGCTCTCGCCGGCGTTGATCTGGGGCTGGGGCCCGTTGCCCCGCCTGGGCATCGCGGGCGCCGGCGTCGCGGTGGTCATCTACTATTGTCTCGGCAGCCTGGTGCTCGGCGTCGCGCTGCGCTCGCGACGCAACCTCGTGCGGCTCTCGCTGCGCCGGGTCCGCCTGCGCGTGGCGTTGTTCCGCGACATCCTCCGGGTGGGGTTGCCGGGCGCGCTCAACACGATCCAGACGAATCTCACGGTCGTGGTGCTCACCGGCCTCGTCGGCGCCTTCGGCACGGTGGCGCTGGCCGGTTACGGCACCGGCGCTCGTCTCGAATATCTGCAGATCCCCCTCGTGTTCGGGCTCGGCTCGGCGCTCGTGACGATGGTCGGCACCAACGTCGGCGCGGGTCAACTGGCGCGGGCGCGGCGCATCGCGCTCGTCGGCGGGGCGATGGCCTTCGCGTTGACGGAGACGATCGGGCTCGCGGCCGCGCTGTTCCCCGGCGTCTGGATGAGCCTCTTCACGCGCGACCCCGCCGTCGTCGCCGCCGGCAGCGCCTACCTGCGCGTGGTGGGGCCGAGCTACGGATTCTTCGGCCTCGGGCTGGCGCTGTACTTCGCGTCGCAGGGAGCGGGGCGCGTGGTGTGGCCGCTCGTCGCCGGGTTCATGCGGCTGGTGCTCGCGGCCGTGGGCGGCTCGCTGGCGATCCACTGGCTCGGCGGCGGGCCGAGGGCGCTGTCATTCGTCATCGCGCTCGCGTTCGTGCTGTTCGGCGTCACGCTGCTGTCCGCGGTCAGGGGCGGCGGCTGGCGGGAGGCCTCATGGCGAAGATGCTCGACCTGATCGAGAAGCTGGCGCGCGGCGAGGCGCCGCCGCCAGCGATCGCGACGCTCATCGGCTTCAGCCTCGCCGCCATCGAGCCCGGCCGCGCGCTGGTCGAGTTCGAGGCCACCGAGCGCCACGCCAACCCGATGGGCACGCTGCACGGCGGCGTGCTGGCCGACATCGCCGACGCCGCCATGGGCATGGCGTACGCGGCCCTTCTCGGCGAGGGCGAGACGTTCACGACGCTCGAGCGCAAGATCAATTTCACGAAGCCCGTGTGGACGGGCAAGCTGCGTGCCGAGGGGCGCGTGGTCTCCGCCGGCCGCACCGTCGGCCTCGTGGAGTG
>WNGM01001994.1_pt1 | contig 16944 bp, 15 predicted proteins | sample 5400571 | NCBI WGS metagenome assembly WNGM01 (sample SAMN13153378, study PRJNA577476) | soil metagenome | isolation source: 100 cm soil or saprolite under Garry oak tree replicate 2 | place: USA:California | collected 2016-06-15 | reverse complement strand
CTTCATGTACGCCTCGTCGGGGCTGACTTCCTTCTTTTCCACCAGCTCGAGCAGGGCGTCGTTGAGCGTGAGCATGCCGATCTGCTTCGAGGTCTGGATGATGGACGGGATCTGGAACGTCTTCCCCTCGCGGATGAGATTCGAAATGGCCGGCGTCGTGAGCAGGATCTCCCGCGCGGCCACCCGCCCGCCGCCCAGCTTCTTGCACAGGGTCTGCGAGATCACGCCCTTGAGTGACTCGGAGAGCATCACACGGATCTGCGACTGCCGGTCCGCCGGGAACTGGTCGATGATCCGGTCCACCGTGGACGCGGCGGTGGTGGTGTGCAGCGTGCCGAACACGAGGTGACCGGTCTCGGCCGTCTCGATGGCGATCGCGATAGTCTCCAAGTCGCGCATCTCGCCTACCAGCACGATGTCCGGGTCCTCGCGTAGCGCCGACCGCAGCGCCCGCTTAAAGCTGTCGGTGTGCACGCCGACCTGACGCTGCGTGATCACGCACTTCTTGTTCTCGTGCACGAACTCGATCGGATCCTCGATCGTGATGATGTGATCGGTGCGCGTGCGGTTGATCAGGTCGACGAGGCCGCACAGCGTGGTGGACTTGCCCGATCCCGTCGGCCCGGTGACCAGCACCAGTCCCTTGGTCAGGTAGCACAGCTGCTGCACCTCCTTGGAGATGTTCAGCTGCTCGGCCGTCACCACCTGCGCCGGGATCACGCGGAACACCGCCATCGGTCCCTTGCGGTCGCGCGCCGCATTCACGCGGAACCGCGCCAGGCCGCGGATCTCGTAGGCGAAATCCGAGTCGCCCGTCTCCTTCCACTCGCCGCGGTTGCGGTCCGGCATGACCGACAGGAGCATGAGCTCGAGCTGCTCCGAAGACAGCGGCGGCGTATTCTGGCGCTTCATCTCGCCGTGCGTGCGGAACACCGGCGGCTCGCCCACGCGCAGGTGCAGGTCGGACGACGCGGAATGGACCAGGGCTTTGAGCAGCTCGCCCAGCGCGCGCTCGGCTCCCTGATACTGCGCGGCGGCGAAATCCATGGGCAGGCCGGCGGGTGGCTGGTGGCTCGCTGCCGGTGCCGCCGCGGGGCCTCCCGCGACGGCGGGCGCCCGCTGGGCTGCCGGAGCGGGAGGCCCCGCGGTGGCACCAGATGCCCGCTGGGCTGCCGGAGCGGGAGCCCCAGCGGCTGCGGCGGCGGGAGCCACCGGCTCAGCGCGCGAATTGCCGCTCGGCGCCACGACCGCGGTCAGGCGACCCATCTCGGGCACGATCCGCACCCGCACCATACCGCGGTCCGCGACATACTCGAACTCCGTCTCCGCCTTCTTGTCGATGTGGTCCGCCGCTTCGGACGGGGCCACCTCGACCAGGAGCGCGTAGATGTGCTGGTCGGTGAGCGGCTGCCGGCTCACTTTCCGCGGCTTGCCGTCCTTGACCATCGTGACGGGCTCGTCCGGGAGCAGATAGAGCTGATCCCCGCGCTCGCGGAGCAGGACGTCGACGAAAGGATCGATGCGTGCGGCCATATCAGGGGGATCTCAGGTCAGGGGGCGCGCGAACAGGACGTACGCGCGGTTCACGTAGTGGGTCGCGGCGTGACTCCATACGGCGAAGAACGCTTCCTGGGACGCGTTCAAGTAATCGAGCAGCCGCGCGTGCTGCTTCGGCAGCTCCACGCTCGCCCAGCCACCCAGCGTGGCGCCGCCCGCCAGCACCACCTCCACGCCCAGCGTCCGCGCGGCCGAGAGGCGCGCCGGGTCGGCGATCGGCGCCTGGCGGTCGACCGACAGCGAGACCGTTTGCACCTTGGACACCAGCAGGATCTCGTCGTCTTCGGCGGGGCGGAACGCGAAAAACCCCTCGGGGCGATTCAGCAGCTCGAGCACCGTTTCCGGCCCGTCGTGATGCGGCACGCGCTCCATCACGTAGATCTGCCCGGGGCGCGAGACGCCCTGCGTGAGCAGCAGGCGGGCGGGAATGGGGGTGCGGGGTAACGAAAAATCTGACACAGCGAAATCATAAGGGCGTCACGGGAAAACGTCTAGGAAGAACGTCACGGGAAGGCGCCACGGGACTGACACTGCACGGACGTCGGTGCAGTTCGACCACAGCCGATCTGCTCATCCATGCCGCTGGCGATGGGCCCGCACGCGGTGGTCTGAGCGCCCTCCCGCGCGGCCTGCTCGGTCGCGCCCGCCGCCGTGGCGCAGTTGGTCCGGCCGCGGAACTCCACGCACACACGGCACCGCGTCTTGGCGCGGGCCGTCGTCATCACGAAGAACAGCGCCGCGACGGCGAGCACCGCGGCCAGGCCGTAGAGCGTCGAGCGCCTCATGTCACACAACGTAAGGGGGCCGGGCAGCGTATCGCCACCCGGCCCCCCTCGCTTCCGCCCGGCGCCGTCGCTAGCGTCCCGCGCCGGCTTTCTTGCGTCCGGGCTCGTGGAACTGCTGCTGCTCCGTCGAGCCCTCCATCGCCGTCACCGACGAGGTTCCCCCGGTCGCGATCTGGGTGATCTCGTCGAAGTACCCCACGCCCACGAACTCCTGGTGCCGCACCGCCGCGTAGCCGTCCTTTTCTGAGGCGAACTCGCGGTCCTGGAGGTCGGCGTACGCCGCCATGCCCCGCGCCTTGTAGTCCTGGGCCAGAGTGAACATGCTGTGATTCAACGCGTGGAACGCGGACAGGGTGACGAATTGGAACTTGTAGTCCAGCGCGCCGAGCTCCCGCTGGAATGCGGCGATCTGGGCGGCGCTCAGATGCTTGCGCCAGTTGAACGACGGCGAGCAGTTGTACGCCAGCAGCTTGCGCGGGTACTTCGCGTGGATCGCCTGGGCGAACTTGGTCGCCTCCGCGAGATCCGGCTTCGACGTCTCGAACCAGAGCAGGTCGGCGTAGGGCGCGTACGCCAGGGCCCGGGCGATGGCGGCGTCGACGCCGTCGCGCACCCGGAAGAACCCTTCGGCTGTTCGCTCCCCGGTCAGGAAGCGGCGATCGTACTCGTCCGAGTCGCTCGTGAGGAGGGTGGCGCTGTTCGCGTCCGTGCGGGCGATCAGGATCGTCTCCACACCGCACACGTCCGCCGCGAGGCGCGCCGCGACCAGCTTGGTGATGAACTCACTCGTGGGAACGAGCACCTTCCCGCCCAAATGGCCGCACTTCTTCACCGACGCGAGCTGATCTTCGAAGTGCACGCCCGCTGCTCCGGCGTCGATCATGTTTTTCATGACCTCGAAGGCGTGCAGCGGCCCGCCGAACCCCGCTTCGGCGTCGGCCACCAGCGGGGCGAACCAATAGGTCGAGTGGTCGTCCTTGAGGTGGGCGATCTGGTCGGCCCGTTTGAGGGCGTTGTTGATGCGTCGCAGCAGGGCAGGAACGGAGTCGGACGGGTAGAGGCTCTGGTCGGGGTACATCTCGAGCGCGTGATTGGCATCCGCGGCCACCTGCCAGCCGCTCACGTAAATCGCCTTCAGCCCGGCCTGGACCTGCTGGATCGCCTGGTTCCCGGTGATGGCCGACAGCACGGCGACGTAATCCTCGTCCCGCAGGAGCTCCCACAGCCGCGCCGCGCCGTAGCGCCCCAGCGAGTATTCGATGTCGATCGAGCCGCGCAGCCGGTACACGTCGCCGGCGTTGTACGGTCGCGTGATGCCGTTCCAGCGCGCATCGTTCGCCCAGGCGCGCTCCAATGCCGAGATCACTGCGTGCTTGTCCATGGCCGCCCCGTCCAGTCGGTCAGTCCAGATAGTCGTACGCCACCGTCGTCAGGAACTCCGCAAAGTCCGCGCCAGTGGTCAGATCGGCCAGAATCCGCGCCGCGAGTGAAAACTGATCGGCGCCGGGGGCCTCCGCACCTACCCTTTCGGGTAGGGAGGCCATCACTTCGGAGAGCGTCTGTTGTATCACGGCGGCATTCACGTAACGCCCGTCCTGCAACCGCGCCCCGTGGCGCTGCCACTGCCACACCTGCGCCCGGGAGATCTCCGCGGTGGCGGCGTCCTCCATCAGGTCGTTGATGGGCACGCACCCGAGGCTGCCCAGCCACGCCGCGAGATAGCGGACCGCCACGTCCAGGTTGGTGCGCAACCCCTCGAACGTGATCGCGCCCGACGGCGTGGCCAGGAGGTCCTGGGCGGTGACGCGCACGTCGTCGCGCCGACGCTCGATCTGGTTCGCGCCCGGCATGTGGGCGTCGAATATCTCGCGCGCCAGGGGGACCAGCGCGGGATGGGCGACCCAGGTACCGTCGTGCCCCTGCCGCACCTCGCGCAGCTTGTCCTGGCGCACCTTCTCGAGTGCCTCGGCGTTCCGCTCCGGGTCGCGCTTGATGGGAATCTGCGCCGCCATGCCTCCGAGGGCGTGAATCCCGCGGCGGTGACAGGTGCGGATCACCAGCTCGGCGTAGCTCTTGAGGAAGGGCTGCTCCATCGTGACGCGGGCGCGATCGGGGAGCACGCGCTCGGGAAAGCGGCGCAGCTTTTTGATGTAGCTGAAGATGTAGTCCCAGCGCCCGCAGTTGAGCCCGGCGGAGTGATCGCGCAGCTCCCAGAGGATTTCGTCGGTCTCGAACGCCGCGAGGATCGTCTCGATCAGCACGGTCGCGCGGATCGTGCCGCGTGGAATGCGGAGCGCGTCCTGCGCGAAGGTGAAGACGTCGTTCCAGAGCCGCGCCTCCAGGTGACTCTCCATCTTCGGCAGGTAGAAATAGGGACCGCTGCCCTTGGCGATCAGCGCCGCGCCATTGTGATAGAACGCCAGCCCGAAATCGAAGAGCGATGCCGAGATCGGGGCGCCGTCCAGGTGTACGTGTTTTTCGACCAGGTGCCACCCGCGGGGCCGCACGAACAGCGTCGCCGTCTTGGCGGCCAGCGCGTAGCGCTTCCCCTCGGGACTCGCGTAGGAGATCGTGCCGGCGACGGCATCCTTCAGGTTACGTTGGCCGACGACATTGTTCTCCCACGTCGGAGCGTTCGCGTCCTCGAAGTCGGCCATGAAGACGTTCGCGCCCGAATTGAGCGCGTTGATCATCATCTTGCGGTCCACCGGGCCCGTGATCTCCACACGCCGGTCGCGCAGATCGCCCGGAATGGGCGCGACGGTCCACGCGTCCTCTCGGATGGATCTGGTGTCGGGCAGGAAGTCGGGCAGGCGGCCCGCGTCGAGCTCCGCCTGGCGCTGGCGGCGGCGCTCGAGCAGCTCACGGCGCCGAGACTCGAAACGGTGCGCCAGCGCGGCGAGGAAGTCCAGGGCACCGGCGCTGAGGATGTCGTCGCACCCCGACGGCGGAGGCTTGCGCAGCTGGATGGTCGAGTCGATCGCCGGCATGTGGAATATCCCGGAGGCGGGGCTAACCTAACAGTAACCGCACGGCGTAGTTTAGACGACCGACATGCCTACCCGCTTGCTGATCGCCGGCCTCTGCCTGCTCGTCCTGGGGGTCGCGTTCTGTCGTGCGGGCCTGGCGGCGCTCCGCACGAGGCGCTGGACGGGTGGATCCGTGCGCGGCCTGCTGGGCCTGCTGCTCCTGGCCCTCGCCGGGCTCGCCGCCGCGATCAGCGTCGGCCTGCGTGAATACCATGCGTTGACGCTCGAGGTGCTGGCGGCGACGGTCACGACGGAGCCCGTGGGGCCGCAGCGCTTCCGGGTAATGATTGTACTTCCCGACAAGCGTCTCGCCATGTACGACCTGGCGGGCGATGCCCTGTACATGGACGCGCACATTCTCAAGTGGCACCCCTGGGTAAACCTGCTGGGGCTCCATACGTCCTACGAGCTCGACCGGGTGGCCGGCCGCTACAACGCCGTGTCCGACGAGCGCAGCAAGCCGCACACGGCCTATGAGCTGGCGCGGCCGGCCTGGATAGATCTCTTCTGGATCGCGCGACGCCACGTACTCGGCCCCCTGGTGGACGCCGAGTACGGCTCCGCCGCCTTTGTGGCGGGCACGAGACCCGCGCGCTACGAGGTGCGGGTCTCGACGACCGGATTACTGATGCGGCCCGTCCTGCCCTAGCAGCCTCGGGGCTCTCAACCAAGCGTGTCCCGGCGGCATCATACCAGCGTGCCGGAACCTCCGACCCCTGGCCCCCGGCCCCCGGCCCCCGCGACCCGATGCAGGCGGACTCGAGCGATCTCATCCAGCGTGCGCAGCAGGGCGACCAGGCCGCGTTCGAGGAGCTGTATCGTGCGCAGGTGGGTCGGGTGTATGCGCTGTGCCTGCGCCTCACGGCCGATGCGGTGCGCGCCGAAGAGCTCACGCAGGACGCGTTCGTGCGGGCGTGGGAGCGGCTCGCGAGCTTCCGGGGCGAGAGCGCATTTTCGTCCTGGTTGTACCGGCTCACCGTGAACGTGGTGTTCCTGAGCCAGCGGGCAAGCCGGCGGCGCGCGCTGCGGGTGTTGACGACGGACGATCCGGCGGCTTTGGAGCGACCGGTGGACGCGTCGAGTACGGCGGCAGGGGAGTGGGATTTGGAGCGCGCCATCGCGACGCTTCCGCCGGGGGCGCGGGAAGTGTTCGTGCTGCACGATGTGGAAGGCTACCGTCATCACGAGATCGCGCAGCTCACGGGGATCGCGGTGGGAACGTCGAAGGCACAACTGTTCCGGGCGCGCCGGCTGTTGCGGGAGGCGTTGAGCAAATGATGTGCAGCGAGTGGGAAACGCGGCTGAACGAGTATGTCGACGGCACGCTCACGGCGGACACGCGGGCGCTCGTCGAGACCCACCTGGCGGGGTGCGCGGGCTGCCGGGAGGCCGTGGCGGAGCTACGCGTGTTAGTCGCCGGCGCGGCAGCGCTCCCCAAGCGCATCGAGCCGGCGCGGGAGCTGTGGACCGGCGTCGCGGCACGTATCGGGAAACGGGAAAGGGGAAAGGGGAAAGGGTGGTGGAGGACCGTACTCGCCGCCGCGGCCACGCTGGTCATCGGCTTCGCCGTGTACCGTCTTCTACCGTCCTCTACCGCCCGTGACCGCCCGGTGGGGGAGGGCTGGGTCGTGGCGCAAGCCGAGTATGAGCAGGCCACCGCTGCGCTGACCAGCGCCCTTGCGCTCGAACGGGACCGCCTCAGGCCGGAGACCGTCGCCCTGCTCGAGCGCAATCTCGGCGTGATCGACGCGGCGATCCGTGAGTCACGCGACGCATTGGCCCGTGATCCGGGGAACGTGGAGCTGCGCGGACTGGTCGCTTCGGCGGCGCGCGAAAAGGTCGAGCTGCTGCGCTGGGCAACCCGTGTGGCGACCTCCAGCTGAGCATGAGAGGGGACGTGACGCGATACATCGTTTGGCTGGGATTGGGGCTCGGGCTGGCGTTCGCTGCCCGGGGCGCCCTCGGCCAGGCGCCGGCCGCTCGCACCGGGTTCGAGGAGCGCTGGCCGTTCGCCGGCGATGGGTCGGTGCGCATCGTCAATCCCTCCGGCCGGATCCGCGTGATCGGGTGGGACGTGGACAGTCTGGCCGTGTCGGGGCACGGACCAGGGCGACTGGCCGCCGCCGGCACCGCCAGCGTGCGCAAGGTCGTCGTCACCGGTCGCGCCGAGCTCGAGGTGCACGTGCCGCGGGGCGCCCGCGTGTGGGTGAAGTCCGCGTCGGCGGACATCGACGTGGTGGGTGTGGACGGGACGCTCGATCTCAATAGCGTAGCCGGCGCGATCCACGTGGTGGGGACGCCCGCCGATGTGACGGCCGAGACGATGGACGGGCGCGTCGAGCTGGCTGGCGGCAGCGGGCGGGCCCGGGTGAAAACGGTGAGCGGCGACATCCTGTTGCGGGGCGCGAGCGTGGACCTGGGGGCGTCCACGCTGAGCGGCACCATCGTGGTGCGGGCGGCAGGATGGCAGCGTGGCGGCACGGGGGTACAGCGCGGCAAGTTCGAATCGGTGACGGGCGACGTCCGGTTCGACGGCGAGCTGGGGCGCGGCGGCATCGTGGAGCTCGAGAGCCAGAGCGGCGCGATCGCGCTGCGGGTGCCCGCCACGAGCGTGGCCGACTTCGATCTGGTCACCATCGGTGGGGCGGTCACGAACCGCCTGACGGCCGCCACGGCAGAGCGGGGCGTGCTGCGGTTCTCGACCGGGGCAGGCGGGGCGCAGGTGACCGCGCGCAGCTTCAAGGGTAGTATCTCGCTCGAGGCCAAGTGACCATCGCGCGAGTCGTCTCCGCCATAAACCTTCCGCGCGCGGCCGGCATCCCACTGGCAACCCGAACCGAGAGGTTGCCATGCTGACTCTGACTCGCGCTCTCGTCCTCGCAGCCCTCACGCTCGCCAAGGGCCCGCCCTGGATCTCGATCGAACTGCCGGTCAACCCGTACGACCAATCCCAGCGCGGCGCGTTCCTGCTGGTGCACTCGTTCCACCACGGGACGGCGATCGGCTATATCGTCACCGGCACCGCCGAGGGGATCGTGAAAGGGGAGCGCCGCACGGTCAAGCTCGAGTTCGCCGAGACCGGGCGGGAAGGCGTATACGCGCTGCGCCAGACCTGGCCGAAGGAAGGCACGTGGACGCTCGTGATCAAGGCCAACCAGGGCCCCGATGATGCGGCCACCGCCGTGGTCGATCTCGGCCCGGACGGCGCGGTGGCGGCGGTGCGAGTGCCCACGATGCAGCGCGGCCAGTGGACGGTACCGGCACCGGTATCGCTGAGCGACGTCGAGGCGGCGCTGCGGGCACGATCTGGTGCGCTGGCGCGACAGTCATGATGTTATCGCGGAGGCCTCGACCGGCTCAGCGGTCGGGGCCTTCGTTGTCATGCCGCCTTCACCCGTCTCTAACACAACCCCGACATAACTCGCGTTGACACCCCTGGGCCCGCTGACCTTCATGGATCCGCCGTGTGGGTTCGCGTCGTATACGTCGTATACCAATCAACAGGAGGCCGTCATGCGAGCACCACTGTTGGGAGGTCTGACCATCGTCGCGTTGGTGCCTCTGGGCAGCTGCAAGGACGATGTGGGGATCACGGTAACGGAGCGGTTCGCGGCGACCCTGTCGGGCGCGAACGTAGTCCCAACCCCTATCACCACCACCGCCACGGGGAGCGCGCAGTTCACCTACGTGGGCGACATCAAGACACTCTTCTTTGAGGTCGACGTCGCCGGGATCGACAGTGTCACTCTGGCCCACATCCACGCGCCTGCCCCGGTTGACAGCAGCGCTGGCGTGGCTTTGAATCTGTACACGACGGGCAAGTCCAAGGGTATTGGGTTCACGGGCGTTCTCTCTGCCGGCGTGGCCGGGGAACTTGGGGCTCCCACGGGTATGACACTCGATTCGCTCCTCGTGCTGATGCGCAACGGACATGCGTACGTGAACGTTCACACTGTTGCTCATCCCGCCGGAGAGATCCGCGGGCAAGTGGTGAAGCAATGAGCCGGGGGGCCGGCCGTGTGGCGCTGGCCGCTGCCTGGCTCGTCGCCGCCTGCGGCGGTGATAAGGGCGGCGGCACGGGGCCCTGCACACCGGGCGCCGCGACCCAGCTCCTCATGAACGGCGGGAACGCGCAGGAGTGGTACTTCAACAACCCGCTTCCTGCGGCGTTGAGCGTCAAGGCGCTGGACGCGAAGAACTGTGCGGTTCCCGGCGTCGTCGTCACCTGGGCGCCCGCGACGGGGGGCGGTGTGGTGAGTCCCACTCAGAGCACCACCAACGCGTCGGGAGTGGCGAGCACAACGGACAGCATCGGATCCTCCAGTCCGCAGACGGTCACGGCGACGTTTACGGGCCTGTCGACTCCCGTGACGTTCACGGTCACGGCCAGCGCAGCGCCGACTACCGCGGCCGTTGACGTCAAAGACAACTTCTTCAGCCCTCAGAACGGTGTGATCAAGACCGGTGGGACAGTGACCTGGACCTGGGGCGGTGTGAATCCTCATTCGCTGACGTTCAATAGCGGACCGGCGCCCCTTCCTGCGGAGACGGCGCCTCAGATGACCGGGACGAGGGCCATCACGTTCAATTCGGTGGGTACATACGGCTATCACTGTTCGGTCCACGGGGGCATGACCGGCACGCTCCAAGTCGTGCACTGAACAACGCGGAGCGGGGAGCGGGGAGCGGTACCTTCCGAAGCAGGCCGGGGGTACCGCTCTGCTTTTCGTGCCGCGTAGATTCCGTTGAATCCTTAGGAGACGACGACCGGATGAAACGCCGGCAGTGGGCTTGGTGGGGGGTGCAGGCCACCCTCTGGGCATCGGGTTGCAACGGCGGGGGCACCCAGCCACCCGGACCGCCCGCGGACGTGGTGGTGAGCGGGGGAGGAGGACAGAACTGGTACTTCAACAATCCGCTGCCGACGCCCTTGAGGGTGACTGTGTTGGACTTAAGCGGTCGGCCGGTGCCCGGCGTGGTGGTGATGTGGGCCGTGTCGTCGGGCTCGGGTGCGGTGAGCCCCGTGCAGAGCACGACTGATGCGAGCGGTGAGGCGAGCACGGCGGATTCGGTGGGCTCCGCCACGATCCAGCGGGTCAGCGCAACCGTGACCGGCGTGCCCAGCGCGGCCAACTTCACCGAGGTTGCCACCACGCCGCCGACGTCGGCAGCGGTGAGCCTGCAGAACCTCGCGTTCAACCCCGACAGCGTCGTCGTGCAGTCGGGGGGGACGGTCACCTGGACCTGGAACGACGGCGCGATTGGGCACAACGTCACGTTCACGAGTGGTCCCGCGCGGCCGCCCGATGCCGCCACCAGGGACAGTGGCACGTATGCGCTCCCGCTCACGACGGTCGGGACCTACGGCTATCATTGCACGATTCATCCGACGATGACGGGGTCGGTGACAGTGGTGCACTGAGGGTACCGCTCCCCGCACCTCAGGTCGCGGCGATCTTTCCGATCGGCAGCCTTCTGATCCGTTTCCCGGTCGCCGCGAAGATCGCGTTGCACACCGCGGGCGCGATCGGTGGCACACCGGGCTCGCCGGTGCCCCCGATCGGGTCGCTGCTGGGCACGATGTGCACTTCCACGTGCGGCGACTCGGGCAGGCGCACCACGCGATAGCTGTCGAAATTCCCCTGCACGACGCGGCCGGCATCGAGCGTGATTTCGCCGTACAGCGCGGCGCTCAGCCCGAACACGACGCCTCCCTGGATCTGAGCCTCGATCTGACCGACGTTGACCGGCTGACCGCAATCCACGGCGCACACCACCCGGTGGACCGTGACGGCTCCGTCGTCCGCCACCGAAACCTCGGCGACCTCGGCGCACGTCGTCGGTCCCCACTCGGCGAGCGCGATGCCACGCCCCCGACCGGCCGGGAGCGGGGTCCCCCAGCCGGCCTTGTCCGCCGCGAGCTCGAGCGTGCGGCGGTGGCGCGGCTTGTCGTGGAGCAGCTCGCGCCGCAGCTCGAACGGGTCCCGTCCGGCCGCGGCTGCCACCTCGTCCAGGAAGGCTTCGGTCACGAAGCCGTTGTGCGACACACCCACCGAGCGCCAGGGGCCCCGGGGGACACGTGCCAGCTCGAGCGTCGCCTGGTCCACGAGCAGGTTGGGAATGGCGTAAGGCAGGTCGACCGCACCGTCCACCAGACTGTCGTCGATCCCCTTCTCGAGCGGCCCGAACTTGAGCTGCAGCGGCGTGCCGGCGATACGATGGGTCCACGCCACCAGCCGCCCGCCGGCGTCCAGTCCCGCCGCGAAGCGGTTCAAGCTCGTGGGACGGTAGAAGCCGTTCCGCATGTCGTCTTCGCGCGACCAGATCACCTTCACCGGCGCGCCCACTGCTTTGGAGACGCGCGCCGCTTCCGAGACGAAATCCGGCTCGAGCCGGCGCCCAAACCCGCCCCCCGAGAGCATGGTGTGAATCCGCACCTGCTCGAGCGGGAGTCCCGTCACCTGGGCCGCCACCTTCTGGGCGTGCTCCTGGTTCTGCGTTGGCGCCCAGATGTCGGCCCCGTCGGCGCGCACGTGGGCGGTGCAGTTCATCGGCTCCATGGTCGCGTGATGCACGAACGGCACCTCGTACACGGCCTCGATGTGCTTGGCGGCGCCCGCCAGCGCCGAGGCCGCGTCGCCGACCGTCTGGGCCACGACGGCCGGCTGCGCCGCGAGGGCGGCGAGCTGAGATCTCACGCTGTCCGAGCTGAGGGCGCCGGCGTCGCCTTCGTCCCACTCGATCTGGAGCGCGCGTCGCGCTGTGACCGCTTGCCAGTAGCTGTCCGCCACCACGGCGACGCCGGCGGCACACCCGGCCGCCCATCCACCTTTCGGCCCCATCCAGGAGCTCGCTTCGAGCTCGACCACGTGGCGCACCCCCGGTAATGCCTTCGCCGCCTCGGCGTTCACGCTCCTGATGCTGCCGCCGAGCACCGGGGCGCGCTCGATCGAGGCGACCAGCATGCCGGGGACCTTCACGTCGATCCCGAATTGGGCGCTGCCGTCCACCTTGGAGGGCGTATCGAGCCGGCGCGTCCGCGTGCCGACCAGACGGAAGTCCTTCGCGTCCTTGAGGGGCGGATCTTTCGGGACCGGCAGCTGCGCCGCTTTCGCGACGAGCTTGTCGTAGGTGAGGCGTCGTTTGCTCGGGGTGTGCACGACCGCGCCCCGCTCGGCGCGGCACGCCGCGCGATCGACCTGCCAGGTGGACGCCGCTGCGTCGATCAGCATCTCACGCGCCGCGGCGCCCGCCTTGCGCAGTGGCTCCCATGAGCTGCGGATCGCGGCGCTGCCGCCGGTGCGCATGGTGCGCGACCAGCCCGCGGGATTCTCCGGCATGGGGCCGAGCCGTACGCTCGTCCAATCGGCCTCGAGCTCCTCGGCGAGGATCATGGCGAGCCCGGTCTGCGAGCCCTGGCCCATCTCGGACCGGTCGAGCGTGAGAGTCACGACGCCGTCGGTGCCGATCCGGACCCAGGCATTGGGGGAGAAAGGGGCCGCGGTGCGCGCGGGGGTGGCGTGCGGCGGAAGGTGGAATGCGATCACGAGACCGGCGGCGGTCTCGACGAAGTCGCGGCGAGTAACATTGGAGGTCATGGACTTTCTCCGTTCGGTTTCGACGGACTGAAGTCCGCGCTCGCCCGGAGTGCGCCCTTAAGGACGCCCACGCGCCGAGCAGGGACTTCAGTCCCTGACCAATCCGACGGCTCCCCTCCTATGCCACTTTCCCGATGGGCAGCTTCCTGATCCGCTTCCCCGTCGCCGCGAAGATGGCGTTACACACCGCAGGCGCGACCGGCCCGACCGAGGGCTCGCCGATCCCGCCCTGCTTGTCGTCGCTCGGCACCACGTGGACCTCGACGACCGGCATCTCCTCGATGTGCAGCATCGGGTAGTCCGTGAAATTGCTCTGCTTCACGCGGCCCCGTTCGATGGTGATCTCGCCGTACAACGCCGCCGTCAGCCCGTAGACGATCCCGCCCTGCAGCTGGGCCTCGATCTGACCCACGTTCACCGTGGGCCCGCAGTCGACGGCGCACACGACGCGATGCACGCGCACACTCCCCTCAGGGGTCACCGAGACTTCCGCCACCTGGGCGCACGTGGTCGGGGCCCATTCGGCGAGCGCGATGCCGCGGCCGCGCCCGGCCGCGAGCGGCGTTCCCCACCCGGCCTTCTGGGCCGCGAGCTCGAGCGTGCGCAGGTGCCGCGGCTTGTCGCGCAGCAGCTGGCGGCGCAGCTCGTAGGGATCCTTTCCGGCCGCCACCGCCACTTCGTCGAAGAAGCACTCGGTCACGAAGGCGTTCTGGGAAATCCCGACCGAGCGCCAGAAGCCGCGGGGCACGGGCAGCAAGTCGACCGCCACCTGGTCCACGAGCACGTTGGGGATGGCGTACGGCAGGTTCGCCGCGCCGTCGATGAGCGTACGGTCGATGCCCTTGTCGAGTGGCCCGAACTTGAGAAGGATGGGCGGCGCCACGATGCGGTGCGTCCAGGCCACCGGGGTACCGCCGGCGTCGAGCGCCGCGGCGAACCGGTTGTAGGTCGCGGGCCGATAGAAGCCGTGCTGCACGTCGTCTTCGCGCGACCAGATGACCTTCACGGGCGCGCGCGCTGCCTTGGACACGCGCACCGCCTCGGACACGAAATCCGGCTCGAGCCGGCGCCCGAAGCCGCCGCCCAGGAACGTGGTATGTACGCGGACCTGCTCCTTGGGCAATCCGGTGATCTCCGCTGCCACCTCCTGCGCCCGCGTCTGATTCTGGGTGGGCACCCAGACGTCGCACCCGTCGGCGCGCACGTGGGCGGTGCAGGTCATCGGCTCCATGGTGGCGTGGTGCAGGAACGGCACTTCGTACACGGCCTCGACCTTCTTCGCCGCGCCACCGAGCGTTCCCGCCGCGTCGCCGTCCTTGCGGGCTTCCACGCCGGGCTGTTCGGCCAACTTGACGAACTGTGCCCGGATGCCGTCCGAGTCGAGCGAGGCCGCGTCGCCCTCGTCCCATTGGATCTCGAGGGCGCGCCGCCCGGTGACGGCCTGCCAGTAGCTGTCGGCGACCACCGCCACGCCGGCGGCGCAGCCCGCCGCCCACGCGCCGTTCGTCCCGGTCCAGGGGGTCGGGCTCAAGGCGACTACGGCACGCACGCCCGGCACGGCCATGGCCTTGTCGCCGTTGAAGGTCTTGATCGTGCCGCCGAACACCGGACAGCGTTCGATGGATGCGACGAGCATGTCCGGCACCTTCACGTCGATGCCGAACACGGCGCTGCCATCGACCTTGGCCGGTGTGTCGAGCCGCGGCACGCGGGTGCCGAGCAGGTGGAAGTCTTTCGGGTCCTTGAGCGGCGGATCTTTCGGGACCGGCAGCTGCGCGGCTTTCGCGACGAGCTTGCCGTACGTGAGCCGTCGTTTGCTCGAGGCGTGCACCACGGCGCCGCGCTCCGCCCGGCACGCCGCGCGATCGACCTTCCACGTCGACGCCGCCGCGTCGATCAGCATCTCGCGCGCCGCGGCGCCCGCTTTGCGGAGCGGCTCCCATGAGGTACGAATCGCGGTGCTGCCGCCCGTGGACATGCGGCGCGACCACGCGGCCGGGTTTTCCGGTACGGGCCCGAGCCGCACCTGGGACCAATCGGCCTCGAGCTCTTCGGCGAGCATCATCGCCAGGCCGGTCTGCGAGCCCTGGCCCATCTCGGACTTGTCGACGGTGAGGGTGACGAGGCCGTCCGCCGAGACGCGCAACCAGGCGTTGGGGGAGAAGTCGGTCGCGTCGCTCGCGGCTCTTGCGCGTGGTGGGAGATAGAACGCGATGACGAGACCGGCGCTCGTGGCGACGAAATCCCGGCGGGATATAGTCGAGCTCATAGGGAGCCTCCGTTCCCCCTCTCCACATGGTGGAGAGGGGGTCAGGGGGTGAGGACTACGCCAGTTTTCCGATCGGCAGCTTCCTGATCCGCTTTCCGTTCAGGGCGAAGATCGCGTTCGCGACCGCTGGCGCGATCGGGGGCGTCCCGGGCTCGCCCGCGCCGCCCTGCGAATCGGTCGACGGCACGATGTGCACCTCGACCTTCGGCATCTCGGCCAGCCGCAGCATCTGGTAATTGTGGAAATTGCTCTGCTGCACCCGACCCTTGTCGATCGTGATCTCGCCCCACAGCGCCGCCGTGAGCCCGTACACGATGGCGCTCTCCATCTGGGCTTCGACGATGCTGGGGTTCACCACCGGCCCGCAGTCCACGGCGCACACCACGCGGTGCACCCGCGGCGTGCCATCTGACTGCAGGGAGATCTCGGCGACCTCGGCCACGTAGCTGTCGAACGATTTCCACACCGCGATCCCGCGCGACCGGCCCGCCGGGAGCGGCGTGCTCCAGCCCGCCTTGCTCGCGGCGAGGTTCAGGACGCCGAGGTGACGCGGCGCCTTGCCCAGCAGGTCGCGCCGGTACTCATACGGGTCCTTCTTGGCGGCGTGCGCCAGCTCGTCGATGAAGCTCTCGACCACGAACGCATTGAACGTGTTGTTCACCGAGCGCCAGAACCCCACCGGGATTCCCAGGTCGGTGAGCGCGTACTGCACGTGGACGTTCGGGACGCTGTATGGCATCCCGACGGCGCCTTCCACCGTTTCTTCATCGATGCCGTTCTTGATGGCTCCGGGGCCGAACACGCGGACCACGATCGAGGGTGCCGCGAACGCGTGCGTCCACGCCACGGGCTGACCGGACGCGTCCAGTCCGGCGCGGAACTGATGCACGCTCGCCGGGCGGTACTGGTCGTGCTGCATGTCGTCCTCGCGCGACCACACCACCTTCACCGGCGCGCCGGCCGCCTTGGACGTCTCAAGCGCTTCCTGAATGAAGTCGAGCTCAAACCGCCTGCCGAAGCCGCCCCCGAGATAGGTCGTGTGGACCTGCACCTTCTCGGGACGATCTTGGCGCCGAGGCCCTGCGCGCCGGTCTGGAACTGGGTGGGGGCCCAGATGTTCACTCCGTCCGCGCGCACGTGTGCGGTGCAGTTCATCGGCTCCATGGTCGCGTGCGCGAGCAACGGCAGCTCGTACGCGGCCTCGACCTTGCTCGCCGCCCCCGCGAGCGCGCCGTCGGGATCACCGTCGTGGCGCGCCTGGGGGCTGGGCTTCGCCGCCGCGTCGCTCAAGAGCTGGGAAATGCTGGCGCTCGTCACCTGGGCATTGGGCCCCTCGTCCCATTTCACGTCGAGCGCGTCGCGTCCTTTCTTGGCGTTCCAGTAGCCGTCGGCCACTACCGCCACGCCGGACGAGATCTGCACCACGTCCTTCACGCCCGCGACGGCCTTGGCCTTGGTGGCGTCGAAGCTCGCGACCTTGCCGCCGATAGTCGGGCAGCGCGCCACCACGGCGACGAGCATCCCGGGCGCCTTGACGTCGATGCCGAACTGGGCGGAGCCGTCCACCTTGGCCGGGGTGTCGAGCCGCTTCACTCGCGTGCCCAGGATCTTCCAGTTCTTAGGCTCCTTGAGCGTGGGATTCTCGGGAACGGGGAGCGACGCGGCCTTGGCGGCAAGCTGGCCGTACGTCAGCCGGCGCTTGCTCC
>WNGM01001867.1_pt1 | contig 16948 bp, 11 predicted proteins | sample 5400571 | NCBI WGS metagenome assembly WNGM01 (sample SAMN13153378, study PRJNA577476) | soil metagenome | isolation source: 100 cm soil or saprolite under Garry oak tree replicate 2 | place: USA:California | collected 2016-06-15 | reverse complement strand
CTTCTATTGCCGAACCCGCAGGAACAAGTACCCGGCAAAACACAGGAATAAGATGTTGGCCGTCCAGCCGGCCAGCAAAGCGGGCAGCACATTGCTCCGTCCCAACGCCAAGGCGACCGAGTGGGTCGACCAGTACAGGAAACCGACCAGCAGGCTATACCCGACTCCCCTGACCAGCCCTGTCCCGCGCGAGCCGGTTTCCATGAGGCTCATGGTGAGGCCGATCAGAGCCATGATCAGGCATACAAAAGGAAAGGCTATGCGCCCGAACAGATCCGTTGCGTACCGAGCCGGGTTGTACCCGTCTTGTCGGAGCCGCTCGACATAGGCGGCCAGCTCCCGCAGGCTCAACGCTTCTGAGTCGATACGGATGGTGTGACGGAAATCTTCGGGCTTTTGGTTCAATTGAACGGGGAGGCGGTCGAAGGACTGCGACCTGACACCCTGGTCGCCCTGAAACGTCCGGCTGATGCCGGAGACCAGGACCCAGCCCTCGTTTTCGTACAGCAGTTCCCTCGCGGAGACGAGTTCCCGGATGGTAAAGTCCTGTTCCAGGCGGTACAGGCTGACGCCGTAGATGCGTGGCGCGTTGTCGTCGGGCAGGTCGCCCCGCATGAGCGTTTGATCGCCCAGCCGCACCCAGATCTCATTGGCTTGGAAGACGGCGCGCGGATTGCGTTTTTCGATTTTGATCTCGCGCAGCGCTTCCGCCTGCTGATTTGCGCCCGGGATCACGGCGTCGTTGGCCCAGAGCATCAGGAGGCTCAGGGCCTGGGCGATGACGAGGAACGGGATGGAGACCCAGTAGAGGCTGATGCCGCTGCTGCGCATTGCGGTGATCTCGTTGTTCCGAGAGAGGATCGAGGCTGTCAGCAGGGTGGACATCAAGACGGCGAGCGGTGTGATCTGGAAAAGGATGCCTGGACACTTCAGCACAAAGTACCAGAGGATATGGCGAAGTTCGGCTTGGTAGCCGACGAACTTCCGAATCTTCTCGACAAAGTCGACGACGAGGTACACGACGGCCAAGCCCCCCAGGCAGGTCGCAAACACCCGGAGGTACTCGCGCAGGAGATAGGTCATGAGGAGCGACATGGGGTCCTTCGGATGAGCTACAGGCGCATGCGCCGGTGGAACAGCCAGACGATGACTAAGACAAAGACGGCATCAGGGAACCAGGCGGCGGCGAAGGGGCTCAGGACGCGGGCTGAGACCCAGAAGTCCCCGATGACGCTCAGGACATAAAAGAGGACGATGATCAGAATCCCCACGGCAAAGCCACCGGCCCGGCCGGACCGTTTCATGACGATCCCGAGCGGCATCCCGATAAGGCCAAACAGGATCGTGGAGACTGGGAAGGCTACGTTTTTATAGTAGTCTTCCAGGAGGCGGAGGTAGCGAGGATCTTGTCCCTTGGTCTCGGCGATCTTCTGGCGAATTTCATACAGCGACAGTCGTCCTTCGGGTTCCGGGGCCAGGCTTTCGGTTAGGTCCAGTTTAAAATCGTAGGTGGTGAAGCGGATCGTCTGGTACTGGTCGAGATCCTTCGGATTCACATGGATGGTGCCGTCCTGAAGCGTCAGACCAAGGCGGTTGTGGAGGGGATCGTTGATGATTTTCCAGTTGCGGGCCACGATGATCCGAGGCTCGCCGCTGGTCCGGGTATCCGAGATAAAGATCCCGGAGGGACCATCCGGCACACTGCGCTCGCCGACGTACATGACCACCTTGTCCGTCGGGGTGTTGAAGACCCCTTCATCGAGTGCCAGCGATACTTGGTCGCGCAGCATGCCCAGCGCCATCTTCTTGAGGGACTGGCCCGTCCAGGGCTGGGCGAATTGGGCCAGCGTGAGGGTCATCAGGAAAACTGCAAACGAAAACAGGAAGACGGAGGGGAGGAGGCGCCACGCGCTGACCCCCGTCGCGTGCATTGCGGTGAGTTCCCGGTCCGAGGACAGCCGGCTGAACGCGCTGATGGACGCGATCAGACAGCCCATCGGCAGGGTCAGGACGAAGAAGGACGGCAGCAGCAGGAGGAAGGTCTTCAGCAGGGGCAGGAGCCCCACGCCTTTGTTGATCAGGAGCTCGATGAGCCGGAGGATCTCCCGCGTCATCAGGATAAACGTCAGCGCGCCGAGGCTCTGCGCAAACGGCACGCCGAGCTCTTGCAGGATGTACCGGTCGATCGTCCGCACGCGAAAACAGCGCTCCCGGCGACAGTTATACTGGAAGGCTTAGGGCAAATCAAATTGTAGCGACGCCCCACTTGACACTCGTGAGGGGCTGTGGTAGATGCACACCCGCACGCAATTGTTCCGCTGTTTCGTAGGGGGCTTTCTCAGGTATGGAGGCCTAGCACGGTGGGTCGTGGGACCGTGGGGCTGGTGTGACGAAAGGAGGGCGGTGTGAAGAGCAAAGGCACTGTCAAGTGGTTCAATGATCGCAAGGGGTTCGGATTTATTCGCATGGAAAGCGGACAGGACGTCTTTGTCCATTATTCAGCTCTACAGGGGGAAGGGTTCAAGAGCCTCAAGGAAGGCGAAAGCGTCGAGTTTGAGGTCGTGGAGGGTGCCAAGGGGCCTCAAGCTTCGAACGTCGTGAAGGTCGTTTAAGTCCACGCAGGGTGTGGCGGCGCCACGCCTTGCCACAGTCTTTGGTCTGCAAGGGCCCATCCCGGGGGGTGGGCCCTTGTCGTTTCTGGCCGGGTGCAATTCTTGACTTGATGGGCCGAGCCGCGATAGGTTACGCCAGGCTGTTAGCTGTGAGGGAGTGAGCGTGGCTCCTGATAAGACTGACAAGAAGGAAGCGACGATCGAGCGTGCACGCCAACTCGCGGACGCCGGTCAATATGCCCAGGCCATCGCAGTCTGGCGCCAGCTGCTCGACGAGTCCCCCAATGATGCCAATGTGTACAACACCATCGGGGACCTCTCGGTCAAGAGCAGGGCCAACGCGGAAGCGATCGACGCCTACAACAAGGCCGCCCGGTTTTTCCTTCAGGAAGGCTTTCACCTGAAAGCCATCGCCGTCTACAAGAAAATCCTCAAACTCGAGCCGGCTCGCGCCGAGATTTACACACTGCTCGGCGACCTGAATGTCGTCCGTGGCCTGATGAACAACGCCATTGCCGACTACTTGTCCAGCGCCAAGCTTTTCCTGAAATCCGGGAAGACCATGAACGCGCTGACGCTCTTTCGCAAGATTGCCAAGGTCGATCCCCAGAATACGGATGTGCGCCTGCGCGTGGCGGAGCTCTGCCTGAAGGAGAAGCTCCAGGACGTGGCCATCGAGGAGTACCTGTGCGTCGGCAAGGAATTTCAGCGTCAAGGCCGTGGGGGTGAGGCCCGCACGATCTATGACAACATCCTCAAGCTCGCGCCGGGCCATGCGGAGGCCCGCCGGCGGCTGGACACCCCCTATCAGCCTGAATTGGAAGCGGCGGCGGCCGCCACACCGGAGCCCGATGAGATAACCGTCGCCGATGTGGTGCAGGAGGAAACGGTGGAGGGGGGTATCGAATTGAGCCTCCCGGAATCGACGCTGTCGGCCCCCTTACAGCCCGCACCTGGCGCTGAGGGCGCACCAGGCTCTTTGTCGGAGGCCCGCCGCTTGCTTGCGGCCGGTGACCTTGCCGCAGCCGAGCGCATGGTCCGGACTTTCCTGCTTGACGATCCGGATCAACGCGAGTACCAGGCGGTCCTGGGGCTCGTCTATTTGAAGAAGGGCCAACTCTCTCCTGCCTACGACATTCTGTACCCTATCGCCAAGGCCTGGCTCACCAAGGGGCGGCGCGACGAGGCGTCGGATCTGATCGATGCCTATCTCATGGCGGAACCTGACGACGACGATTTTCTCCAACTCAAGGCTCGAGTGACCCAGGAACCGGCCGCGGAGAAGACTGAAACGCCAAGCCCGAAAGTGACACCGGCGGAGGTGGAGAAGCCACCTGTCCTCCAAGTGGAACCGGCGGTGGTTCTCGCTGAGGAGGCCGTACCGGCTGCGGCGGCGGGAATGTCCGCGGGGGGCCTCGACCCGGACGTCGAAGCCCTCTTCCAGGAGTTCCGCAAAGGGGACAAGGCGCATGCGCGCGACGGCAAGTATGAGACGCATTATGATCTGGGTGTCGCCTACAAGGAAATGGGCCTCCTGGACGAAGCCATCGAAGAGCTCCAGCAGGCCGCCTGCGGGCCGACGCGATTCGTCGATGCGTGTGCCATGATTGCGGCGTGCTACAAATCCCAGCGGCGCAACACAACGGCGATCGCGCTTCTGGAGCGCGCCTTGGCCGATCCCCGGTGCGTGGGGCCGGGGGGGCCTTACGTCAAGTACGATCTCGCCGTCCTGTACGAAGAGGAGGGCTTGACCGACAAGGCCGCCCGACTCTTTACGGATATCCCCTCCATTGGCGACGCCCAGGATCGTCTCGATCGGCTCCGCGGCGGGCCTCCGCCTGCAGGGCAATCCCCTGCCCAGACCAAGCGTCCAGTCTCGTATCTGTAAGCCTCCGCGGCCGCGCTGGCTTCCTTGACTTCATCGCAAAACGGGTGCTAAACTCACTCATCTTTTCAACAATTTTCGTAAGGGGCCTGTGCTTTGGCGATGCATGACGGCAACTTGCATCCACGTGTCCGGTTCGCGCTGACCGTCGAGGGTTCCGCGCAACCGGGCGGGGGAACGACAGCGGAGCAATCTGACCTGCCGCGGGCGCCGCGCAACGTCACGGTCAAGATCGGGGACGGCAAGCTCACTCTCGATTGGGAGCCCGTTCCCGACGCCCTCTTCTACAACATCTACTACAAGACCACCCGTGGCGTAACCAAAGAAGGCAAGGAATTCGACCGGTTCCAGTACGACGCCGTCGGCATGGAACGGTTTAAGACCAAGATCGGGGTGACCAAGGAGAACGGAACCCTGATCGACACGGCCGCGCCGCCGTACCTCCATACCGACCTGGCGAACGGCATGTGCTACCACTATGTCGTCACGGCGGTCACAAAGAATGGAGAGAGCCCGGAATCCGAAGAAGTCATGGGTATCCCGGCCCCGTATGTGTGCGTCATGCACTTCGGGACCGAGGGCTCTGATGACGGGGAGTTCAAGTCGCCCACCGGCATCGCGCTGGACCGGGAGGGCAATATCTACGTGGCCGACACCGACGCGCACACCATCCAGAAGTTCGACAAGGATGGGAAGTTCCTCATGCGCCTGGGCGACGAGCCGGGCGACGCCGAAGGCCAGTTCTATTACCCCCGGGGCCTTGCCTGCACCTCCCAGGGCGACCTGATCGTCATTGACGCCAACAACCACCGCATCCAGAAGTTCGACACGGACGGGAACTTCCTGACCGTCTGGGGCAAGTTCGGCTTCGCGTGGAAGGGTTCCTCGCAGGGGGTCTTCGACAATCCGTGGGGCGTCGGGGTTGACAAGGACGACAGCGTCTACATCGCCGACACCCTCAATAACCGGATCCAGAAGTACACGGCCGACGGGGAGCCGATCCTCATGTGGGGCAAGGAAGGCGCCTTTGAAGGGGCGTTCTTCTACTGCCGGGACGTCGCCATCGATTTCGCCGGGAACGTCTACGTCACGGACGAGATCAATAACCGCGTCCAGAAGTTCGACAGTCGTGGGAATTTCCTGGCCAAGTGGGGCAAGGAAGGGAATGGCCCGGGGCAGTTCAACGGCCCGTGGGGGATCGCGGTCGACGCGCTGGGCAACGTCTATGTGACAGACACCGGCAACCACCGGATCCAGAAGTTCACGAGCAATGGCGCCTTCATCTGCCAATGGGGAAACCGCGGCAACACATTGGGCCAGGTGAACTTCCCCTACGGGGTCGCGGTCGACCGGGAAGGCTTCGTCTACGTCGTGGATAGCGGCAACGCCCGCGTCCTGAAGTTCGCGCCGGTGGAAGGCACCCAGTCCACCACGCAGGTCCCGACGGAGAAAGGCGCGACGGAATTGTCGGCGCCCGCTGAACTGATCGCCAAGGCAGGCGACACCGAAGTGACCCTCAGCTGGATGGACGTGTCGGGCGCGGCGTCCTACAACCTCTACTACCACACCGAAGCGAGCGTGACGCCCCAGACGGCGACCTGCGTCGAAAGCGTGGCTTCGCCGTACACCCACGGGGGGCTGGCCAACGGCACCAGCTACTATTTCATGCTGACGGCGGTCAGCGTGGAGGGAACGGAGAGCCCGCCGTCGCCTGTCGTCGAGGCGACGCCGACGATGGTCGACCTGGCCGCGCCGCAGAACCCCTACATGATCGTCAACCATGGGGCGTTCATGACGAACCTCCCCGACGTGATCCTGACGGTCTCGGCCCATGACGTGGATTCCGGGGTCGCTGGCTACTTCATCTCGGAGGCGCCCACCACGCCGACGGCGTCGACGCCGGGGTGGGTTGACGTGGAGCCGGTCGGCAAGTTCGGCGCCACGGTGCCCTATACCCTCTCGCCTGGCGACGGCAAAAAGACCGTCTATGTCTGGTTCAAGGACGGGTACGGGAATATCTCTTCGCCGGCGACCAATTCCATCCTCCTCAACACCTCTGGCTATGTCTGTGTGAATCTCTGGGGGAAGGCCGGCAGTGGCGCCCACCTCCTCCATGGCGGAGAATTCGGCACGCCCTCGTTCGGCCTCACGTGCGATCAGACCGGCAACGTGTATGTCGTGGACACCGGTAACTGCCGGGTCCAGAAATTCGACAACGCGGGAAATTTTGTCCACCTCTGGGGCATGTTCGGCACCGCCCCCTCGAACTTCCAGAATCCCACTGGCCTCTCCGTGGACGATAAAGGAGTTGTGTACGTCTGCGACACCAACAACCACCGGGTCCAGCGGTTCGATGCCAAGATGGGCAGCTACCTGTCCAAGTGGGGCCGGCAGGGCGGCGGCGAGGGGCAGTTCAATGCCCCCTGGGGCGTGGCGGTTGACAACACCCGTGGCTACGTCTACGTCGTGGACAGCGCCAATTTCCGCATCCAGAAGTTCGACCGCAGCGGCGAGTTCGTCATGGCGTGGGGCAGCTTCGGCAACGCGGACGGCCAACTCTATTTCGCTCGCGGCATCGCCGTGGACGAAAGCGACGGGGCGGTGTACATCGTGGACATGGGCAACCATCGGGTCCAGAAGTTCGACACCAGCACGAACTTTCTCCCGCAGCTTCTCGCGAAGTGGGGGACCAAGGGGCAGGAACCCGGCCAGTTCTGGAATCCCTGGGGAATCGCCGTCGATCGGGACGGCTTCGTGTACGTGACGGACACCGGTAACCACCGGGTCCAGAAGTTCGATCGGGACGGGAACTTCGAAACGCAGTGGGGCGGGTTCGGCAGCGCACGGGGGCAGTTCAACTTCCCCTATGGCATCGGGGTGGACCGGCGAGGCTCGATCTTCGTGCTCGACAGTTCCAATTTCCGGGTGCAGCAATTCATGACGGCCGACGAAGGGGAGTTGCAACTGCGCGAGCAGGCCGAAGTGGCCGAGTCCGAATCCTCCGCGTTGGAGGAGAAGAAGACGATCCAACAGGAAACCCCGGGCACGCATCTCTTGTCGACGCCGAAACAATAACGACATGCTTCAACCTTCCTTGCCGGTGGGACTGACCTTCGATGATGTGGCGTTGGTCCCCGCCAAATCCTCCGTCTTGCCGGCCGAAACCGACACCCGCACGCGGTTGACCCGCCGCATCACGATCAACATCCCCATCGTCAGCGCCGCCATGGACACGGTCACCGAGGCCCGGCTGGCTATCGCGATCGCCCGCGAGGGCGGTGTCGGGATCATCCATCGGGTGCTCTCGCCGGCGGACCAGGCGGCCGAAGTGGACAAGGTCAAGAAATCCGAGAGCGGCATGATCCTGAACCCGGTGACCATCTCACCGGACCACACCATCCGGGACGCGCACAAGATCATGGAGCAGTACCGGATTTCCGGCATTCCGGTGACCAAAGGCGACAAGCTCGTCGGCATTGTGACCAACCGGGACCTGCGTTTCGAGACACGCATGGAACTCAAGATCTCCCAGGTCATGACCCGGGAGAACCTCATCACGGCGCCGGAAGGCACGACGCTGGATAAGGCCCGGGAGATTCTGCACCAGCATCGCATCGAAAAGCTCCTGGTGGTCAACGACCGCTTCGAGCTCAAGGGGCTGATCACGATCAAGGACATCGCCAAGCGGATCCAGTACCCCGACGCGTGCAAGGATGAGCATGGACGCTTGCGCGTGGGCGCGGCGGTTGGAGTCGGGGAGGATGCCGAGCAACGCGTGGCGCTGCTCGTCAAAGCCGGGGTCGACGTGGTCGTGGTGGACACCGCGCACGGCCATAGCCAGGCGGTGCTGGACACCGTGCGCCTGTTGAAGCGCCGCCTTCCCGAGGCGGAGGTCGTGGCCGGCAACGTGGCCACGAAGGAGGCAGTCCGCGATCTGATCGCGGCCGGGGCGGATGCCATCAAGGTCGGCGTGGGGCCGGGCTCCATCTGCACGACGCGGATCGTGGCGGGCGCCGGCGTGCCGCAATTGACCGCCGTGGCGGAGTGCGCGGCGGCCGCCCGCGCGAAGGTGCCGATCATCTCCGACGGCGGGATCAAGTACTCCGGCGATGTGACTAAGGCGATCGCGGCCGGCGCCTCGTCGGTCATGATCGGCGGGCTCTTCGCTGGAACCGAAGAAAGCCCGGGCGAAACGGTCCTCTTTCAAGGTCGCACCTATAAGGTCTACCGGGGCATGGGCTCGCTCGGCGCGATGGAACGCGGCGGGAGGGACCGGTACGCGCAGAGGGACGAGCCGGTGCAAAAGCTGGTGCCGGAGGGCATCGAAGGACGCGTCCCGTACCGCGGCACGCTGTCGGGAGTGGTGTACCAACTGGTCGGCGGGTTGCGCGCCGGCATGGGGTATTGTGGTTGCCGCACCATCGCCGAGATGCAGAAGAAGGCCCGCTTCATTCAGATCACCCAAGCCGGTCTGCGGGAGAGCCACGTCCACGACGTGATCATCACCAAGGAAGCCCCCAACTACCGGACCGAGGTTGAGCTCTAACCTGCTTCCAAATGCGATGGGTTCCGCGCACGAGAGAATCCTGGTCCTGGACTTCGGCTCCCAGTACACACAGCTGATCGCCCGCCGCATCCGCGAAGCCCACGTCTACTCCGAAATCCTGCCATACAACGTCCCGCTGGCGCGAATCCTGGAACGCCGCCCGGCTGGCCTGATTTTCTCCGGCGGCCCCGCCAGCGTCTACGATCGAAAGGCGCCGAGCATCCCGGCCCCGTTACTGGATGCAGGGATCCCGATTCTGGGCATCTGCTATGGAATGCAACTCGTGACGCAGGTCTTGGGTGGGAAGGTAGCGCGGGCTGCGCATCGCGAGTACGGCCCGGCCACCCTGCTGGTCGACGACGCCACGGATCTTTTCAAGGGGTTCGAAGAGGGGCGGGCGCATCCGGCCGTTTGGATGTCGCACGGGGACCGAATCGAGGAGATGCCCCCGGGGTTCCGCTCCATCGCGCGTACGTCGAACTCGCCGGTGGCTGCGATGAAGGCGACGTCGCCCGGGCGTCGGATCTACTGCCTCCAGTTCCACCCGGAAGTCGCGCATACCGAGGGTGGGACGGCGATCCTGAAGAACTTTGTCTACGACATCTGCGGGCTGAAGCCGGATTGGACCATGCGGTCCTTCATGACGGATGCCATTGCGGCCATCCGGGATCAGGCGCGGACTGGGCGGGTGTTTTGCGCGCTCAGCGGCGGCGTGGATTCGTCGGTGGCCGCGGTGCTGACCCACCGCGCCGTCGGGGATCGGCTGACCTGCCTGTTCGTCGACCACGGGCTCCTGCGGCAAGGGGAAGCGCAACTGGTCCGCGAGACCTTCGCCAAGCACTTCAAGATGAAGTTGAGGTTTATTGACGCATCCGCTCGATTTGTCAAAGCCCTCCATGGCGTCAGCAATCCCGAGCGCAAGCGGAAGATCATTGGCCGGTTGTTCATCACGGAGTTTGAAGCCTTCGCGCGTAAGGCGGGCGAAGCAGACTGGTTGGTCCAGGGCACGCTCTATCCTGACGTGATCGAGAGCGTGAGTTTCAAGGGCCCGTCCGCGACGATCAAGACCCACCACAACGTCGGAGGGTTGCCCGCGCGCATGCGGTTCAAGTTGATCGAGCCCTTGCGGGAACTGTTCAAAGATGAAGTCCGGGAACTGGGGCGGGAGTTGGGGCTGCCCGACGAGATCGTGTGGCGCCAGCCCTTCCCGGGACCGGGCCTGGCGATCCGCATCCTCGGGCCGGTCACCAAGGATCGGCTGGCGACCGTCCGGGCGGCCGACGCCATCGTCGAGCAGGAAATCCGGAAAGCAGGCTATTACCGGAAGGTCTGGCAGGCCTTTGCGGTCCTGCTCCCGGTTAGAACCGTCGGCGTCATGGGCGATGAGCGAACCTATGACAACGTCGTGGCCGTGCGCGCGGTGACCAGCGTGGACGGCATGACGGCTGACTGGGCGCGGCTGCCTGCCGAGGTGCTGGCGCCCATTTCGACGCGGATCATCAATGAAGTGAAAGGGGTGAATCGGGTGGTCTTCGACATCAGCTCGAAGCCACCGAGCACCATCGAATGGGAATAAGCCGTGAGTACCTTCCCCTCACGCCTAACGCCTTACGCCTAACGAAGATATGGAAGTCAGGCTGCAGAAGGTGATTGCCGATGCCGGGGTGGCCTCGCGGCGGAAGGCCGAAGAGCTGATCCGCCAGGGGCGCGTGACCGTCAACGGCCGGGTATCCTCTGAGATGGGCCTCAAGGTGGATCCTGCCCGCGACCATGTGAAGGTGGACGGGCGTCACCTCAAGCCGGCCGCGCCCAAGGCCTATGTGATGCTCAACAAGCCAGGAGGCGTGCTGACCACGCTTGAAGGCCCGGGAGTGGAGGGCCGTCACACGGTGCAGCAGTTTCTTCGCGGGGTCAAGCAGCGCGTGTTTCCGGTCGGCCGGCTGGATTACGATGCCGAGGGACTGCTCCTGCTCACCAACGATGGCCAGTTGGCGCAACGGCTGCTGCATCCCCGCTATCACATCCCGAAGACCTATCTGGTGAAGGTGAAAGGGGTCCTCGACGACGCGCAGATCCGGACGTTGGAATCAGGCGTCCGACTGAGGGATGGCCTCACGGGCCCGGCTCAGGTCAGGAAAGTCAGAAAGACCGAGGAGAATTCCTGGATCGAACTGACCATCTTCGAAGGGCGCACCCACCAAGTCAAGCGGATGCTGGAAGTAGTGGGGCACCCGGTCCTGAAGCTCAAGAGGCTCCGGTTCGGGCCGTTGAAGCTGGGGTGGCTTCCTCCCGGCGAGTTTCGGTTTCTGACCGATGCGGAAATCCACCGCTTGAGGGCAGTTGCTGTCGGCTCCGAAAATCGCCCCCTCCCTGCCCCTCCCCCCTCGAGGGGGAGAGTGAGGGTGGGGGGGAGGCTGGCGTCATGACGCCGCGAACGCATACCTGCGGGCAGCTTCGGCGCACGGAGATCGGCCAGCGCGTCCATCTAATGGGATGGGTGCAACACCGGCGCGATCACGGCAGCCTTCTTTTTATCGACCTCCGGGATCGGTTCGGGATCACGCAGGTCGTCTTCAATGCGGAGCGAAACCCTGCGGTGCATCAGAACGCCCATGCACTTCGCGGCGAGTATGTCGTGGCCGTGAGCGGGATCGTGGCGCCGCGGCCGGAGGGTTCCGAGAATCCTGAACTCCCGACTGGCGCGATCGAGGTGCTGGCTGACTCGATTGAAATCCTCAATGAGGCGAAGACGCCGCCGTTCATGATTGAAGACGAGGCGGATGTCACGGAGGTGCTGCGGCTCAAGTACCGCTACCTCGATCTCCGACGTCCGAAGATGCAACGCATCCTCGAACTCCGTCACCGGGTCACGCAGCACGTCCGGGCGTTCCTGAATGCGGAGCGCTTTCTGGAAATTGAAACGCCGATCCTGACGAAAAGCACGCCGGAGGGCGCGCGAGATTACTTAGTCCCCAGTCGCGTGAATCCAGGGTGTTTCTTCGCGCTCCCGCAGTCGCCCCAGCTCTTCAAGCAGGTGCTCATGGTGAGCGGGGCTGATCGCTACTATCAGATCGCCCGGTGCTTCCGCGACGAGGACCTGCGCAACGACCGGCAGCCTGAATTCACGCAGATCGATCTGGAGATGTCCTTTGTCGATCGGGACCAGGTGATATCGGTGGTCGAGCGGCTGATCAGTCATGTGTGTCGCGAGGCGGCGGGGATCGAGCTCAAGATTCCCTTCCCGCGGATGACGTACCAAGAAGCGGTGGGGCGCTATGGTTCTGACAAGCCTGACCTGCGGTTCGAGATGCTGCTCCATGATCTGAGCGGGTTTGCCACGCAGACCGATTTCAAGGTCTTTCGGGACGCGGTTGCGAAGGGGGGGATCGTCAAGGCGCTCATCGTGCAGGGCGGGTCGACGATCACCCGTACTCGTATCGATGCGTTAGGGGAGACCGCCAAAAGCTTCGGCGCGAAAGGGCTGGCGTGGGTGAAGATCACCGCCGACGGCAAGCTGGACTCGGTCATCGCGAAATTCCTCGATGCGAAGCAACTCCTCAAGGCTGTGCCGGAGGCGAAACCGGGCGATCTCCTGCTCTGTGTGGCCGATCAGCCGAAAGTGGCGCACGACGTGCTGGGGCGCCTGCGGCTGCTGCTGGGTGATGAGCTGAAGCTGATTGATCCCACGCTGTGGCGGCCAGTGTGGGTGCTCGAGTTCCCGCTGCTCGAGTATGACCAAGAGGCCAAGCGGTTTGTGTTCGTGCACAATCCCTTCGCCGCGCCGTTCGATGAAGACGTGGCGCTGCTCGATTCCGCTCCGTTGCAGGCTCGGGCCAAAGCCTACGACCTCGTCCTGAATGGCAACGAGATCGGCGGCGGAAGCATCCGGAACCACCGCAGCGAGGTCCAACTCAAGATCCTGGACCTGCTCGGCATCAAGAAGGAGCAGGCGCGAGAGAAGTTCGGCTTCCTGCTGGACGCGCTGGACTACGGCGCGCCGCCCCACGGCGGCATCGCGTTCGGCCTGGACCGTCTGGTCATGTTGTTGGGCGGGGCCGACTCCATCCGCGACGTGATCGCGTTCCCCAAAACGCAGAAGGCCCAGTGCCCCATGACCGACGCGCCCTCTCCGGTCACACCTGAGCAACTGAAAGAGCTCTCCATCAAGCTTGACAAGATCGAGTAGGCCACTTTCCATCTCAAACTCCCGCGGCGTTGAGATCAAAGCTCATCCTTTCCAGAAGCCGAAGTGTATCTTTTTCTGTACGCGTTCAGTCACCGCATCACTTCTTTCCCTTCTGTCACGTTTTCGATACGAATAGAGCCATCGTTTTGATAAATGAATTGGTTTCACTTGTGTGCGCTGTCTGTTCCTAGCACTGCCTTGTTTGGCTTAAAAATTGCTCAACTTACGTAACTTCAAATTTCTGTTGACAGCGCCGTGGGCCCTACGTATAAGCATCTGCAGTTTGAAAGTTTGTGCTGCTCCAGCGTGCGACGAAGACGAAAGGGGGACGAATATGACTCGACAAGCCAGTCTCCTATATGCAGCAGTAGCTATTTCCCTGATCCTGATTGCAGAAGCAGCCGCTGCTCCTGCAATAACATTCCAAGCCACAGACGATCCCGGAAGCTGGTTCGAATGTTCTAACACAGGCAGCACGACTTCAATAGGGTGCGTTCCTGAATCAGTTGCGGGCACAGGAGAGAAATCACTAGCAGTCATTAGCCCCGGAGAGACAATTGGTTTTGCATCAACTGGACAGGCAAACACTCTCCATACGGCTGTTAGCTTGATCTTTCCTACAAAAGCCAAGAACATGCCATTCGACGTAGACCTAGTTCCTCCGTCGCTTGGAGGTTCGGGAAGTCCGTTCACAGTCACTCTGAGAAATCCAGGACTGTACGTATTCTTCTGTGACATCCATCCCTACATGTTCTCTGCCGTCATCGTTGACGATCCTGCCACACCAGAGTTAGACCTCGGGAAAACAGTAAGTCTCCCCGCAGTAACGCCAAATGGAATTAACGCGCTACCAACAGCTTCGGACTTGGCCTTAAGACTAGTGCACGCCTTCTTCTTAATCACCAATCCCAATAACTGGCAACACTACCCTGCAAGTGGTACAAGATCATGGAATCCATCGTATCCACCAGTTCCAGTATTGGCCTACGATGCAAGCGGCAATCCGGTTTCTGTACCAAATCTCAACACATTCCTGCATGGATACTTTAGCGAACCCAAGACGCTCTCAGCCCCCATACCACCGTCGACACCAGGAGTTGGGCAGGTATGGGTGGACACCCAGTTAGAAAAGATATCTGAAAAGACAAAGCCCGGCACAGCGACAGCGGTTGACGCTACGAATTTCACAGTTGTAAGAAAAGTAGCGTTACCATCGATCAACTTGAACAATCCGCACAACATGTGGACCGATAGAGACCAGAATGTGATCTATCAGACCCAATGGTTCGATAACACACTTGCTGTGTTTGATAGAACGAGTGGAAAACTTGTGACTAATGTTGATGTGGGTCCCGCTCCAGCACACGTCATGACGAGGACAAACAACGACCAAGTGCATGTTTCACTGAACGGCGGCAATGCAGTCGTCGAGCTTCAACCGCTGGCGACATCTATCGTTAGGAACATACTGGTGGGCAGTGCGACGGAAACAACACATCCCCACGCTCACTGGATGAGCTCTACCGGACAAATGATGGTTACGCCCAACGCCGATACGGATGATTCGACACTGTTTAACTTCCCAACCGACTCTATCGATTCAAGAACACCTACGGGACATCTTCCCATTGCAACTGGAATGATGCCTGATTCTAGCAAGTACTATGTCGCCAACTTTCTTGACAGCACAGTCACCGTGATTGGCATTAGCATGGCAACCGGGTTCCCTGTAGCGTCGCTCATAACAAACATCAACCTGCTCGCCAACTATGATCCGATCGGTGGAACCATAACCGGTCCAGTAGGAGGATTGCCAATTCAAACACCCGTGAGTCCGAACGGCAAATATGCGATAACCGCGAACACATTGACAGCAACAATCACTGTAATAGATACGAGCACTGACACTGTTGTGGCGATGTTGCCTTGTGACCCAGGATGCCATGGGGTACAGTTTGGTGCAAAGAAAGGCGGAGGATACTATGCCTATGTATCGAGCAAATTCTCTAACCGGATGATAGTCGTTGACCCCGATCCTAACGGAGCCGGTGTAGCTCCAGACAATGGTAGCAATGCAATCATCGTTGGAAGCGTGCTCTTGACAACAGATAATGCTTCCTTAGGCTTCCAATCGGACGGAACAGTTACCGCGTATGCAGGAATGGGCGGACAGGGAGTGCTTCCAATACCTCTTGTGTACAACGGTTGGGTACAGAACTTACCGACGAATTGGAAGGCCAAGCTGACTTCAGATCAATTGAACCCGTTTCCGTAACGGTTCGTTCCTCACCGCACCTGCGCTGGCGGTCTCAGAGGTGGTCCACGATGGTCACGATCGTATGGAGTCCGCTGGCCCCGGCGGGGCTCGGGCGCACGATTTCCGAGGTCTGGACCTGGCCCTTGGCGTCAATGGCGCGGACGGCGACTTGGTAGGTGCCGGCCTTGGGAGGGGCCCAATTGTAGTACCAGATCACCCAGGTAAATGGGGAGAGCGGCAACTCGAACGGCGCGTCCTGCCAGGTCCGTTCGCCGTCGAAACTGATCTTGACCTTCTTGATGGTCTCCGGCCCTCCGAAGGCGATGCCTTTGAACAAGTGCTCCTTCCCGCGGAGAATCTGGTAATGACCGGGGCTGTCAATGCGTGACGTAATCTTGATCGTGCCGTCATCGGTCCAGCCTTTCCGTTGCCAGTAGCCCTTGTAGTCCCCCTCGTAGACTTCGATTTCGGTGATCCACTTGACGTTTTTGATGCCGTAGAGCCCGGGCACCACGGCGCGGAGCGGAAAGCCGTGCATCTTCGGGAGCGTGACCCCGTTCATCATGTACGCGAGCAGCACGTCCCCCCGCATGGCCCGTTCGAAGGGGATGCTGTCGTCGTACCCGTCCGCGGCCCGGAACACGACGTCGCGGGCCATCTCCGTATCGGCGCCGGCTTCTTCCAACAGCGCTTTGAGCGAGATGCCGCGCCACATGGCGTTGCCCATGCTGTCGCCGCCGGGAAGGTTATCGATGCATTCGAGGGTCACGGCGCGATCGAGCGCGGGCCGTTTGAGGAGGTCGCCGTAGCGGAGGATCATGGGCTTTTTGACGGCGCCCGTGACGGAGAGTTGCCATTGGTCGATCTTGACGTCGCGGGAGAGGCTGAACGGCGAGTCCGAGTAGTTCACCACGTAGAAGGTGTCGTTGGGCGTGAAGTAGGTCGTCTCGCGGGGCGGCACGGCGAACATCCGGCCGAAGACCGCAGCGGCTTCTGCCTTGCGCCCCAGCAGGCCTGTCGCCAGGCCTAGTCCGCCGATCTTCAACAGGTCTCGTCGCGACCAGCGCATCGTCATGGTGAAATTATCCTCTGGTCGTCCGGCCGGCGCAAGGGCCTCGCCCTTAACTCCGCCACCGAAGCACAGTCGGCCCTTTGAGGGGATGCTCCATCGGACGGCCGCTCTGGCGGGCATCCAGGCACGCGGCCTTCAGCTTGTAGTACCACTTGGCGGGAGTGTCGGCGTCATCCAGCAACATCAAGGGAGGCTTGTAGCGAAGGCCGAGCGCTTGACGCTCCATGATGCGCTTGTCCTGGTTGAGGAAATGGCGGGCGACCAGGCGGAACAGGGTGGTGGCCAACGGCACCCAGCGGAACACGTTCCAGGCCGCGCAGAAGTCGATCCGGCATTCCTGCTCGGTGATCGGCGTGACGGTGGCGCGCGAGGAGAACCAGTACGGGCCGC
>WNGM01005575.1_pt1 | contig 16966 bp, 15 predicted proteins | sample 5400571 | NCBI WGS metagenome assembly WNGM01 (sample SAMN13153378, study PRJNA577476) | soil metagenome | isolation source: 100 cm soil or saprolite under Garry oak tree replicate 2 | place: USA:California | collected 2016-06-15 | reverse complement strand
TCCGATACCGCCCGCTGCCGCAGTGATGATTCCGACTCCGAGGTGCTGAAGCTGAGCACGCGCGAGGCTACGAGCCAGTCGCCACTTGTCGATGAAGACTCCAAGCGCCGCTATCCATACAACGATGAAGTAGGTGGCGAAGACTGGATACAAGGGCCCTGATCTTCTTGCGAGGCCTTGGGGCGTTAAAACATTGTCATATGCAACGAGAGATGTTGTGAGAGACAGAAAGGCTAGAATCGCGCCAACGAGAAAAGTACTCCTTAGGAGCGCTATCGAAGGCCACGCGTTGGGCGTGGGATAACACCGCGTAAAGCCGAGAAAGGAAGCGGGAATCAGACTCGCGCTCGCAAATGTAAAGCGTCCCCACGCATCAAGATGTGCTCCACCCTGAAGACCGCCGACGCCACAAACCCAGCTCGCGAGGCACAAGGTTTGAGCGGCGAACCAACGATTGACTGCATTTTCAGGGCGAGCTCGCCAAACAAAGATCGCAAGCGCCATGAGAATTGCAGACAGTCCAAAGAGGGCTACTTGTGACACTGTCGACGGTCTAGTCCGGGGCAGCGAGGATCATAGCTACGTGGGATCCGCCGAGGCTGTGAGCGTGGATGAGCACTTGCCGGATCCTTGCAGAGCGCGCCACATTGGCGACGTAATCCAAATCACATTCTGGATCCGGTACCTGATAGTTAATGGTCGGTGAGATCGTCTGGTCTCGCAAGGTCAAGCATGCCCCGACCACTTGCATCGCGCTGCTCGCCGCGAGGGCCTGTCCACACATGGACTTCAGTGAAGAAACAGGAATGTTCCACGCATGTCTTTGAAAGACGCGTTTTATCCCTGATGTTTCTGCCAAGTCGTAGTCAACCATCGAGTTCCCGTGTGCACAAATGTAGTCGATGTCAGGAGGCGCTAAATCTGCCTGCCTTAGGGCTGTCCCGATTGCACTTGCGACGGCCTCGCCGTTCTCATCGACCTTACGAAGGTGAACCGCTTCACTCGTACTGGTGAAACTGAGGAGTCGCGCGTATATCTTTGCGCCTCGCGCCCGAGCGAATTCCTCGTCTTCGATCACGACAACAGCTGCGCCCTCAGCTAGAACTAGGCCGGACCGAAGCCGGTCGAATGGGCGACTTGCCTCCTCAGGAGGACCTTGCCATCGTGAGAGCACTCCTACAGAGTGAAAGAGAGTGAGCGAGTAAGGCGACAGGGGCGTCTCCGTCCCACCGGCTATCACGGCGGTGGCTTGTCCGCGTCGGATCTCCTCAGCTGCCCACCCGATAGCGTCCAAGCCGGCCGCACAAGCCGTCGAAAACGTCGTGGTTTGACCGTGTGCACCCGCGTCTATCGCGATGTGGCTTGTTGCCGCGTGGGCTGGGTACTCGTTTGTCGTCCACGGTAATACGTCCTTACCCTGAAGGAACGCGGCAAAAGTTGACTCTCCCAGATCGACTTGTCCATTCATTGACGTGCCAATGGAGACCTTCAACTGTTCCGGCGGAAGATCCGCGGTGTCGAGACCCGCGTCGAGGCGCGCCATCTTTGCCGCAGCAGTCGCAAACTGGCTGAAGCGGCCAGCCGTTTTTGCCATACGCGCAGGCATCCAGCCGAGCGGATCAAAATCCTTGACCTCGCCAACCACGCGGCAGTCAGCCGGAAGCATCGTGGCGTCGAAGGATGTGGGGGTGCTGATGCCCGATTTCCCGGCCAGCGCGGCGGCCCAGAACTTCTCCACGCCGACCCCGATCGGCGAGACAATGCCAACGCCCGTGATCACGGGCTGGCGCTTCATAGGACGGGTTGATCTCCGCTGGCGCCCATTCCGTAAATTTGCCTCAAAAACCCAGCGCTTACGTTAACAGGAGAACCCCCCACAAAGGTACAAAAGTTCTCTACCGAGAGAGACTGTTAGAATAGGCGAACCGGCCTTACATGTCCAGGCACCTGGTCGCCCCTCGCCGAGTCACCCGTCGCCAGTTCCTGGCTCTGCCCCTGGCCTTCCTCCTGCCCCCGGTCGGCGGGCTTGGCCGGGGGTGGGCCGCCACCACCTCCGAGGCGCGAAAGGGCACATACACCGCGGACGTCGGCATTCTCTATGGCCTGCTCACCTTCCACCTGGACGGGGTGCTCACCGAGGCGATCGACCGGGCGGGCGGCCGCTACGACGTCTCGATCGCTGGGGAGGGGGATGGCATCGCGAACCGGATCGAGTCCCGCGGGCTCCTTCAGGACGGGCGCTGGGCGCCGCTCGAGGGGAACTCGTGGTTCAGCGTAAAGGGCCGGGAATCGCGCTCGGAGCTCCGGTACGACTGGGTCCGCCGCACTGTCGAGTACCACTTCCGCGGCGAGACCTTCTTCATGCGCCGCCTGCGCGTCGCCGATGACGTCGTGCCGGTGCCCGAGGGGGTGCACGTGGACGACTCCATCAGCGCGATCCTCAACTACGCCGACGGCGTCTGGCCCCCGCAGGCGGATGGGGGGCACGAGACCCACGTCGTCCGGCGCAAGCGGCCGGACAACGAGGGCGCGGACGACGCCCAGCGGTTCTATCGCGCCGAGCTGGTGCCGTTCACGCTCAAGGTTGACGCCGATGCAGGCTCGGGCAAGCCCACGGCGCTCTTCGACCTGACGCACTTCTCGTCGTGGGCGAAGAAGGGCGAGCCCGCCCGTGTCACCTTCGGCACCGACAGGCGTCCCGAGCTGCTGTCGATGTCCCTCATCCTCGGCAGCTCCGCGAAGATCGAGCTCCGGGCGCCCTAGATGCACGACCTCGTCACGCTCGGCGAGGTCCTCTTGCGTCTGTCGATTCCGTCGCCCGGCCGCTTCGAAACCGCGCGCCAGCTCGACGTCCAGGTCGGTGGCGCCGAAGCGAACGTCGCGGCGGCCTGCGCCCGGCTCGGCCTGAAGGTGGCCTGGATCTCCGCGCTTCCTGCGAACCCGTGGGGCGAGCGGACCCGGCGCGAGCTCGTGGGTCACGGCGTCGACTGCGCGCACGTCCGCATGACCGAGGGCGCACGCATCGGTGTCTACTTCCTCGAGTACGGCGTGCCCCCGCGGCCGGTCCGCGTGCTCTACGACCGGCGAGACTCCGCCTTCGCCAGGCTCACGGAAGGCGAGGTGGACTGGGAGCCGGTGCGGCGCGCCCGGCTCGTTCACCTCACCGGCATCACCCCGGCGCTCGGCGAAGGCGCCAGGGGGCTCGTGAGGCGCGCGATGCGCGAGGCGCCCGCGTTCTCGTTCGACGTCAACTACCGCGCGAGCCTCTGGTCGCCGGCCGACGCGCGACGGTTCCTGGACGCGGTGCTGCCGGACGTCCGCTACCTCTTCCTCGGCCAGGCGGAGGCGCGGACGGTCTTCAACCTCACCGGCACGACCGAGCAGACGCTCGAGGCGCTGGCGCGGCTGGCGCCCCGGGCGACGGTGAGCCTCCAGCTGGGAGAGGCGGGCGCGGCGGTGCTCGACGGCAACCGCCTCTACCGTCCGCGACACGTGCCGGCGGTCCAGGTGGTCGATCCGATCGGCGCCGGCGACGCCTACGCCGCCGGATTCCTCTGGGCCGTGCTCCAGAAGCGCGAGCTCCAGGAGGCGGTGGACGTCGGCACGGCCGTCGGCGCGCTCAAGTGCTCGATGTGGGGCGACATCGCGCTCATCACGCCCCGTGACGTCGAGGAGGTTCTGGCGGGCGGGCCCGACGTCCGTCGTTGACCCACCGCGCGTCACCGCGCGGCGTAGTATAGTCGAAGCGCATGGCGGTGGATCGTGTCCTCGACGGCCTGAACGACACGCAGCGCGCGGCCGTCATGCACGACGCCGGCCCCCTCCTCATCATCGCCGGCGCGGGCACCGGCAAGACCACCGTCATTACCCGGCGGATCGCCTGGCTCATCGCCCAGAAGAAGGCGCGCCCCGAAGAGATCCTGGCACTCACCTTCACCGACAAGGCGGCGGCCGAGATGGAGGAGCGCGTCGACACGCTCGTGCCCTACGGCTACGCGGACGTCGAGATCGCCACCTTCCACGCGTTTGGCGACCGGCTGCTGCGTGAGCACGCGCTCGAGCTCGGCCTCCAGCCCGACTTCCGCGTCCTGAACCGTGCCGAGCAGGTCATCTTCCTCCGAGACCGGCTCTTCCAGCTCCCACTCGAGCGCTACCGGCCCCTCGGCGATCCGACCCGGCACATCCAGGCGCTGATCACGCTGATCAGCCGCTGCAAGGACGAGGACATCGCGTGCGAGGAGTACCTGGCGTTCGCGGAACGCCTGGCAACCCTCGCCCGGGCGACGCCCGAGGACGCGGCGCTGCGCGAGCGCGTCGCGCAGCAGCTCGAGCTCGCCCGGACCTACGAGAAGTACCAGGAGCTGATGGCCGCGAGCGGCGCCATCGACTTCGGCGACCAGATCGTGCACGCCCTCAGGCTCCTGCGCTCGCGGCCGTACGTGCTCGCCGGGCTCCAGCGGAGGTTCAAGCACATCCTCGTCGACGAGTTCCAGGACACGAACTGGGCGCAGTTCGAGATCGTGAAGCTGCTCGGCGCACGCCACGCCAACGTGGCTGCCGTCGGCGACGACAATCAGGCGATCTACCGCTGGCGCGGGGCGGCGCTGTCGAACTTCCGGGGCTTTCTCCGGCACTTCCCGCAGGCAACTGTCGTCGTCCTCACGGAGAACTACCGCTCGCACCACAGGATCCTCGACCCGGCATACCGGCTCATCCTCAACAACCCCGACCGGCTCGAGGAGAGCGACGAGGGCCGGAGGTACGGGGTCACCAAGAAACTCTCGGCGGTGCGGGAGCCCGACGGCCCGGAGCCCCGCCACCTCCACTACGAGACCGCGACGCAGGAGGCGGACGAGGTCGCGCGATTGGTCCAGGAGCGCGTTGCCGAAGGGGCGTGGAAGTACGACGACGTGGCTGTCCTGGTGCGCTCGAACGCAGACGCCGACCAGTTCCTGCGCTCGTTGAATCTCCGGGGGATCCCGTGGACCTTCTCGGGCAACGCGGGGCTCTATGGCCGGCCGGAGATCCGCCTGCTCATCGCCTTCCTCCGCGCGGTGGCGCACCCCGACGACTCGGTGAGCGTCCACTACCTCGCGTCGTCCGATCTCTACCAGGTGCCGATCGTGGACCTCACGCGCTGCTCGACCTACGCCGACCGCCGCCATCGGTGGCTGTTCGATGTGTTCCGCACCGTGGAGGCGATCCGCGAGCTGCGCGACGAGGTGGGCGCGGAGGGGGGAGAGGCGATCCGGCGCCTCGTCGTCGATCTCACGCGCTACATGGAGTTGGCGCGGGAGATGCCGACGGGCGAGCTCCTCTACCAGTTCCTCGTGGACTCGGGCTGGCTCGCGCGGATGTCGAAGGCCGCCACGGCGCGGGACGAGGCCGAGGTGCAGAACATCTCGAAGTTCTTCCGCCGCGTGCAGGACGCCTCGAAGACGCTGCGCTACGACAACGTGCGCGAGTTCGTGAATCACCTGGACGCGCTGATCGACGCGGGCGAGGACCCCGCGGTCGCCGAGGCGGAGGTCGAGACGCCTGCCGTCCGCATCCTCACCGTCCACAAAGCGAAGGGACTCGAGTTCCCCGTCGTGGTCCTGGTCGCGCTCGTCCAGGACAAGTTCCCGTTGCGCGGACGGCGGGACGCGCTCGAGCTGCCCGTCGAGCTGATCAAGGAGACGCTCCCGTCGGGCGACTTCCACAACCAGGAGGAGCGCCGCCTCTTCTATGTCGGCATGACGCGGGCCGAGCGCGAGCTCTACCTGACGAGCGCGCGCGACTACGGCGGTACGCGCGAGCGAAAGGTGAGCCAGTTCGTCCTCGAGGCGCTCGATCTGCCGAAGGACGCCGCGCGCCCGTTCAAGGCGAAAGCGATCGAGGAGATCCAGCGCTTCGCGCCGCCCGCGGAGGCGACCGACGAGATGCTCGCGCCGATCCCGCCGGAGCAGGAGCTCGTGATCAGCCACAAGCAGGTGGACGACTACCAGACGTGCCCCCTGAAGTATCGGTACGTCAACGTGCTCCGCGTGCCGATCCTTCGCCACCACACCGTGGTGTACGGCGCCACGATCCACCGGGTCGTCGAGTACTACCTGCTGCGCCGCACGGCCGGCAACTACACGTCGCTCGAGGACCTGCTCGCGGTCTACGAACGCGAGTGGGACAACCAGGGGTTCCTCACGTGGGAGCACGAGGAGGCGCGCAAAGCCGCCGGCCGCCAGGCGCTCACGCGCTTCTGGCACGAGGAGGAGGCGGGCGGCCAGAAGCCGACGTACGTCGAGAAGGAGTTCGGCTTCTCGCTGGGACGCGACCGCGTGCGCGGCCGCTTCGACCGCGTGGATGAAGACCTACTGGGCGCCACGATCATCGACTACAAGACTGGCGAGGTCGCGAAGCAGAAGGTCGCCGACCGGCGCGCAGCGGAAAGCCTCCAGCTCAAGCTCTACGCGCTCGCGTGGCGAGAGATGACGGGCGCCTTGCCGCAGCGGGTGGAGCTTCGCTTCCTCGAGTCCAATCTGGTCGGCCGGCACACGCCGGCGGAGGAGGACACGGAGGAGGCGATCGCCGCGGTGCACGCCGCGGCAGCCGGCATCCGCGCGCGCGCGTTCGAGGCGACGCCGTCCTACAACGCCTGCCGGCACTGCGCGTACAACCAGATCTGTCCCTACACCGCGACGCGCGAGTAGCAGCCAGGTCAGCGCACGTCGCTTCGCGTCGACGAGGATCTGCGCTCCGCGCGAGTTCTCCTGGCCCACGCGTTGGCCCTCGCGGGCGTGAGCCGCAGCGCCCGCTGGAGCCTGTCGAGCGCCTCAAGAGCATCGTTCACGGCCGGAGCCTTCTTCGACCGCCTTCTGGCTGTGGTCATACCGATCACTTTATGGCAGTAAGGCACCCACGACCAGCTTGCTATACTGTTGGACGATCTCCGTTCTGCTCTCCTTCGCCGGACGTTCAGCGGGGAACCTTGAAAGCGGGCCTTCACGGGCAGGCGTGTTATTATCGAAGTGTGAGTGAATCGAAAATAACGCAACCTGCTGTTAGCGCCGGCGAAAACAGTTCCTTCGCCCGTGGCTAGAAGCGCTCCCGGCCGCACCGTCAGGGCGCGCGGGGGCTACCAAGCCGAGTGGAGCCCGATGCTCGTCAGGGCGCTATCAGACGCCGATCGGCTCATCGGTCGGCTGGCCGGGGAAGGCCGCCGCCTCCCGAACCCCCATGTGCTGATCCGCCCCTTCGTCAGGCGCGAGGCGGTCCTCTCTAGCCGCATAGAAGGCACCCGAGCCACCCTCGGCGAGCTTCTCGCAGCCGAGGCAGGGGCCGCCGTGGATCGAAGCCCGGCCGATCTGCGCGAGGTGGCCAACTACGTGGTCGCGCTTGAACACGGTCTCAAGAGACTCAAGACGCTGCCCCTGTCGCTTCGGCTGACGCGGGAGCTTCACACGAAGCTGATGACCGGCGTGCGTGGCGGCCATGCGACCCCTGGGGAATTCAGGAAGACGCAAAACTGGATCGGACCGCCAGGCTGCACGCTCGAGAACGCAATATACGTCCCGCCCCCGCCCGAAGTGCTCGTCGAGTGTCTCAGCGCCTGGGAGAAGTTTCTCCACGACCACTCACTGCCAGTGCTCGTCCAGGCAGCCCTGATGCACATCCAATTCGAGGCGATCCATCCCTTCCTCGACGGCAACGGCCGCGTGGGGCGGCTCCTCATCACACTGTTCCTGGTGGAGCGCGACGTGCTACCGACGCCCCTTCTCTACCTGAGCGCGTTCTTCGAAGCGACCCGGGGCGACTACTACCACCGGCTGCAAAGCGTCCACGCGAAGAGCGAATGGGGGGAGTGGCTCGTGTACTTCCTCAACGGGGTGGCGCGGCAATCCGAGGACGCGCTGAATCGAGCCGAGCGCATCAACACGCTTCTCGCGCGTTGGAAGACCGCGCTCGCAGGCTCGTCACGGATCGCGCTTCCGCTACTCGACCTGGTCGCTGAGAATCCGTACTGCACGATCCGGCGCGTGGAAAAGCGGCTGAGAGTCGCTTTCACGACGGCGCAGAGAGCCATCGAGCGACTTCAAGCCGAGGGAGTGCTGAGACAGGTCAACGAATCGAAGCGCGACCGGGTGTATTGTGCTACCGCCTTGCTCGAGATCCTCGAGGAACCGGCCAGGCTGGAGCCGAGAGAATCCGTCTGATGGCGCGCTCGCATTCAACCGCCAACGGTAAGCGTCTCGCGACGCCGCAGTCGGTGGACGCGACGCTCAGGAAAATGCTCGGATGAAGCGCTGGCCCGACACCGACTTCCGTCGCCTCGCGATCCAGCAGGCCCGGTGAGCCGTGGTCAACCGTCACGCCCCGCCCGCCGACGCCTCGGGCGCGCCGTCCGTCCCCGAGCCGACCTACGCCGAGCGCGCGCGGACGCTGGCCCACGTCGGGCGCGTCGGGACGCTCGCGACGCTCTCGCGCCGGCATCCGGGCCACCCGTTCGCGTCGGTCATGCCGTACGCGCTCGATGGTGCGGGGCGGCCGCTCTTCCTGATCAGCTCGATGGCGATGCACACCCAGAACCTCCAGGCCGATCCGCGCGCGAGCCTCCTCGTGACCCAGCCCGGCCTGGGTCCCGAGCTCCAAGAATCGGGCGATCCGCTCGCCCGCGCGCGCCTCACGCTGATGGGCGAGGCGCGCGTCGTGCCCCCGGGGGAGGCGAGCGCGGCGCGCGCCGCCTATCTCACGCGCCACGAGCGCGCCGCCTACTGGGTGGACTTCGAGGACTTCGCGTTCTGGCGGCTCGAGGTGGTGGACCTGTACTTCGTCGGCGGCTTCGCGGCGATGGACTGGGTGTCCGCGCCGGACTACTTCGCGGCCGAGCCCGATCCACTCGCCGACGCGGCGGCCGGCGTCATGGAGCACATGAACCGGGACCACGCCGACGCGCTCGTGGCCTACGCGCGCTTCTACGCGGGTGAGGAGGCCGACGAGGCGACGATGGTCGCCGTCGACCGCCTCGGCTTCAAGCTGCGCCTGCGTCAGGGCGAGCGTCTCCACAGCGTGCGGATCGCGTTCCCGCGCGAGGTCCGGACGGCGGGCGAGAGCCGCGAGGTGCTGATCGCGATGCTCCGCCGCATTCCGTAGTACACTGCCACTCCCTGGATCGGAATTCCCGCGTGAGGAGGTTCCCATGGTCCGCATCACCGTCCTGTACCCCGCCGGTGAGGGCAAGAAGTTCGACCACGACTACTACGTCCGGAAGCACATGGCGCTGGTCCGCCAGCGGCTCGGCAAGTACGGCCTCGTTCGGACCGAGGTCGACAAGGGTGTCGCCGGTGGCGCGCCCGGCGCGCCGGCGCCCTACGTCACCGCCGGCCACCTCTACTTCAACGCGCTCGCCGATTTCCAGAAGGGGATGGGCGAGCACGGCAAGGAGATCATGGCCGACGTCCCGAACTACACGAACATCCAGCCGCAGATCCAGATCAGCGAGATCATCGGTTAGCGCGCGGCCGTGCCCGCGACGTACGACGTCGTCGTGGTGGGCGGCGGCAACGCCGCGATGTGCGCCGCGCTCTCGGCGCGCGAGGCGGGCGCGCGCGTGCTCGTCGTCGAGAAGGCGCCCGAGGCCTGGCGCGGCGGAAACGGCTTCTTCACAGCGGGAGGCTTCCGGTTCGCCTTCAAGAGCTTCGAAGAGCTCTGCGAGCTCGTCGGCGATCTCTCCGACGACGAGAAGGCGTCGATGGAGGTCGATCCCTACACCGAGGAGATGTTCTACGACGACCTCATGCGGGTCACCGAGGAGTGCGCCGACCCTGACCTGGCGATGCTGCTCGTGCGCATGTCCCAGCCGACCGTACGGTGGATGCGCGACCGGGGCGCGCGCTGGATTCCGATGTTCGGCCGGCAGGCCTACAAGGTCGGCGGGCGGTTCCGGTTCTGGGGAGGGCTCGTCCTCGAGGCGGTCGGTGGGGGACCCGGCCTCATCGACATGGAGTACCAGGCCGCCGCCCGTGCGGGGATCGACGTGCGCTTCGAGACGAAGGCGACGCGTCTGGTGACCGACGAGCGTGGGGCGGTGACCGGCGTCGTCGTGCGGACGCCGGCGGGGACAGAGACGATCCCCGCGCGCGCCGTCGTGCTCGCGGCTGGCGGCTTCGAGGCGAACCCCGAGATGCGTTCGCGCTACCTGGGCCGCAACTGGGACCTCGCCCGCGTTCGCGGGACGCCCTACAACACCGGCGACGCGATCCACATGGCGCTCGAGGTCGGCGCCCTGCCGTGGGGCCACTGGAGCGGCTGCCACGCGGTGGCGTGGGACCTCAACGCCCCGTGGCACGGCGACCGGAAGGTCGGTGACAATTTTCAGAAGCATTCGTACCCACTGGGGATCATCGTGAATGCCCGCGGCGACCGCTTCGTCGACGAGGGCGCCGACTTCCGCAATTACACGTACGTGAAGTACGGGCGCGCGATCATCGAGCAGCCGCGGCGCGCCGCGTTCCAGATCTTCGACGCGAAGGTCCTGCACCTCCTGCGGGAGGAGTACCGGATCCGCGAGGTCACGAAGGCCGAGGCTCCGACGCTCGAGGGCCTGGCGCGCAAGCTCGACATCGACGTCGAGGGGTTGGTCCGCACGGTCACGGCGTTCAACGCCGCCGTGCAGCCCGGCACGTTCAATCCGGCCATCAAGGACGGCAAGGGCACGCGCGGGCTCGCGCCGCCCAAGTCGAACTGGGCGCTGCCGCTCGACGCGCCGCCTTACGTCGGCTACGCCGTCACGACCGGGATCACCTTCACGTTCGGCGGGCTTCGCATCACCGAGTCGGCGCAAGTCGTGGACACCGAGCAGCGGTCGATTCCCGGGCTCTTCGCGGCCGGCGAGCTCGTGGGCGGGCTCTTCTACCACAACTACCCGGGCGGCGCTGGGCTCATGGCGGGCGCCGTGTTCGGCCGGATCGCCGGGCGATCCGCCGCCGCTCACCGTCGGAGCTCATAGCGTCCAGTTCTCGGAGTACCTCGCGCGGAGCGCCGGCTCGGCGGCGTCGAGGAACCACTCGGGCAGAAGCACGCGATAGCGGGTCAGGAAGCGCTCGAATTGCGCGTCGAGGACGTAGGTGACGCCGTGGTCGTCGGCGTGGCGGCACGAGCGCCCATACGCCTGCACGAGGGCCTTCGCGGTCTCGAGCGCGTACCAGCGGGGATCCCGTTCGCGACGCGCCGCGGTCCACGGATCGCCGAGGTCAGGGAACGGCATCTTCGTCACGATCTGGAAGCGCAGGAAATCGTCCGGTAGGTCCACGCCTTCGCGCAGCGACGGCGAAACGAGGACGGTCGCGGCCGGCGAGGCACGGTGCGCGTCGAGGGCGCGCGCCTTCGCCTCCGTCGACTCCACCCAGATGAGGCGGCGCGCGTGGGCTGGTGCGCGCGCCGCAAGGTCCCTGACGAGACGCTCGCCCGCGGCGTAGGACGGCGCGTGAATCAGTCCTTTCTCCGCGGGGTGCTCGGCGAGGATCAGGGCGACCGCCGCGAAGAGCGCGGGCTCGAGCGCGGCGAGGCTCGCGCGCGAGAGCGCACCCACCGGACGGTAGACGATGCGGCGCTGCTCGACGGGGAAGGGGGAGGCGCCCGCGAAGGCGCGCACGCCGCCCTCGTCGAGGCCGAAGCACTCCGCCACCGCGCGCCTCGGGCCGAGGTGCGCGGAGGAGAGCACGACCAGCTCCGCGGACTCGGCGAAGAGCTCCCGGACCATCGCGGCGACCGTCAGGGGCACGAGCTCGAGCGTCGGCGCCGCGTCGGGCGGGTACCGCACGATCCACTCCGAGTCCTCGGCGTCGAGGAAGAAGTGGACGCGAGCCAGCGCCGCCTCCAGATCGTCGCGCTGGGCGATCAACTCCTGCTCGGCGCGGGACGGCGGGATGCGGAGGAAGACGTCGGCCGCGCTCTCGGGCGGACGCAGCGCCTCCAGCTCGCGCCGGGTCGCCGCGAGCCGTCCCTCGAGCCGGTCGAGGTGCTCGGCCAGCAGCGGGCGGTAGTCGTCGGCTGAGGTCAGGCGCGGCAGCGGGGCGCCGAACCACGCGCGCATCTGCTCCGGCGAGAAGCCGGCGGTGAAGACGGAGGCGAGCTGCGCCTCGAGGTTGTGCGCCTCGTCGACGACCAGGAGTCGGCGCCGCCGCAGCCGCTCGGCGTGCCAGTGACGGAGCGTGGCGAAGTAGGCGGTGTTGGTGCAGAAGATCGGCCCCTCGAGGGCCGCCGTCCTGGCGCGCGCGTACGGGCATTGGCAGAGCGGGCCGCGCGGCCGGCGGCAGGCGCCGCGCGAGGTCGGTACGCGCGCCGTGGGGTAGTGGTCGCACGCGTAGTTGTCGCGCCCCTTCACGATCTGGAGCTCGGCGCCGAACTCGCGCTCGTACTGATCTTGAAGCACCTTCTGCGAGGTCAGCAGGTAGGCGTCGCCGCTCCACCGCGCGAGCGTCATCGCGATGTGGCTCTTACCGACGCCCGGCGGCGCCTGGACGAGGAACACGCGCGGGGCTGTCGGATCGTCGAGAGCCTCGGCGATCGTGTCCGCGACGGCGACGAGCAGGCGCGCCTGCTCGGGGCGCGGCGTCGCACCCCCCGGGAAGTGCGCGAGGAGGTCGAGCGCGTCCGTTCTCCTTCGAATCGGATCTCGCGTCGCATCGTATCATGGGCGTATGGCGGAGAGCCGGACGCAGCCGGTGCTGCAGTTCTCGGCGGGCGGGCTGGTGGTGGACGAGCGCGGCCGGGTGCTGCTGATCCGCGCGCGCGACCTTCGCAACCAACCCGTGTGGACGCTACCGAAGGGGACGCTCGACCCCGGCGAGTCGAGCGCGGACGCGGCGCTGCGCGAGGTGCGCGAGGAGACCGGCTATCGGTGCGAGGTCGTGCGCGAGCTGGACGCGGTGACGTACTGGTTCCAGCGCGACGGGCGGCGGATCAAGAAGACGGTCCGCTGGTTCCTCATGCGGCCGATCGAGAAGGTCGGCGACCACGACCAGGAGGTGGACGAGGTCGCGTGGCTCGAGCCCGACGAGGCGCTCCGCCGCCTCCGCTACGACTCGGACCGCCGCCTCGTCGAGGGCCTGCGGCGCTAGGGCACCGGGAAGAGCCGCGCGCCGTTCTTCCAGGCGATCTGCTCGGCCACCTCCACCGGGAGCTCGGAGAGCCACTGCTGGACGTCGAGCATGGAGGACCCGACGATCTCCCAGCGCGACGTCACCCACGTGTCGGTCCCGACCATGAAGCGATCCGGGTGGCGCAGGAAGCGTGCGCGCCACTCGGGATGGATCCTGCCGCCCGGCGCGACGTCGCCACGTAGCGCCAGCTCCACCCAGAGCTTCGGGAAGCGGTCGAGCAGGCGGCCGACGGTCTCCGCGTCTGCCGACATGCCCGCGTGGGCCCAGAGGAAGCGGACTTTCGGGTAGCGTCCGAGGAGCTTCTCGATCGTTTCGGCGTCCACGTGGGCGTGCAGGAAGAGGTCGCGTTCGGCCGCCAGCTCGGCGATCCGTCGCACGACGGGCGCGTCCACCCCGGCGGCATCCAGGTGGAACTCGCCGATGCCGCGGTAGACGCCCCGCTTGAGCCGCTCTTCCACGTACGCGGCGACGTCCGCGTCCCCGTGCCAGCTGCCCATATCGTCGCGCGTGCGGTACGGCCGGAGGAACGGCACGACCACGCTCGGCGCGCGCTCGTAGAGCCTGAGCGTGCCGTCGTCCGGCGTGCTCGAGACGATCGCGCGACGCACGCCCGCCTGGGCGAGGATCGCCAGCGCCCGCTCCGGCGGGTACGCGTCCCAGTCGGGACGGCTGTAGTGGATGTGCGCGTCGAAGATCGGGTAGTGGGCGGCAGCGAGCGCGGGTCGCCGACGAGGAGCAGCACGGCGGCGAGCGAGACGAGCGAGCCGCGAGCCGTCATCGCCGGCATCCTGTCACGCGGCCGGTCACGCGACCCGGGCCGGTCGGCACACGCGGCAGGGACGGTAGCCGACGCTCCGGGCGTCGGCCAGCGAGGCGAAGACGACGCGATGCTGCTCGGCGACGCGCTGGTCGTGAGCGCAGCCGCGCCGGCAGACGATCCGCGTCGTCGTGGATCCGACGAGCACCGGCGTCGCGCGCTCGAGCGTGAGCAAGAGCGTCTTCATCTCGTGGCCGAACGCGTAGTGCCCCCAGCTCCCGTCGCCGCGGACAATCCGGTGGCACGGGACGATCACCGGCACCGGGTTCCTGCCGAGGGCGCTACCGACGGCGCGGGCGGCGCGCGGGTGGCCAACGCGCTCGGCAAGCGTCGCGTACGAGACGACTTCCCCGAACGGGACACGCGCCGCTTCGGCGAGCACCTTGGCCTGGAAGTCGGGCACCCCGTCGAGATCCACCGGCACCGCGAAGAACGTCCGGTGTCCCTTGAGGTACTCCCGGAGCTCCTCGTGCGCCTGCTCGGCGTGGCGGCGCGCGCGCCGCGACTTCGCGCCCACACCTCGCCCCGGCCGGAGGCGCGAGACACCGCGGTCGGTCGCCTCGATGCGAAATCGGTCGGCGAGCGGCTCGAGCTGCGGCGGGCTATCGTCGAGCCCCCGGAGAAGGCGGGCGAGCGCGTCGCGCCGAAGAACCGCGTCGGTGAAGAACTCCCTGAGCTTCAGGTCGAGATCCATTGTCAGTCCTCCAGCGCCCGCCTGAGAATCGCCTTGCCCCGGGCGAGCTGGCTCTTGACCGTGTTGACGGAGATGCCGCGGATCCTGGCGAGCTCCCGATACGAGAGCCCGTCGACGTAGTGGAGCGCGAGCAGGAGCCGCGCCTCGCGCGGCACCGCGCCCAGGGCGCGCGCCAGGTCTACCCGCTCGACCCCGCCCGTGACGTGCGCGCCGTGGCCGGGCGGGGGCTCGGGGACAGGCCGGCGCCGGCGCAGCTCGTCGATGCAGACGTTCGACAGGACGCGGTAGAGCCACGTGGAGACCGCCCAGCGCGGGGAGTACGACGCGCGCGCGGCGAACGCCTTCATGAGGGCGCGCTGCACGGCGTCCTGGGCGTCCGCGCGGTTCCTGAGGAGCCGATAGGCGACAGCGTAGAGCCGGCCGGCGTATTCCTCGGCCACACGGGTGAACGCGCGCTCGTCCATGGGCTGAAGGGTATACGCCGACGTGGACGCGAGAGGGTGGAAGAATACCTCGAAGCCGGGTAGAGTCGTGGCGCGGTTATTCGGGCCGGGGAGGGGAGCATAGTGCGGAGCCCTCGCAGGGAGTTCCTCAGAACCGTCGGCGGACTCGGAGCGATCGTCGTCTCGGCGGGGCTCCTCGCGCGGTCGCCCCGCGCGCTCGCGCAGCAGGCGGATCCGATCCTCGCCGGGCGGCCGCTCGTCCGCTACCCGGAGAAGACGGACCTGATCCTGCTGACGTCGAGACCCCCGCAACTCGAGACCCCGATGACGTATTTCGACCGGGCGATCACCCCGAACGACGCCTTCTTCGTGCGGTACCACACCTTCCCGGTCCCGACGAGCGTGGACGTCGGGTCGTGGCGGCTGCGCGTAACGGGCCTCGTGGACCGGCCGCTCGAGTTGTCGCTGGACGACCTCAGGAACAAGTTCCCGAAGGCGACGGTGACCGCGGTCACCCAGTGCGCCGGCAACAGTCGGGGGCGGTTCTCGCCCCGCGTCCTCGGCGGGGAGTGGGGCGACGGCGCCATGGGGAATGCCGAGTGGGTGGGCGCGCGCCTCCGGGACCTCCTCGCGGCGGCTGGCGTCCGCCAGGGCGCCGTGCAGGCCACGTTCGAGGGCCTGGACAAGCCGGCCTTCCCGAGCGTCCCCCACTTCGTCAAGAGCCTCGACATTCGGCGCGTGATGGACGATCCCGACGTCATCGTGGCCTACCAGATGAACGGGCGCGAGCTGCCCATGCTGAACGGCTTTCCGGCACGGCTTGTCGTGCCCGGCTGGTATTCGACCTACTGGGTGAAGAACCTCTCGGAGATCGCGGTGATCGACCACGTCTTCGAGAAGTTCTGGATGAAGCCCGCCTACCGAATCCCCGACACGCCATGTGGCTGCGTCGAGCCCGGCACGGCTCCGAAGAACACCGTGCCGATCAGCCGCATGACGGTCCGCTCGTTCATCGGCACGCCGGCCAATGGCGCGCGCGTTGTCCCGGGGCGACCCGTGACGCTCAAAGGCATCGCGTTCGACGGCGGCTACGGCGTGCGCGAGGTCGAGGTCTCCGACGACAGCGGCGTCACGTGGCGGCGCGCGCAGCTCGGGCCTGACCTCGGCCGTTACGCGTTCCGGGAGTGGGACGCGGCTTGGACGCCGGCCAGCGCGGGGGACTATACGCTTATGGTTCGGGCGCTCAACGCAATCGGTGAGTCGCAGGGATACGAGCCCCTGTGGAACCCTGCCGGCTATCTGCGCAACGTCGTCGAGCGCGTCACGGTTCACGCGGGCTAGCGCCATGCGACGCATGCTCGGTATCGCGACGCTCGTGCTGGCGCTCCCGCTCGCTGCCGCGGCTCAGCTCAAGACGATCACGCTCCCGCCCGATCACCCATACGGCGAGCTCAAGCCCGGACCCGGGGTCGAAGTCACGCAGCGCGCGTGCCGCGCGTGCCATTCGACGGACTACATTGTGATGCAGCCGCGGGGGGACGCCAAGCAGTGGGAAGCGGTCCTCACCAAGATGATCAAGGTCTTCGGCGCGTCGATCAGCGACGAGGATGCGAAGGCGATCGTCGGGTACCTGTCGACCGTTTACGGGAAGTAGCTCCGGCCCGGCCTAGCCTAGCGGAGCTTCGCGAGCTCCGCGCGGCACCGCTCGAGTAGCGGCCGCATCCCGAGCTCCTCCGCGATCTCCTGCGTCTCGTCGAGGTGCTCGGCGGCCGCTCTCCCGTCACCACGTGCCAGCGCGACCTGGCCGAGCACCAGCTTGGTCCATCCCTCAACCCAGCGCTCGCCGTGCCGCTCAGCGAACCCGAGCGCTTGGCGA
>WNGM01002168.1_pt1 | contig 16969 bp, 18 predicted proteins | sample 5400571 | NCBI WGS metagenome assembly WNGM01 (sample SAMN13153378, study PRJNA577476) | soil metagenome | isolation source: 100 cm soil or saprolite under Garry oak tree replicate 2 | place: USA:California | collected 2016-06-15 | reverse complement strand
GCCAGGGGTTCATCCACGACTGTATGACGCTAGGTCGCTACGAAAGTTCCGGAAGGCGCCCGTCGCACCATCTGGTTTATACAAATAGACTAATAAGTTAAGACAGCCAAAATGGATGGTGTCCCAACCGTACAAGTTTTGAACTCCGCCTCGAGTGCCTGCTGCTGAGAATGGTGCCGTGTTAGAGACGGCGACCGCTTAAGGAGAGCAAGAGTTGAGATCGGTGGCTAGGCTTTCTTCTCATTTGGAATTGAGACGACTGGCTTTTGAGCCGCCTCGTTGATCTCGAGGTGAAAGAGGTCCGGCCTGGCGTAGTGACCGGTTACGTCGAAGTCATATTTCCCTCGCACCACGTCCCCCAGGTCCAGGTCTGCATAAAGGATCGTCTCGCCGCTGAAGTCTGGGCCCGCGAGCACATTGCCGAGGGGACCGACGATGCAGCTTCCGCCGAGGCAGATCACGTCGTCGGGCTTTGAAGCCAGCTCGTTTTCGATCCCCGAGGGGAAGTCCGAGAGCCTCGTGAACTGGTTGGCTGAGAGCACGAAGCAGCGGCCCTCAAGAGCGATGTGGCGCACGGTAGAGAGCCAAGTCTCCCGCCCATCCGCGGTTGGAATGCAGTAGATCTGGACACCCTTTGAGTACATCGCCATCCGCAGCAAGGGCATGTAGTTCTCCCAGCAAATGACCGCTCCCAGCCGCCCGAGCGGCGTATCGAAAACTGGCAGCGTGGAAGCGTCGCCGAAGCCCCATATGATCCGCTCAGCCGCGGTCGGCATGACCTTGCGATGCTTCCCCAAGTAACCCTCTGGCGAGAGGAAGAGAGCCGTGCAGTAAAGCGTGCCACCCTGTCGCTCGATCACGCCGATCACAATGTGGAGCCCTAGTTGGGCAGCGAGAGCCGAGAGCTCGTCAACTGCAGGGCCCGGAATGTCGATAGAGCTCTCCCAGTACTGTCGGAAGTGATCCCGGCCCTCTTGCGTGCGGCTGCCGACGACGGTGCCGAAGGACATGCCTCTCGGATAACCGGAGATGAAAGCCTCTGGGAAAAGAACGAGCCGGGCACCCCCGGCAACTGCCTCGGCGGCCAGCTTCCGAACCTTGGCGAGCGTGGCGCCGCAATCGAAGACCACCGGCGCGGCTTGTACGACCGCGACCCGGCTCACCTCTGTACTTTACGCACTGGACAGGGCGTCATGGATCACCTGCGCGCGGTCCCGTCGCCCGACCTCCAGCGGACGCGCATGCTCGGATAACGGCGCGCCTATCAAAAGGTTCCCTCGGCGGGCCGCGGGCCGAGGGGCATCGAGAACGGTCCCTGCTAATTTATATCAATAAACTAACAACTTAAGACATTCTGAATGAGTGGTGTCCCCGACAGGATTTGAACCTGTGCTCCCGGCTCCGGAGGCCGGTGCTCTATCCGGGCTGAGCTACGGGGACACGGCGGAACTCGATTATAGGCACGTCGCGATCTCGGCAGTCAGCGCTTCGCGACCTACCTTACGGATTCCGTTACAGGCGTGACCCCCCTGATTGACGGCCGTCCATAAGCTGGCATCAGGACAGGCCGATGTGGAGCGAGCCGCCTGTTCAGGAGGTGGGACCGTGCGGCGTTTTCTCACGCCTTGGATTCTCTTGGTCATCGCTTCGGCCGTGCTTTCCTGCGCCGAAGTCTGGCCGAACCCCATGTAGACTGGTCGATTTCACTGTCAAGTCTAGATTGCTAGACTGTAGGTTGTGCTTACCAAGCGGCGCCCGGGGCGTCCGACGGCGGATGACCCCGGAGCGCCGAGTCCGCTCGGGCGTCGGATTCGTCAGGCACGGCAGGAGCTGGGCCTCAGCCTTGCCGCGGTGGCCGGCAGCGACTTTAGCCGAGCCTTCCTCAACCAGGTCGAGCTAGGTCGCGCCCAACCCTCCACGCAAAACCTGCGAATCATCGCGCGCCGCCTGCAGCGGCCAATCGATTACTTCCTCGAAGAGCCAGGCGACTCCGCCGCCGCCCTCGAGCTTGCCCTCGCGGAAGCCGAAATGAGTCTGCTCCACGGCGAGGGATCTCGTGCCGAGTCCCTCGTCACGCGGATCCTGATGAGGACGATCCCGATCGAGTTGCGGACGCGCGCCCAGCTGACGCTCGCGGTCGCCCTGATGAAGCAAGGGCGGGCACAGGATGCGAGGCCGGTCCTCGAGGAGGCGATCGTCGCCGCCCAGCGTGCGAACTGGCATCAGCTCCTGGTCGAGCTCTACGACCGCCTGGGCAGTGTCCATTACCTACTTCGCCGGCCGCACGCCGCCGGCCAGTGGTTCGACCAGGCGCTGGAGCGCTACGAGTCGTCCGGCGTCGCCGACCCCGTGTTGAAGGCGCGCGTGCTCGGCCATCGAGCCAATCTCCACTACGTGGCTGGCCAGCCAATCGAAGCCATCGCCGCCTATGAATCGGCGATCGCGGCGGCCGCGCAGATCCTCGACATGCCGGCGCTGGCCGGCATCTACGAGGGCCTCGCCCTCTCCTTTCAGCAGACCGGCCAGTACGCGCGGGCGCTCTCCTATGCCCAGAAGGGCCTGCGGATCTTCGAGACACTCCGTGATGTCCGCATGACCGGACAGCTCCGCCTCAACATGGGCGACATGCTGCTGCAGCAGGGCCGCGTGGCGGAAGCCGAGCGGCTCTTCAGCGATGGCGCCGAGCACCTCCAGCGGATCGGCGATCGCGAGCTAGTGCCGCACCTGGTCGCCGGTATGGCTGAGTCCGCTCTCGAGGCGAGTCAGGTGGAGCGCGCGAGCGAACTCATCGAGGAGGCTATCGACCTGTCCACCCGCTCGAGCGACCCGCTGGCAACCGTCGCGGTTCACCGCGTGGCGGGACGGGTTGCCCACGTGGGCGGCCGGCGCGACTCGGCGCACCGCCACTTCGAGCGGGCTCTCGAGGTCGCGTTGACCATTGATAACCCCGACCTGCGGGCGCGGATCACCTACGATTTTGCGCGCGTGCTCGAGGCCGAAGGCGATAGCGCGCAGGCGGCGCTGCGTTTTCGCCAGGCTTACGAGGCCGGGCGCGCCGATGGCAGGCGCCCCGGCGCTGTAAGTGAACTCGAAACTTGAGTAAGTAGGGCTTGACACCCCCTGGGCATTTGTCCCATAATGACGGCCACGGAAGGTGACAACGTTCCCCGTGAACGATCCCCCCGCCACCCTCCGCAAAGAACACGTCAAAAGTTTTGTCCGTGTCGCGTTCTGCGATAGACTGGTCACACACAGTCAAGGGGGATCCAGTGGACGGGTACTCGCGAAAGGTTGGAGCCAGGCTGCGTAGTCTGCGAAAGCAGCGCGGCTTGACGCTCCAGCAGGTCGAAGTCCTTTCGAATAAGCGCCTCAAGGGGTCGCTACTGGCCGCCTATGAGCGCGGTGACCGGAATATCTCGGTTACCCGCCTGCACCAGATCGCGACTCTCTACAGCGTCCCCGTCAACCAACTCCTGCCCGAGGAAATCGAGGGCGTGGGCGAGCCCGCGCTGCCGCCCAAGCTGGCCATCGACCTCGGCCAACTGCAGGGACTCCCCGAGCGGCAGGGGTCCGTCCTTTCCCGCCACGTGGCACGTCTGCAGCAGCAACGGCAGGATTTCAACACCCCGGTCGTGACGTTCCGCGCCGACGACCTGGAGCAACTGGCCGCCGCCTACAAGACGACGCCGGAGATGCTGCGCCGCTCGTTGCACGAGTGGGGCGTCTTTCGGTCCGGCCAGGCGCCGGCCGAACGCCCGGAAGTGGAGCGCCAGCCTCCCGCCGAGTCGGAAGCGGAGAGCTAGAAGGGGATCTCGCCCTGGGGTGTCCCAGGAGGTTCGCCACGCTCGGCTCGCAGCTCCGCCACCGTCGCCGGGTGCGGCGGCTCCTCGACGTCCGGTTCCTCTCTGACCGGCAGACTCTCGATCCGCTGCCGGGCTTCCTCCAGTTTTCGTTCGCAGAGCTGTAAGTAGTCGCGCCCGCGGGCGACGGCCGCGATCGCCTCTTCCAGGCTCAGCCTGCCTTCCTCGAGAGCGTGGAGGGTTGCGTCGAGTTGCGCCAGCGCCTGCTCATAGGTCAGCGTTTCGTCGAGGCTCATGGCACGGTCTCGTCCACGGTGGCCGCCAGGCGGCCGGCGGAGAGCAGCACCTTGATGGGCTGACCCTTGCGGGCCTGTTCGGCGCTATGGATGATGCCACCCCCGCCGGCGTCCAGCGTGATGCTGTAGCCGCGCTTGAGCGTCTGCTCGGGGGCGAGGGAGCTGAGCCGCGCCCCGCGGCTCTGCAGGCCGGTGGTTCGCTCCCGCAGTCCGCGAACCGCCAGCGCGACTAGCCGCTCGCGCAGACCGTCCTTCCCGAGGCGGGCGTTCTCGATGCGCAGGGCAATCATCTGCCGGCTCCGCGCAAGCCGCCGGCGGCATTCCTCCAGGGCTCGTTCGCGCTGCCGGAGCACCTCGCGCGGATCGCGCTGGCGCAGCATCCCTTCCAGGTGGCCCAGGCGTTCGCGCCGCCGCGTATGGAGATCGATGGCGAGGCGATCGAGCGACTGGCGGCGTCGCTGGAGCTGGTGCGAGGGGGCGATCAGGGCGGTGAGCCCGGCGCGCTGTAGCCGCTGTCCACGCTCGCCCAGCTGCCGGAGCAGGTCGCGCTTGTTGGGCACCACGATCTCGGCGGCCGCCGTGGGGGTCCGGGCCTCCCGGTCCGCGACCAGGTCGGCGAGCGTGCGGTCGGAGGTGTGGCCCAGGGCGGTGACCACCGGGATTCGCATCGCCTGGATGGCGCGCACCACCGCCTCCTGGTTGAAGGCCATCAGCTCCTCGAAGCTGCCGCCACCACGGGCGACGATGACGACGTCGGCCACCTGGTCCTCGTCGCATTGCCGCAAGGCAGCCACCAGGCTACGCTGCGAGGCCGTTCCCTGCACACGCGCCGGGTAGAGGACCAGCCGGCTGTTCGGAAACCGCTCCCAGATCGTCTGTTGCAAGTCATGAATCACCGCCCCACTCGGAGAAGTGATCAACGCGATGCAGCGCGGAAGAAACGGGAGAGCCCGCTTGCGCTCGGGCGTAAATGCGCCCTCCGCCTCGAGGCGGCGCTTGAGCTGCTCGATCGCCGCCCGCAGCTTGCCGGCCCCGTCGTAATCGAGCCGGCTCACCACCAGGTTCACCCGCCCGTACTGGGCGTGATAGTCGACCTGGCAGGTGACTACCAGCTCCTGCCCGTTTTCCGGCAGAAATGGGAGACGGCGGGCCGTGCTGCTAAAGATCACCGCCCCTACAGCGGCCGCCGCGTCTTTGAGCGTGAACCACACGTGACCGCCGCGCAAGGTCGTGCCGCTGACCTCTCCCTTGACGACCACGCTCTGGAAGCGCGCCGCGAGCAGATCGTGAATGCGGGTATTGAGCTCGAGTACGGTGAGCGGCTTGATCGCATCCTGGGGTTGGACCGCCATCAGGGAACCACCTCGGCGAGGTCCGAGTCGCGCCGGTAGAGGGCCCGCTCGACCGCCGCGCGCAATGCCTCCACCTGCCGGGAGTCGTCGGTGAAGACGCGAACCAGCGTGGTGCGGATGGGCAGGCGCCGGAACAACTCGGCGACGGCACTCCGCTCCACCGCCCGGTTGACCGGGTTGTAGATGTTGACCGGGAATGGATCCGTGAACGGGTTCTGCGGCCGTGGATCGACCGACGCCAGGTCCACCTCGAAGGAGACGCCCTTGAGCGACGCCGGCAGCGCCTCACGGATGCGGCGGACATAGTCGGACGGTTGGGGGTAGAGCAAGGCGTCGGGCAGGTTGGAGAACTCGTAGTAGTCCTCGAAGATCAGCCGCCATTTGAGCTCGCGTCGGACGATCCGGCCCCACTCGTGGGAGAGCTCGGCGGCGCGGCCACCCTCGTGGCGCCAGCGGTCCACGGTGTCGATCAGCGACCAATCCGTCAGCTCCCGGTAATGGTCGAGGTGGTCGAGCGGGTTGCCGGGAAGGATGCGATCGATGGTCTCCCGAAAGATCTCGCGCATATGGAGGTCGATCCGACGCACGGTGCGGTGGTAATAGATGTTGTTGTAGAGGTAGAGGCGCGCGTTCAGGAAGAGGAGCAACGCCTGGGTTCCATGCTGGTGGAGCAGCATCCCCTCGGGCCCGAGAAAGGAGTAGTGCATCAGCCGCTCGACATCGACCGGCCCTACCTTGACGCCGCACATGTAGGCATCCCGCGGGACATAGTCGAGGTTGTCCGCCGTGTACATGCCGTTCAGCACCGGCTTGAGCGCGCGCACCCAGGCCGGGGCGGATACGCCGGGCAGGTCGGGCTCAGCGATCAGGTCCGCGATCCAGCGCGGATCGATGCGCTCCCCGGGCGCGAACGGGCCTGAGGGACTGGCGTTCAGGGCGCTGATGATCGAGGCCAGCTCGCCCCCGATCAGGGCGCGACCGATCACCTCGTGGTCGATCGAAAAGCGATCGAGGTAGTTCTGGTCGAAGAAATGACCGAAGGGGCCGTGGCCCACGTCGTGCAGCAGCCCCGCCACGCGCAACGTCTCTTCCACACAGGCGAGTGAGGGCACATCCCCCACCACGGCGGTCAGATTGGGATAAAGCCGGCGGGCCCATTCGCCGCTGAGATGCATGGCACCCAGCGCATGCTGGAAGCGCGAGTGCTCCCCGCCGGGGAAGACCCACCATGCCGACTGCAGCTGGTGGATGCGGCGCAGTCGCTGCAGCCACGGGTGATCGAGCAGGTCCTGCTCCGCGGCAACACTGTCGCCGTGGATGCGTTTCGTGATCTTGATGTAGCCGAGCAGCGGATCGGCCATCAGGTTCACCGCCTCGTACTGGCGAGCGAGATCACTCATGAGTCGGCAACATTTTAGTGTGGTGTGGGGACGCGCGATTCCGCGTGTAGCATGTCGTCGATGGAGAAAGCCGTGATCGTCGACGCGCTTCGTACCCCCATCGGCCGCTATGCCGGCGCCCTGAAAGATGTTCGCCCGGACGACCTCGCGGCGCTGGTTGTGAGGGAGGCGGTGCACCGCAACCAGCTCGACCCGGCGAGCATCGAGGACGTCTACTTCGGCGACGCCAACCAGGCCGGCGAGGACAATCGCAACGTCGCCCGCATGGCGGTGCTGCTGGCTGGCCTGCCGGTCGAGATCCCGGCTGCCACGATGAACCGGCTCTGCGGTTCGGGGATGCAGGCGGTGGTGTCGGCGACGCGCGAGATCGAGACCGGTAATGGCGCCTGCTTTCTCGCCGGCGGGGTCGAGAGCATGACGCGCGCGCCCTTCATCCTGGAGAAAGCGCCTCGCGAGTTCTCACGCGGGGCCCAGACGCTCCACGACAGTACCCTGGGCTGGCGCATGGTCAATCCCCGGCTGGCGGAGCGGTATCCGCCCATCAGCCTGGGACAGACGGCCGAGGTGGTGGCCCGCCGCTACGGCCTCACGCGCGAGGCCCAGGATGAGTGGGCGCTGGGCAGCCATCGCAAGGCGGTCGCGGCACAGGAAGCCTGCCACTTTCGGAACGAGATGGTGGCGGTCGCGCTGGCTGACGGCATGAGGATCGAGAAGGACGAAGGGCCGCGGCCGGATACCAGCCTCGAAAAACTGGCGAGTCTCAAGCCGGCCTTCGAGAAGGACGGCACGGTGACCGCCGGCAACTCCTCACCGCTCAATGACGGGGCCGCCTGTCTGGTTTTGATGGCGGAGTCACACGCGCAGCGGATCGGCGCCCGGCCCCTGGCCCGGATCATGGCGGCGGCCAGCGCGGGCGTCGACCCGTCGTGTATGGGGCTTGGGCCGATTCCCGCATCGCGTAAAGCCCTCGCCCGCGCCGGCCTGCGGGTTTCCGATCTCGACAGCGTGGAGCTGAACGAGGCCTTCGCGTCGCAGGTATTGGCGTGCATGCGCGACCTCGAACTCGACCCGGAACGCGTCAACCCGAAAGGCGGCGCCATTGCGTTGGGGCATCCATTGGGTGCCAGTGGGGCGCGTCTGATCGCCACCCTGGTCCACGAGCTGGTCCGCCGTCAGGCTCGCTACGGCCTCGCCACCATGTGCATCGGCGTGGGGCAGGGAATCTCAACCGTCGTCGAAAACCTCCAGCGTTAGGAGTCGCGTCAGCACCGTCAACACTCTGCGACGGGCCCGTTTATGACCGCTCAATGCAGCTGGCGGATGATCGTAGCGAGGCCGCCGTGCTCCCTATGAGTTGTGTGGTACAACACCGCCTGGTCACCGCATATGTCGTTGCGGCGCTTTCGCTTGCTCCCCTCACGGCGCAGGCCGCGGGCGCGGCCGATGTCGACGCGCTCTGGAACCAGCCGCAGGGCGTCGGCGTGGACAGCGCGTTCTACTTCGTCCAGGCATGGTGGGATGGAGTGACGCGAGCCACCAGCGATCCGACCCAGCGCGGGTTCGCTGAGCTCGCTCAGGCGAATGCAGACCTGCTCAACACCTACACCGTGTTGCAGCAGAAACGCAGCGGCGCCGGACCGCAGCCGGTCGCGGTGATCGACCCCTTCCTCTCCAGCATCTACAACTTCATCACGGGGTCTAATGCGAAGGCGCCGGTGGGCTCGCTGCTGAGCTGGGCCAATCAGGCCCTGCTCAACCTGGAGGGCCGTGGATCGACGACCGATATCGCGCAGTCACTGCTCAAGGACTACCGGTCGCAGCAGGCCGCGGCCGAGCGCGACCTGGCGGGTGGCAGCGACCTCAGCGCCCTGTGGGCCGAAAACGCCGACCGTGACACCGCCTTCCTGGTGAAGATCAAGGGCGTGACCATCGCGTCGGATGGCCTGGCGGCCTCCCTGAACGACGCGGGTCAATCGACGATTGCGATTGCCGCCAGGAAACATGTCGATGACAAAACCAAGGCCAGAGACAAAACCGACAAGGGCCACAACGGCCATCCGCAAGGCAACGGCACGCCGTAGGCGGAGGTCGCGACCGGCGAGTTAGCCGGGTTTAGACTTCTTCGTCGTCCTGAACGCCTTCCAGCGTGAGCATCAGCCCATCCTGAAGGTCATAGAGCGCGTCCATCGACTCCCCGATGGAGATATCCTCGAGGGCCCGATTGCCGAGGGGGTGGTCCATCTCGGCGGCGAGCCGCTGCACGCGAAAGGCCAGGTCGGTGGGCAGCTGGGTCTCCTCGGCGATATTGAGCATCTCGAGCTCATCCAGCAGCCGGTCGATGTGGCGGATCCGGTTCCGGCGCGCATACCGCAACTCGCGCTCCGCTTGCCATCGCTCGCGTTGCGCCGAGATCTGGACCGAGGTCTGCTCGATCATGCGGCCGCTTCCGAGGGTGGTTCGAGCCATGCTTCCCGAGGGTTTACTGTACTTTCAAATACCGACTTGGTCAAGAACTTATACGCCGGCTAACACAGATACGCCTCAAACGCTCGTTTGGCACTAATGTCTCAATCGCTCGTTTGGCACTAAAGCGCCACTCGCGAGGGGCGACGCCCCGAGCGCCACTCGTGTCGGCCGGCGGGCCGGCGGTCGTCCTGTCGGCTCTCCTCTTTGCCGCCGGCGGCAACGCCGTTAAGGTGCTGTTCGGGCTGGGTTACTCACCGCTCGTGCTGGCCCAACTCCGGATCGGGTGGGCCTTCGCCTGGCTCTTCGTCATCCTCCTCGCCGTCCGGCCGAGGCTGCTTCGCGTCGATCGCCGCGAGCTCCCCGCGCTGACGGTCTTCGGCACCATCGGCCTGGCCGGGGTGCAGCTCAGCTACTACCTGACGATCGCCCGAATCAATATCGCGGTCGCGCTGCTCGTCCAGTACCTCGGTCTGGTCGCGGTGACGGCGTTCGAACGGTATCACCGCCAACAGGCAGTGCCGGCTCAGGTCTGGGGCGCCCTCGCGATGGTGCTGGTGGGCGCCTTTTTCGCCGTGGGCGCCTACCAGCCCGCGCTCCTCCGCGTCAACCTTCCGGGTGTCATGCTGGGGCTGGTGGCGGCCGGGTTCTTCGCCTTCTACGTCCTGCGGGCTTCCACGCTGACGCGCCGGCTCAATAGCTGGACGTTGCTCGTCTACGGCTTTGGCGCCGGTAGCATCATGTGGGCGGTCTTCGACCTCGCCAGCGGGACGGCCCTGCCGCCGGACTGGCGCATCTGGGTCGTCATGGCCCTGGTGGGCCTGATCGGCACCCTGGCCGCGCATGGCCTTTTCGTGTGGGCGCTTCGGACGATCCGCCCTTCTTCGGCGGGCATCGTGTCCACCGCCGAACCGGTCTTTGCCGGCTTGATCGCGTTCCTCGTCCTCGGCGACCGGCTGCAGCCATTACAAGTCCTCGGCGCGGCCGTGATCGTCGCCGGCATCATCATCGTCCAGGCGGGCAGCGCCGCCGACGCGGGTGTCACGGCGCCACCCATCCAATGACGGCGATGGTCCTCGAGCGGGTGCGCGAGCGGCTCGTCCCCGGCGAGGTCATCTGGAAGCTGCATTACGAGCCCTCCTCCAGCAGCACGCAGGAGCTCGCCCGCGCCGCCGCCGCTCGGGGCGCGGGCGAGGGCTGGACGGTGGTGACCGACGTGCAGCGCGAAGGCCGAGGGCGCCTGGGGCGACCGTGGCTCGCACCGCCGGAGACGGCGCTCCTCTTTTCCACCATCCTTCAGCCCCCGCTCGATGTCTTGCCCCTGCTGCCGCTGCTGGCGGCGCTGGCGGTCGCCGGTGGGATCGAAGGCTCCACGGGCGCGGTGCCCGATCTCAAATGGCCAAACGACGTCCTCCTCAACGGCAAGAAGCTGGCCGGCATCCTGCTGGAACGACCGGCCGGTCCGGACGTCGTTCTGGGCGTTGGCCTGAACGTCAACCAATCGCCTCAAGAGGTGCCGGATGGTGGCACCTCCCTGGCGATCGAACTGGGTTATGAACTGGAGCGCGAGTCTCTGCTGGCTGCCATTCTCAACGACCTCGGCAACGCCTACGAGCGGGCGGATCGCGAAGGTATTGGCTGGATCGTTCCGGGCTGGCGCAGCCGAAGCTCGATGCTGGGCGAGGCGGTCGCCTTCCATCGGGATGGCAAGCTGATACGCGGAATCGCCGAGGACGTCCTCGCGGATGGCGCGCTGCGCGTCCGACTCGAGGACGGCGCGCAGATCAGCGTCGTCGCCGGTGAGATCGAACGCCTGCGGACCGCTCAGTCGTAGGTCTTGCCGTTGTCCTGGATGTAGCCGCCCTCGTGGGTTCCCTGCGGATCGTGATGGGTGAAGTGGATCAGGCCACCCTGCGCGTTCCACACGTACTCGCCGTGCACGATGACGTGATCGTCCAGCGCCACCGGGACACGTGGCGCGATCGAGATGTTGTGCTCCACCTCGACGGTGACATCGGCAGACGAGAGCTTGACGATGAACTGCTCGTGCGTGCCGGTCGAGCTGGTTCGGTCGGGCAGCAGCCGCACGACGGTACCGTCCGCGGTGACCTCGACGTTTGATTGGTGGTTGTGGAAGTCGGCGACGATCGCGGCATCATCCGGCTGGGCCGATCCGCCACACGCCACCAACCACCCGGCAATGAGGGCGGCGGCAATTCGCCTCATCCGGAAAGTCTAGGGAGGAATCGCCGGATTCCTCCCTATTCCCCGCTAACTAACCTTGACGTCTCCGATCATCGCGGCGTGGATGCTGCAGTGATATTTGACATCGCCCGCGGTGTTGAAGGTAACAAAGAACTTCGCGCCCACGCTACACAAGCCGGAGTCAAAGGTCGTGTTGTCGTCCGATGTGACGCTGTGCTGGGCGTCGTTAGCGACCCAATCCCATTCGACCGTCTGTCCTTTCGTGACGGTCACGGTCGGCGGGTCAAATTTGCCGACCGTGTTCGGGTCGGGGTTGAGCTTGACAACTTGGGATGCGGTCCCGCTCGTCGTGCCGCCCTTGGGCGTGCAGGCCGAGGTGCCGCCGTCGCCGCCACTCGAACTGCCGCATGCGGCCATCACCAGGGCGCTCCCAGCGGCCACGATCGCCATCTTCCAAACGATCACGTATGCCTCCTTGCCGAAAACGATTGATTCTCGACTGAGTCTACGGGGCAATCGCGCGCCCTCGCCATCGGATCGCGCCCGCCGGGCGAGAATCAGGTGCTGACCGTACTCACTCGGGCAGCGCGCCGAACTCGCGACGCGCAGCGCGCACCCAGAGGACGGTCGCGGCCACCGAGATGATCACGCCCACAGTCAGCAGCACGAGGTTGAGCACGAGCCCCGTCAGGAGAAAGGCAATCCCGAGCGCCAGCAGGGCCGGCCAGATGCTCGGTGGCGGCAGATGGATGGCCTCGTGGGACTCGGCGTGCGACCCCTGCTCAGCGTCCGTCATGCGCCGAAGTTGTTGTAGATCAGGGCCCAGGCGAAGGCCAGGCCGAACATGATCAGGGCTGTCACGAACAGCAGCATCCCGAGACGAACGTTTTTGCGTGCTTCTTCTCTATGCATCAACGACCACTGGAAACTATAGCCTCCCGATCATCCGATCGGCCACCATCACGGCGAAGAGCAGCCCAAGGTACGCGATCGAGTAATCGAAGAGCAGGCGGGACCACCGCTGCCGTCGGTTGCGGAGGTTGACGACTGCGAGCGCGATGAACACGGCCCCAAGGACGGCCGCCCCGGCCAGGTAGAGCAGGCCAAGCGCGCCGGTCACGACGACCGCGATCGTCACCGCGACCAGGGCCAGCGTGTAGAGCAGGATCTGGCGGCGGGCGACTGCCTCGCCACGGACGACGGGCAACATCGGGACCTGCGCGCGCGCGTAATCGCCCTTGAGTCGAAGAGCCAGCGCCCAGAAGTGTGGCGGCGTCCAGAGGAAGATGACGGCGAAAAGATAGATCGCGGTCAGGTCGATGCGGTGCGTCACGGCGGCCCACCCCACGACCGGCGGGACCGCGCCGGCAGCGCCGCCGATCACGATGTTCTGCACCGTCCAGCGCTTCAGCCACAGTGTGTAAACGAAGACGTAAAAGAGCAGGCCGCTGATCGCCAGTGTCGCGGCCAGCACGTTGACCCAGAAGGCCAGCAGTACGAAGGCGGCTACGCCGAGCGCGATGCCGAAGAGCAAGGCGTGGCGGGGGGCAATCCGGCCGTCGGGCAGCGGGCGGCGTCTTGTGCGAAGCATTGCCCCATCGAGATCGCGGTCGATCCAGCAATTGATAGCGCCGGCGCCCGCGGCGGCCAGGGCCCCGCCGAGCAGGGTGAGGACCACCAGACCCGTCGAGGGCCAGCCGCGCTCGGCCATCATCATCCCGCCCAGTGCGGTGATGAGCAGCAATGGGATGATGCGCGGCTTGGCGAGGCTGACATAGTCGAGCACGACCTCGCGCGCCGGCCGGGGAGGCTGGCGGGCATGATCAGTCACGTCAGCCCGAGCACCGGTCACCGGCAACCGGTCGGCGAGCACGGCGAGCACCACGGTGCCCGCCCAGACGGCGCTGGCAAGGGCCAGGTGGAGGCCGCGCAGGGCCGCGGGCAGGTGCAGCGTTACGACGGCGGCTCCGACCGCCACCTGGAAGGCGAGCGCCGCCAGCGTGAGCGCCACCGTCGCCCGCACGGCGCGTTCGACCCGGTACCGGTTCAGTAGCGCGAAAAGACTCACGATGATGAGCACCCCGATCGCCGCCGCCAGCCCGCGATGGAGGAGTTGGATCGCGGGGTAGCCATCGAAGGCAAGGCTGAAGCCGCCGCCACAGAGTGGCCAGGCACCACAGCTGCCGCTCGCGCCACTGCCCACCACCAGCGAACCGCTGAGGATCAGCAGGAAGGTGCCGCCGGCGGCTGCACGCGCTAACCAGGCCGGCCGCGAATCCGACCCGCCGGCCGACGCGAGTGGCGCGTAACGTGCCAAACGAGCGTTAGAGGCCGTCACGCAGACGGCTGCCAGAAGCGCCATCGCGGTCGCGAGGTGCGCCAGCACGATCATCGGTGGCAGCTCAAGACGGACCGTGACGGCGCCCAGCACCACCTGAACCACGAGCAGGCCGAGGGCGACCATTGCCGGAATGACGATGTCGCGGCGCTTCCGCCACGCCAGCCAGGCGACCACCGCCGTGAGGACGATGAGGGTGCTCGCCAGCGAGGCGGTGGTCCGGTGGGAGTACTCGATGATGGCGTGAAGGTCGAGGGGCGGCAGCAGACGGCCGTGACAGAGCGGCCAGTCGGGGCAACCGAGGCCGGAGCCCGAGACCCGGACGACGCCACCCAGCACGACCAGGGCGTAGGTCACGAGCGCGGTCGCGACGCTCAGCACCCGAAAGGCTTTCATCGTGGGAGCTAGGTGTGCTCGGCGCCCGCCGTCACGCCAAGGCGCAGGTCTCGAAGCGGACGCCCACTGCGCACCGGCGGGACGCTGTCGAAGTTGTGAGCCGGTGGCGGCGACGTCGTCGCCCACTCCAGCGTGTTCCCTTCCCAGGGGTCCCGGGGCGCTCGCCGGCCGCCTCGAATACTGAGCGCGAAATTCGCGATGAAGACCAGGATGGCGAGCGCGATCATGAACGCCCCGAAGGTCGCCATCAGGTTCCAGGGCGCCCAATCGGTGCGGTTCGAATACCACATCGCGATGCGCCGGGGCATTCCCTCGAGCCCGAGAAAGTGCATCGGCATGAAGGTCACATTGAAGCCGACCAGCTGCAGCCAGAACTGGATCTTGCCGAGCGTTTCGTTCAGATAGCGGCCGGTCATCTTCGGAAACCAGTAGTAGAAGGCGGCGAACACGCCGAAGACACTTCCGCCGAAGAGCACGTAATGGATGTGCGACACGACCCAATACGTGGCATGAAGCTGGTAATCGACGGCTAGCGAGGCCGTGAATACCCCGTCAACCCCACCCATCAAGAACATCAGGACAAAGGCGACGGCAAAGAGCATCGCGGCCGTGTACTTGATGGAGCCGCCCCACAGCGTGGCCAGCCAGTTCAGCACCTTCACGCCCGAAGGAACCGCGATCAGGGCGGTGGTGGCCATGAAGAATTCCTGGAGCTGCAGCGGGAGTCCGGTGGTGAACATGTGGTGGGCGAAAACCATGAAGCCGAGCACGCCGATGGCCGCCATGGAGAAAGCCATCGCCCGGTAGCCGAAGATCGGCTTTCGGCTGAAGACGGGAATGACCTCGGACACAATCCCGAAGGCGGGCAGGATCATGATGTAAACCGCCGGGTGCGAGTAGAACCAGAAGATGAACTGGTAGAGCAGGGGATCCGAGCCGTGGGTGAAGAAGTGGGTGCCGAGCTGCCGGTCCATCAGCACCATACCGAGCACGCCGGCGAGGAAGGGACTGGCCAGCAGCACGAGGGCAGCCGTGATCTCCATCGACCAGACGAAGAGCGGCAGCCGGAACCAGGTCATGCCAGGGGCCCGCATGTTGTGGATCGTGACCAGGAAGTTGATCGCGCCCATGATCGAGGAGATCCCCAGGATGTGCAGCCCGAGGATCCAAAGGTCCTGGCCGATCCCAACTGCGTAGGCCTTCTCGGTGAGCGGTACGTAGCCGGTCCAGCCGGCGGCGGCGGCCCCGGTCTTGGTCAGGAGCCCGCTGTACATCGTCAAGCCGCCGAGCGGGATCAGCCAGAAGGAGAAGGCGTTGATCCGCGGGAATGCCATGTCGCGGGCGCCGATCATCAACGGCACGAAGTAGTTCCCGAAGCCCGAGAAGACGGGGATGATCCAGAGGAAGATCATGGTCGTCCCGTGGAGGGTCATGATCTCGTTGTAGGTCTGCGGCGCGAGGAAGTGATTGTTGCCAACCGCGAGCTGGGTGCGCATCAGCAGCGCAAAGATGCCGCCCACCAGGAAGAAGGCGAAGGTTGTGTAGAGATACAGGATCCCGATCTTCTTGTGGTCGACGGTGGTCAGCCACGACATGATGCCGCTTGCGGGGCGGCTTTCGCTCCGCGGCAGGGCGATGCTAGCCATATGCCTCCTTCATCCTCCTGTCACCGTGATGGTTCCCCGCATGTTGTTGGCTTCGTGGAACTTGCAGACATAGCTGTACGTCCCGGCCCTGGTGAACTTCACCTCGAAGGTGTCACCCTGGTTCATCGTTTCCGAGCTCGGCACCTGGCTATTGTCGAAGACCACGTTGTGCACGAGCGACCCGTTGTTCTTCCATTGGATGACATCGCCGACCTTGGCGGTCACCGTCCCTGGCACGAACTTCAGGGCGTCCGTCTGCCCGACGTTGACCGCGGCAGGCACGCCGGTCACCTTCTCGGCCGCGGCGCCACCGGGCGGCGGCGCGCCACTGAGAAACGCCTGGTACTGGTCCGCTGAGACCGCATCGACCTGGAGCGTCATCGAGAAGTGGTAGAGACCACAGAGCTCATTGCACTGGCCGTAGTACGTGCCTGGCTGGCTGGCCTCGATCCAGCCGCTGTTCTGAAAACCGGGCTTGGCGTAGATCTGCCCGCCGAGGCGCGGCACCCAGAAGGAATGGAGGACGTCTTTGCTCGTGACCTGCAGCCGGACGACCTGGCCCACCGGGATGGTCAGCGTGCTGATGCTGGTCTTGCCGTTCGGGTACTTGAAGGACCAGGCCCACTGGATGCCGGTCACCTGGATGGTCTGCTGTGGCGGCGGTCCGTTTCGCACGTAATCCATTCGTAGCGTGGTCCGGATGAACAGAAACGACACGATCACCAGCGGGACCGCCGTCCAGAGGATCTCCAGGCGAGGGTTGCCGTGCACCTGGGCCGGCTCGCGATCATCCCTGCGGCGGAAACGCAGCGCCGCGTAGACGAGGAGCCCGCCCACGATGACGAGCACCACCATCGCGATCCAGAAGACGCTGGTGTAGACGCTGACGATGTCGCAGGCATTCGGGCCGGCGCAGTCCAGCGGCGTGACACTGACCGCAGGCACGCCCACGAGTGTAGCGACCAGCGGCGTCATCATCGGTGAAAGAGCCACCAGCGGCCGCCGGGTTGCCGCTCACCATTCCGCTCCTGCGAGGTCCGGCGGGCGTCGTGCATGGCGTCGTACCAGAACGT
>WNGM01011662.1_pt1 | contig 16972 bp, 13 predicted proteins | sample 5400571 | NCBI WGS metagenome assembly WNGM01 (sample SAMN13153378, study PRJNA577476) | soil metagenome | isolation source: 100 cm soil or saprolite under Garry oak tree replicate 2 | place: USA:California | collected 2016-06-15 | reverse complement strand
TAGGGCGATCTGTAGTTTTGCCTCTTTTGTCATGGCGCGCTTGTCGAAGACTTCGAGGATCAGGAGATTGCGGTCGATTACTTTGATGTCTGTTCCGCCGAGGACCCGCTGGATCTTGAAGACTTGGGCGCTGGGGAGAGTGTTGGCGAAGACGACTGCTTCGATGTCGTTTTCGGCGACTAGCATTTTGATCTCTTCCAGTTTTCCTGGTCCGACGCAGTAGGTGTGATGGAGGTTTTTCCGGTGCTGGACGATGGTGTCGATTACCTCGTAGCCTATGCTCTCGGCCATGGTCTCGACCTCCTCGTACCGGGAGGGAGCTGTGGGAATCTTGCATTCTGCTACGAGGGACCGCATCCGGGAAGACTTACCCTAGAATCAGGGCTGGCGCTTATTTGAAGGCCCCGTGCCTGGGGTGCGTGTCTACCGGCACCTGTGGGCTGTAGGCGGCCCATGTGTGGACTGGACGCGTTTTCACGAAGGGCGGGGCGCGCGGAAATCGACTACCCCAGGGGGTCACATGATAGTTAGCGAAAAAGAGTAGTTACAAGAAAAAAATAGTTACAGAAGAGAAGCATTTGCGATGGTTACATTGACTGGAAAGACGCTTAAGGAAGACCGCTCAGCTTCGGCTACGAGTTCATGTCAACGACCGTTAAGAAGCCCGGGCTTAGCAGGACAATGCTCGTTGTCATCATCCCTGTGGTAGTGGTGGGTGCGGTCGTTGCGGTGGTCGCAGCATCGCTGTTCCTCGGCCCATCCCTCTCGGTCACCAAGAAGAGCTTCACGCCCTACCAGTCCTCGGTTTCCCAGAACAACAATAATCCCTCATCGATGACAGTCTCAAACACGAATGGTGGGGTTTCTGTTTCATCATGGTCGCAGGCCTACCTTATGGTCAACGGGACTGTTACGGCTAGAGGTTTCGGGTCATCTCCCGACGCCATCACGTTTGTAGAGTCAAACTCTAGCGGAAACATCGTCTTCCAGGCTATCTTCCCTGCGAGCAACTTTTTCTTCGGGGCAAGCTACAGCGTAGACGTTCACGCGTATGCACCAGCTTCCACTCAATTCAACACGGTGCAGATCCTAACGGTAAACGGTGATCTACAGGTGTCAAGCATCAGCGCGTCCAGCCTCACCCTTACTGACACGAACGGAGGAATTACCGCCTCCAATATCAGTGCCACAACCATGACTACGACAGATACTAACGGCTCAGTCAACCTGACGTGCACCTCATGCGCTAGTGCAACGGTGACAACGACCAACGGTAGTGTAACCATGGGTCTATCGACGTTATCCTTGGGCGGGTCCTACACAGTGACCTCGACGAATGGGAACGTCAACCTGACAATTCCAGTCCTCGCCTCTTGCAAGATCACCCCGAACACAACAAACGGATCAGTGTCCTCATCAGGGCTAGGGGTCCAACTGACGAATCATGCTACGACAACCCTCGGGACAGGGAGCGCGGTTGTCAACCTGACCACTACAAACGGATCTATAGCCATCACAGGCCAGTAGCCGCAACAACTAGAAAGGAGGGATAGCCGCTCGGCAGCCATCATCACTCTATTACTATTGACTTGAGATTCGTTTTTGTCTTTGGATAATGCAGGTCCATTTTTTCCATGGCCTTCACGATTATCCGGGAGACAACGAGGTCTCTGTACCATTTGTGGTTGGCCGGTATTAGATACCAAGGCGCCCACTGCGTGCTAGTCTTGTTCAGAGCGTTCTCGTACGCTTTCATGTATTGGGTCCAGAATTTTCGCTCAGGAAGATCGTCGCCGCTGAACTTCCATCTCTTGGAAGGATCGTCGAGGCGTTGTTGCAACCGTTTCTTCTGCTCATCCTTGTCGATATGGAGAAAGAATTTCAGTATGGTCGTGTCGTCCTCGGCGAGTAACCGCTCGAAGTCGTTGATCTGTCGGTACCGGTGTTTCCAGACTTCCTCAGGGACGAGGTTGTGAACTCTCTCGATCAGGACGCCCTCGTAATGGCTTCGATTGAAAATCGTTAGTTCTCCCTTTCCGGGCACTTGTTTGTGTTCTCGCCACAAGAAACCGTGATCAAGTTCCTCAGGGGTAGGTTCCTTGAAGTGCGCGACTCGGACCCCTTGCGGGTTGACTCCCTGAAAAACCCGGTTTATGACCCCGTCTTTCCCGCCAGTATCCATAGCTTTCTTCGACTCTTTCTGTTCATCCTCATCTTTTCCCTCGAAACCGGAAGTATCGTTTGGGTCAATATCGCTCAGACGAACTTCGTGTCCCGGCTCGATTCTATATCGGCCTGTGTGAAGGTCCTTTGGCAATCTGAGATTGCCTTTTTCCGGACGAGTTCTTAGATGTTTCACACCTCATGGGTGGCCAGACTCTTCTCTGACGGGAATGTTTGATTACCCCGAACTGTGTGATGCCGTCTCAAATGTCAGGCGAGGGCAAACCCTCTGGCCAGATAGGCCAAGGAACGGGTCCAGCGGGTACGGCGCCAGCCGGAGGATCGACCAAGATCGAGCCGAAGCAGCTCCTCATCCTGCTCGTCCTGAGCCTCTCTCTCGCAATCATTGTGATTGACGCAACAATAGTGATCGTCGCTCAATATCAGATTCAGAAAGACTTCCGGATCAATCTGAAAGACCTAGAGTGGATCACGTCTCTCTATGCGTTGGTCTTCGGTTCGTTCCTTCTAACGTGGGGAAAGCTAAGCGATGAGTTCGGCAGAAAACGGATCTTTGTTGCCGGGATCTCTCTATTTATTGTCGGATCGATCGTCGATGGGTTCTCGCAAGATCTGATTCAGATCCTCGTGGGCCGGGTGCTCCAAGGATTCGGGGCTGCAATGGCCTCTCCCGCCACTCTATCAATCCTGACAACAACCTTCACCGGCAAAGCGCGAAGTGTTGCTTTCGGGATATGGGGTGCAACTGCAGGCGCGGCCGCAGTTCTGGGACCAGTCTTAGGAGGGTACTTTACAAGTGATCCGGCTTTTACTTGGAGATGGGCGTTCTTCATCAATATCCCGATAGGAATCGCAGCCCTAGTCGGGGCTGCATTCGCGATTAAGGAGACTCGATTCAAGGATCCAAAATACACCGCTGACTACTTCGGACTGATATTCATCACGCTCGGTCTGGCCAGTCTCCTGTTCGGCTTTATTGAAGCTCAGACCTACGGTTGGATTGTTCCGAACAATGAATTCACGGCGGGAGGGTTCACATGGTCTGTCTCCAACCCAATATCACTTCCCCTCGTTTCGATCATAACCGGGCTTGTTCTACTTGCGATGTTTACTTTCTACGAGGTCCACCGACTCAGGATGGGAAAGGTTCCCCTTTTTGATTTCAGTCTCCTCAAATTCAAGGGTTTCCGGTACGGCCTATTCACGGTCACGATCGTTGCAATGGGCGAGTTCGGAGCAGTATTCATCATCTCAATATTCCTTCAAACGGTCAAGGGACTCTCAGCATTCAATGCCGGTCTCACATTCCTACCCATGGCGATCTCAGTATTCATCTTTGCACCTGTAGCCGGCATTCTAGCCACCCGGTTTGGACCCAAATGGGTTGTCACCACCGGCATGGCTCTTGAAGCCATTGCGCTCTTCAGCCTATCACAAATCATCAGCGTCGAGAATCCTGTCTACTACATGTATCCAATCCTCGTCATCTATGGCGCAGGGGTTGGTCTGGCGATTAGCCAGCTCACGAGTACTGTCTTGCAGAGTATACCATGGCAGAAGGCCGGAGTAGGATCCGGAGCAAACAACACTGTCAGACAGATCGGTTCAGCCTTCGGAATCGCTGTAATCGGTGCAGTCTTGGTGGCCCAAATCTCCACGGTTGGTGTGGCCGACCTCGCAACAAGTACCGCAAGCTTCACCATACAGCAGAAAGTCGCGTTGACAGCCGCCCTCAACTCAGGACTCTCTGGAGGAATCGATCCATCCTTTCTCGCTATATTCGGTAGAAACGTACCTGCCGTCCTTTCAATCCTGTACGATGCAATTACGCAAGGAGCACGCTGGGCCGCGTTCACGGCCGGGATATTCGTGTCGCTCGGAGCTATCAGCTCACTCCTAATCCCGAACCCAAAGTCAGCCCAGACCGCGAAGACTATTGTCGTTGCCAAAGTTAGTCATCGCGAAACATCTCGAGCCGTGAGCACTGTCATTATCGCTCAGTTCGCGATAACAATAGGCCTGCTAGCTGCTATCTCCAACGAGTATCAGTCCAACCATTTCTTCCAGCTATGGATAAGCCAGAACGCATCGGCGCTTGGCTTCCTCCTCACAGGGTACGTCGGAACAGTGCTGGCGGCGATTGTTGGAGGAGTACTCATTTTGTGGAAACTTGTCCTATCTCGAAGAAAATCCGAGGCCAAGTCAAAACCGAATAGCTGATCGCCTTGCCGGCGAATTGATGCATGTCAATTGTCTCGTAAGAAGACAGGGATTTCGTCGCACGCGTTTCGCGTTCGATACCTACGTCGTAGCCGGGAAATCTATCGTCGGTATCTGGAGACTAAGCCATGGGTCAAGCAGATGCATTCGACTTTTCTCGGGCTAAAGCCGGGAATGAAAATCGTGGACGTTGGATGCGGAACAGGAGACTTCACAAGATACCTAGCCAGCCTCATACCTGGAAAATGTGTCATCATCGGAGTGGACATTCGGGCTGCCAACATCCGGACTGCTGAAAAACAAACTAAGGAGGAAGGGTTGGCAGGGAAGATCACTTTTCGTAAAGGTGACGCGTACAACATTCCCGTTGAAGACGGCTGGGCGGACCTTGTCTGCTGTAGGACACTCTTGATGCACCTGACTGACCCATTGAAAGCTGTCAGGGAGATGGGCCGAGTCGCACGGAAAGGAGGAACCGTGGCAGCCTTCGAGCGCGGTAGGTTCCCCGATGCAGTCTATGTACCCAATGATGAGACGCTCACCAAGCTGGCCATCAGGCTCAGCGAGTCGTATGTCGACGGAGTAAGAAAACTGGAAGGGAAACATTTCGACATCGGCAATAGGCTGCCGACAATCTTCCACGAAGCGGGATTACGCGGGATAATGGCAGAGTACCAAGCAGATACGTATCTGACCTCGGACCCGAGAAGGAGACTCGAAGACGTAAGGGACGAGTTAGCATTTTACCTCGTGACCCTCAAAGAGACAAAGAAGCTCGATGTCAAGGCTATGCTGGCGGGCGGAGCGTCTAGGAAGGAAGTCAACCAGTATAACGCATGGTTGGAGAAGTGGATGAAAAATCTCCTTGACGATAACGACAAGCTTCGAAACGACACAACCTTCAGCGCCGGAGGAATGGTGCTTGTTGCAGGGCGCAGGTGAGAGGGTTATCCCCGAAAATAAGTCTCCGCGCGAGTTCTAGGAAGGTCTCAAATTCTTAGCTGGGGGTTTGCTCGGGCCTAAAGCTGATCCCGTTCTTGTGTGGTGGTCCCCTGTTTCGGTGGAGAGCGTGTGTTGGTAAAAGAACGCTTATGCCCGCCGCGAACCTCGTTTCACGAGAACAGGGTCGTAGGGGCAGATATTCTATGGCAGATGGCGATAGGGGAGAGATGTTTGCGGAGCTGGAGAGGGCTTGTGACGAGCTCGATAGGGCGCTCGAACAGCTCAAGAAGGCAGGATATACTCTGCGAGAGTTTTCCAAGGGCCTTGAGACGGACCCTACGGGGATACTGCTGACTCACTATCCTAACGGGTATATGATCTATCCTGACGAGATTAACAAGACTCCATGGGAGTATCCAGCTCTGCGTCCTATAGTCGACTTGGATTATCTGATCGAGCTGCTCAAGCGTGCTAGACAGCTGAAACGGGCAAAGATGGACATCGAGAGAAGACTAGGAAAGAAGCTTATGCCAGTCGCCTAAGCGCGTGTCGCAGGTTTCAGCCCGTACCCGTTTTCAAAGATCCAATCGAGGAAATCCAAGACCCCCGGTGTTATGTTGCACCATAGATGGACCCCGCTTGGCAGACAGTCTATCTGTCCAGATGCTATTCTTGCTCTGAATCCTTCATGACCAAAGCGAGCCGGATCAAACGAGAGGGGGTTCATCTGCTGAGCCGCCTGCTTAACCTCGTCCTCGGTTACCGATTCGAACTTCTTCCTGTTCTTGTTCACTAGGATGCTCAGGTTTCTATGCCCAATGCGGGTGACGTCCGGTCTCTCCTGGCCAGGTGGAAAGTTGATCTGTATGAGAACCCCCCAGCGTTCCCCGACTTCGTTGGCAATCCAGTTGATCGTTTCAAAGGCTCGTAAAGTACGATCCTGCCAGAGACCCTCGAATTCTCCGCGACGCTTGTCCAGTGTCTCCCAGAGGTCCTTGACGATCCAGCTCACTTGGCTCGGACCTCTTTCTCCAAGACGTCCTTGAGAGTCTTGAGGAAAGCTGAGTTTGGTACGATGTAGTCGATCAATACTTTTTCGGCTTTTAGTTTGAGGTCTCTTCTGATGTGGGGAAAAAGGGCCAGCATCCTAGGTCGAGGTATCATGGTCTTCAGCTTTTGGGCACACGAGAAGGGATCATAGTCCGATGCGGCTAGGTCGAGTATGACCAAATTCGGATGCGTCGAGTTCGCTTCTCTAAGCAGAGCTTCTTCACTTGTTACCACCTTGGCATTTGCACCCAGCGACCTTGCAAGCTCTATGATTCTCGATTGGAGGAACAGGTCTGAAGTTATCGCGAGAACTTGAACAACCATCATTGGTTCACTCTGAAGATAGTTATAGGACCCCTTGATTCAGCTGGGAATCGGAATGCCGCCCACATCTAACTTTGCCGGCAGAGACATAGTTAGCGTTCGCGACCTCTCCCGATCGGAGATCGACCAGATTCTAGATATGGCAGAGGTCATGGAGCCGCTGGCGAAGACTGGGTCCGATATGCTTCATGGGAAGATAATGGCGACCCTATTCTACGAGCCCAGCACTCGCACGAAATTGAGCTTTGAGTCCGCGATGACGCGGCTCGGTGGGACTGCTCTCGGCTTTGCTGAAACGAAAGGTACGTCTGTCGAGAAGGGTGAGAATCTTGCGGATACTGTGCGGGTTGTCGAGAACTATGCCGACGTGCTCGTGGTCAGACATCCCCTAGAGGGTGCGGCGAGGATGGCCGCAGAGTTTTCCAGGGTCCCAGTGATTAACGCGGGATCTGGAGCGGAGGAGCATCCTACTCAAGCATTACTCGACTTGTACACGATCAAGAAGGAGCTAGGGGCTATCGATGGGATTAGCATTGGACTGGTCGGGGATCTCCGATACGGCCGGACGGTTCACTCGCTCGCATACGCACTGGCAAAATACAAGGTGAGATTAGTGCTCATCTCTCCGGAGATACTAAAGATGAGGAAAGAGGTCCTAGAAGAGGTCTCGAAGAAAATAGATGTTGAAGAGACCACCTCATTGCAGCAACATCTGAAAGAACTGGACGTGATCTACATGACGAGGGTCCAGAAAGAACGGTTCGGAGATCTAGCCGAATACGAGAAGGTCAAAGGCTCTTACCGACTGACATCAGATGAGCTATCGCGAGCAAAGAAGAGCTCGATAGTCATGCATCCATTGCCAAGGGTTGATGAGATAGACTCTAGTGTAGATTCAACGAGTCACGCGAAATATTTTCCACAGGTTGGGAACGGAGTGGTTCTGAGGATGGGATTGCTCGGCCTAGTCTTTGGCGCAGTCTAGCATTCTTCGTTAATCTCGCACGATTGATCATTGAACACTCAAAACTGTGTAGGGGGTCGTGGTGTTGTCCACTACGACCGTAAACGGTTTTCCGAGGGGTGCAGAGATTATTTTGAGAACATCCGCTGTTGTCAAGGTCTCTTCCTTCGCGAGGACCTGAACCAATCCACCGGTCGTGTTTATTCCCAGAACCCAACGAGTGTATCCCCCATGCACATATGCGTAGGTTGAATTCAGGTTGCCGCTGACGATTAACTGGGTCGTCGATATGCCGATGGTATTCACCGCCTTTGTCGTTGCGCCACCTACTTCGATGGAACTAGTAGGGTCTTGAATGAAATAGTGGCCCACCTGTTTCGAGGACCCATCGACCACCGCCACCATTTCCGGCACTGTCAGATTTCCTTGCGTTCCATAGTACGGTATGACATAGATCAGGCGACCGTTCACCGAATACAGGAGTATGTTTCCGACCGTCCAGTCGGGGTGGAGCGTTAACTGGGTTTTGATTATCGGGTCGGTCACCACGGCTGATATGGCTGAGTTGGGTCCGATAACTGTCGTTCCCTCAGGGAACCTGATCAGATAGACTTGCCCTGTCCGGACTCCTGCAGGAGCGATGTAGAGACCTGCAAGGTTCTGAGATGGGCTGTGGTAAATTTCCACCAGCCTGACGGCAGCCCATGTCAGGGTCCCGTTGATCGGCATGATTATGAACCGGGTGGTCTCAGTAGATTGTAGGAAGACATTCCTCTGCCATTGCAGTGGGTCTGTCTGGAAGTAGAAATTGTACACGTCTTGTTGAGTATTGAAGTATGTCTCAGGATACCTCAGCTGAGGGAGTAACATCTCCGGTTTTCATGTCGGTGAGCGTTGCTGCGAAGAGTCTGAGGATCGATGTGTCAGCATGGTCTGGATAGTCTGCGAAGTTGCTAGGACTCTGCCAGTCTATCCAAACCCAGTGCAGCAGGTAGATGTTTCCCTGTCTGTCCACCACTGGGTAAGGGTCTGGATCTAGCTGCATGTTGGGCAATAGAATGTTAGAGATTCTGGCGTCCGCATCTCGGTATTCCAGGGCTTTGATATTGCCGTAGGCTCCGTTTGCGAAGTCGAACCTTCCCTGCCAGAAGAACTTCCAGTACAACCAGAAGCCCTTGTAGGTATAGTCCGCTGTTCCATTGTAGGAAGGCGGCCCTGAGTAGCCTGATAGGGAGATTGAGTCAGGTTCCAGATCTTTGTTATGTCCACAGCTTGTGTCGCAGCCGCGTCAACCGCGAGAATCTTCTCCGAATGCGTCAGCAGAAGATGCTGGGTGCGCCAGACATCAGGATCGTTCGGTAGGCCTGCTTGTACAAGCTGGAGAATGGATACCCAGTACTCTTTGCCGTGGATGTAGATGATGGCGACAGGAGCGTTGTCGATGGACATCCAGTTGACCCCGACTAGCGGTTTCATGTTCAGTCGGGCCGACTGGTTCGTGAATATGCGGATATGGTCCAACGTATTGGTCTGGTTTCCTGAGCTCTTTATGAGAGACTGATCCGCGTTTGTGACCGAGTCCACTCCGTACGCCCAGCGGGTGTACTGAATTGTTGGGACGTAAGCTGGATTCCATTGATAGTTGATGTATTGGCCTGACTGGGCCCGGAGATACGTCCCGTACACAGGAAGCGTGCATGTTGAAGCTAGGACGATTGCGCGTATTACGAGCCCCTTGACCCGGGTGATCTTGATACGCAGTATTCTCGGGGTTCGTGTGAATCCGGCCATGAAGGCTACTCCGATCATCACGATGACTAGGGTGGAGAGAATGAAGGATGTGCCTACGTCATAGACCCAGGCCCCACTGCTTAGCACTGCGTAGATAATTGGTAGAGCGGCAATGACGAATACGTTGCTGAGCGCAATCCGGGACATCCCGAACGCTCTTTTGGAAAGTCCGACCATAGCGTTTGCAAGGAGCGCTACTCCGAGTCTGATTCCTACTACAGCAAAGGCTAGGCCGATTATTGATAGGATGAACTTGAAGACTTCAAATGTGAAGACGTTGTCGATGCCGAAAGTCGGCGACACTTGGTAAGTTCCAGAAAGTCTCATTGCCAGTATTGAGAAGTAGTTCTGTACCTGTGCAAACCAGGTGCTGTTTGTTTGGACAAGATAATTCTGTATGGTGACGAATCTTAGGGCGATGTCATTGGCGATGGTTGCTGCGATTCCTAGGGCGAGGAGAAACTTGATCGTTGTCCAGGCGAGGAATGGGGGCGAGGAGACGGGAAACTTGTCGTTCCATTGCAATTTGCCATTCTTGGACAGGACTGCATGGTCAGGGGTCTCTCCAATGTCCCAATCGAAGGATGGTCTTGGGCCGGATTCATAGTAGCTTCTTCTGGTGGACTGCATGATCGCTCCCAGGTTCGTCCGGAATAGTAGTCGAAGGATTCCGAGGAGTTTGCTGTGCATGTAGAAATGTCTCTTCCCATCGCTTCCGGTAACTGAGGAGATTCTCGGGTCGCTGAGAATGAAAAGAGCTGTTAGGAGTAGGGTCGCCCAGATGACTGCTCCATTCAGGTACTGGAGGTTGAGAAAGTTAATTCCTGCTTTCGTGGCATAGGTTGAATACTTCACGTCAAAGGTGAGACCATTGTTCACCCCAAGGGTAAAGGCAGCGAAACAGGCGAGACCAAGAAGAATGTAGTATACTACCCAAGGGGTCCGAGAACCAGACTGGCGTTGAACCCTTGCAGACAAGAATGATCCAACGAGTACCAGGGCCAAAAGCAGAGCGGCGGTGGCAACGAACTCTGTGGCAAGGACCCAGAGCCCAAGCCCTGTGTTGAAGACGGAAAGTTCTCTGAGAAGAGCGAACTGTATTCCGAGAACGATTATGATGGCGAGAATTCCAGTGAGGAGACCTATTCTAAAGGGCCCCTTCAAACCAGTTCGGATCTCTGTCAAAGTGGGCGTTTCCTAACTCCTAATCAAACGGTCAATGAGATAAACCCAATTAAGTTCCTGCATGGCCGACTTGCACTATCCTATCGCTCAACGGTGAGTTGCGAGAGGCTTGGTTTGTCTACGAGAAAACGTAGCCTGTAATCCTGTCTATGTCTCTCCGCCTTGACTCGGACCATAGGTCAAGGGGAATCAGTCTCCCTGCGTATTTCGCGACGATTGTCAGTTTGTCTGAACCGCAATTCGCGCATTTTGTATGAACTCCGGTATCGACTTGGTAGCAGAACTGGCACCGTGAAAGCACGTTGGAAAAGGTGAAGTGTTTGACACCTGAATCCGCGAGCAATTGAGATGCTCTCGCCAACCCCGCAGTCTCGGGTTTTTCCCCCATGAGAAGCGGCAAGATTGTCCCCCCATCGAGGAGTTTCTGAGCTTCCCCCTCAAGAAACGCGCGTGAAGATAGCGGTATTTTCTGAGTCAACGGAATCAGGGGCACGTCGGTGTAGTAAGGGTGTCGTTTGGACCCTTGGTAGACTATTGTGGAGAAGCCGTATTTTTCAGCGTCGATGCTCGCGAACCTTGAGGACGCTTCCGGAGAGGGGAGAAGCCCGACGCGGATTCTGAGTTTAGGATTGTCGTTTTCTGATATGGCACGTCGTGTTGCTTCGACGATCTTTTTGAGAAAGGCGAGGGAATCTTTGACGTCAACATCTTTCTTGGTGTGATGCCTGACGGCCTCGTTTAGCCCGAGGAGGCCTATCTCTGCCATTGGTTGGGAACCATAATACTTGCTCCCGTCTGTTTCCCATGAAAATAGGGGCAGAAGTCCCTCCCTCATTCTTTCCTGTACGGCTTGTCCTCGAATCTCAAGGGCTTTTACCGCTTCATCAACCCCGTTCTGAACCCCCTGGAGAAATCGCTCGTCTTTTCCCGTTGCATCATAGGATATTCTTGGGAGATTGACTTGGACAGTCCCCACCATTGCTCCACTAGCAATATCATTCGTGCCATCGGTGACAATGGTGTTGCCGTCGGAGGATACTGTGACGGTCTGTTCTGGGTCGTGAATCCTATAATTTGGGATAGAATATTTCAGGGACGTCTCATATGTCGTCGAGAGAAGGCTGTCAGGCTCAGAGAGCCCTTCTCGGTTGAGATTCACTGTGACTGAAGGGTTGACCAGGAGATTGTTCCTTGCAATCTCCATACTTGCATCGATGACTGTCCGGAACAATTCTTCAGCCTCGTGGGCGTAGTCGCCGTACACTCCCTCTTTCTTCCCATTGGCTGCTACTGCGTCTGATCTCTCTAGAGAACTGGGAATCGTTCGGTCAAGTCCTATGGTAGTCCGGAAAGGAATTCTGTTTGAGAAACCGTCCCAGTTGAGTTGCGAGAGAAACAGTCTAATTGCTTCTTGGATTCTTTGGGTCGGGACCCCCTTAATGAACGGTGCCAGTAGGACGTTAATGTGATCGAAGACTTGCTCACTTGCTACCTGTCCTTCTGTAATCCGAGCTAGCCGGAGCAATGCTCCAAGCGCGGTTTCGAAGGAAACCGGCGGCGTGGACCGTGGGAGTCCTTTTCGGAGGAAGGGGCGTGGGTCATGGAAGAATATGCTGGGCTTGAGTATCCAAGACTCCGCATCTTCTAAGTGGATCTGTCCGGTGAAGTGGGCATCGACTAGGGGTCGAGGGAGGCTATTCAGCAGGACATATTCTTCGGTGACAGCAGCCCCTGCAGATTGTTGCACCCAGGCTGAATCGAGGTGTTTCCGGCCGGCTTCCTTGAGGAGGATTGTTACATCATTGACGGGGAGTCCCAGTCGGGTTAGCTTGTGGCGGTATTCTTCGAGTTTTCTCTCGACGAGGATCGTGTTGACGAGTTCGCGGACCAAGGGTGCAGTGAGGTAGGTTGTTCCAAATCGTAGAAGTCTTTCTTCAGCTTCTGAGGCTACCTCGTCGGCTAGGCTCTGGGGCATCCCGGCCTCGGTGACGAGAGAAGAGGCAATTCGGGTCCGGTCAAACTCTTCTATCGTCATTTTGGAGGTTCGGACGAACAGGCGGCCTCGCTTAACAGCGACCCACTACTTTTTCGTGCCTTTTTCGATCGCAACCAAACCGGCTTTACGGAGGGTTTTGAGATGATAGACGAACTTTCCAGCGTCCCGCACAGGATCCATCTTCGCTTCGTACATTATCTCAGTGTACGGGAGGGGACCTTTGGAGACTAACAGCTTGAGAATGTGAAGCCGAACTGGGGCAGAAGCAGCGTCTAGAACATCCGAACTGAAGCGTTCGTAGGCTCGCTGCAAGAAAAGGTCAAGAGCCTTCTACCCCAACCTGTTTAAAAAATTGTACTTGAAGACTTCTCATATTGGACTCTGACTTCTGTCCGGAGCGGTACGGCGGCATACAGTGCAGGTCTTCCAACCTAATGTGTCCACGCTGAAAAGCTGTTCCCGCCCGCAACTCGTGCAGTACTGGTGAAATCCTGTAGGATGCCGCGGTTCTGATAGAGTCTCGGTCGATGTTGCCGCTCGCATGTTCGGGTCTTTCTTAGGAATAGGTTTCGTCAAACGCTGGAGGTAGTCCTTGCTGAACTTGAGTTTTGGCACCGTTACCCACCATGCATGTCACTCTCTAGGCTTTGAGGACTAGGGTCTACAGAGTTGCTGCCATGTGGAGGGTCAACGTGACATAACAATCACATTGGTTCCCGCCCAAAGACCGCGAAGGAGACAATTTCTTGAAATCTTTCACGCCCCTCATCAATTCATGATAATAATTTGATAGCCTCGGGGACGAAACCCGATCCTCAAGCTCTCGAATCTTCCGTAGTCCGTGCGACATCATCTCCTATGATGACCATGTTCTTGGAGTTTCTCGAGGTTCCAGGAAACGTCCTGCTTATCCAGGGAGCACCTGGCACCGGGAAGACAACTCTCGCGTTTGAGATACTGAATGCTATTGGGGACTCGCGTAGGGTCTACGCGTCCAGCAGAGTGTCGCCGGTCAAGCTGCGCATACAGTTTCCCTGGATCGACGAGGTCATCGATTCCATGTCCGGACGATCCTCAAAAGCAAGTTGGAATGACGAATTCCACGATCTCCGAGGCTCCGATACCGATAGTGTCTTCTCGAAGATCGTAAGACTGAAACAAGCCAGACAGAAATCGGTCTTGGTCGTAGACAGCTGGGAAGGAGCTTTGAGAAACGCGACCCCGGAGGGACGTAAAATGCTGGAGTCAGCCGTCATGTCCGAACTAGATCAGACGAAAGTAAGCGTGATTCTTGTGAGCGAGGCCGAAAGAGCCGACAACCTCGGCTACCTAGTCGACGGAGTCGTAACTCTGAAACAGAACGAGCTAGATGGGAGGAGAGTGAGGTCCCTCGGAATAGACAAGCTAAGAGGATTCAAGGTCGAGAGCCAATACTTCCCATTCTCTCTGGAAAAGGGAAGGTTCACCTTCTTGGACGAAGAATACGAAAACGGCCCGCCTACCATAGTGAGAAGTCCAGAGAAAGTTCCACACACGGCAACCCACTTCTCCACAGGGAGCAGGGAACTCGACCAGTTAATTGGAGGCGGCGTCCGGAAAGGCTCATTCTTCATGATCGACACGGACAGCAATGTTTCTCCGCAGTCGCTGAAATTATTGATCAACGTGATCCGTGCTAATTTCGTCAACCAGGGCGGTGCATGTTTCAGCGTTTCAACCGGAACCTTCAGCTCGGAATCCTCGGCGGAGGCGCTTAGACCCTACATAGGCGACAAGGCCCTTGCAGAGAGGGTTAGGATTGTCGAGTTCAATCCGCAACTACCTCCAAAGCCTTGGAGGCTAAAGGTGAGGGGACAGCTGATGAGCGATTTGGCCGAGTTCTACAAAGCGTGGAATGTGCTGAAAGAAACCTCGACAGGCATGATGTTGACTATGAACTTCGACAAGCTCGTTCAAGTCTATGGGGAAGATCTGACTCTTCCGGGTTTTACCGAGATGGGAGAAGGCTTGCGGGACGAGGGAGCCTTCAGCATTGGCATGTCATCGCGTAACACTAAGGTGCGCGAAGAGTTTCTTAGACAGGCTGACTATCACATTAAGGTCCAAAGTTGGAACGGTCATCTTCTGATCTATGGAGTGAAACCGTTCACACATATTCATGGGGCGACGTTCAACTTCGACAAGGGATACCCGTCGCTCGACCTCATAGAGATTGTCTGAGCCTTTCAAGAGACTCACACAGTTGATTCGCTAGAATTGCGATGTGGTATAATCCCAAGTCGAGAAGAAGTACGTGGTTATCTCGACTAGGCCTTCTGAGTCATTGGACAAGATTGACATTTTCATTGCTTGACTGGGACGCAGTAGAAAAAGTCGGGTCGCCTTTTCTATCCTCCTATAGCGCTATACTACATGAGCGATCTGTCGTACAAGCTGGCTGAAATACGACCGGCCCTACGTCCCGTCGCCGAGTCGGCGGCCTGGGTAGCCAGCTTCGTAATCGCCAACGCCATAAGCCAAGAACCAGTATACTTCCTGATCCTCCTACTTGTCCTCGGCTCAGACGTTCTCGATACCTCTGACAAGAGCAAGGGACTCTTTCGGGACTTCATTGCAGGAAGCTTCACAGCAGTACTCTCGCTAGCTCTCAATGAACAGTTAGGCGTAGTGGTTGGGGCCCTGGTCGCAGTCACGGCAGTTGCCAGGCTGCTGCAGAAGCTGGTCTAAAACCCAGCTAAATCGGCACCGGATGCCCAATTTTGGGCTCTTATTCCTTGCCGATCGGATGTGGCCGCAGGGGATAAGCATAAAACGGCCCAGGGCTATCTCCAGTAGTCTAGAGATACCATGGGCAAAGTAATGATCTCTTTATCGTCCGAAGCAGAACAACTGGTTAGACAGGAAGTTGACAAAGTCTACTATGGTAGAACAGGGGGGTTCAGCATCTTCTTCGAACGCCTTGTACGCACATACTTCAACGGACACAAGAAAGCCCCGTCCGACCGTAAGCAAGCGAAATAACGCGATCTCCCGCCCAGAAAACAGGTCGAGTCGAATACGGCCAGTCACTCTGGGCCAACTTGCAGAAAGGTCACCGGTTTATTGCACTAGTTCTCAGTACCGTTGTCTAGCATTTGACTGATACTGGCCGCTTGCAGTCTAACCAAAGCATTTTGAATCATTGAATGAAGGCAACGCGACAGGGGCGGTGGTCCAGACCACGCACATGTGGGGACAGCTTGGTCTAAGAGAGCTGGCAGACAACTACCAGTTCGAGGAAATACTGGTCTCGGGCACCAGTGATCGTGGGTTCAAATCCCACCCGCCCCACCACAGCTGAGCCTTTTGTTTTCCGATGGGGAGTATCTCACTACGGTCGGCGCCACTCAGCCTGAACTGCTTTGCGAGAAAATTGATAGTCTGATTGAGCCTCTGCTCCTCCCTGGCCTTGACTGTAGACTAGCTGAAGACTGGCTGCTGGTAGTCGAACGCTGCCATGGCAGCGTCGAGGATGTTGATAAGACCGTCCGCGTTTAGATCACCAGAGGCATTGTACCTACTGTCACCGTTCGCAGAATCGTATGCGAAGGCTATCTGGGCCACGTCAAGTATATTGATTGCTCCATCGTGGTTCAGGTCGGGGTCACGGGACAAGGAGCAGCCAGCATTGTTGCTGGAGATGTTGACAGTGCACGCTGCTCCCAGCCAGGAAGAGCTTGCTGGTATGGCCAGGACAAATCTTGCGGTCGAGTCCTGCCCGTACCCAACAGTTACGTTGTAGGTCTTGGAGAAGAGCGTCTGCCCGGTGGTGCTATTTGTAACAGTGACCGAGATGGTTCCAGTAACAGTCCTACTAGTCGTGTCTGGGGTAAGGCTGCCGGAGACTGATACTATCACGCCGTCGAAGGTAAATGTTTGCTGAAACTGTGGGTCACTGGTCTGAGCCGAGAAAGGTTTCATCAACGGATAACGGTCTTGGCCTACGACTGACTGCCAAGTTGTGAATGAATAGGGTGTGTCTCCTATCCCGTCTGGGCCGGTGCAGACGTTTTGTTGCGATCCGCTACAGTCATCCACGCCTGTGTAGCTGGACCAGTAGTTGCCGCCGCTTGGATAGCCATTATCCCAGAGGTCTTGGCTTCTCAGGTTACCATCGACCCCTCCTTGTAGGAAGTTATTATGGTAAACCAGTATGTTACCTGAGTCGACCCATAATCCTCCAGTAGGGCATTGAGCGAACGTGTTTCCCGAAACAACGACATCCGTTGAGCCGCTTATTTGCGCGCAAGCGCTCTCTGTGACACCGGGCACCTGTT
>WNGM01002206.1_pt1 | contig 17000 bp, 18 predicted proteins | sample 5400571 | NCBI WGS metagenome assembly WNGM01 (sample SAMN13153378, study PRJNA577476) | soil metagenome | isolation source: 100 cm soil or saprolite under Garry oak tree replicate 2 | place: USA:California | collected 2016-06-15 | reverse complement strand
TTACTACTCTCACCAACCCGCAGCCAACTTCAGTTTGCTACGCTGACACCAACTACGACCACACGATAAACGTCCTCGACCTTACCGGTGTCGGACTCTCCTTCGGCACGACCCTTGGGCAATCAAACTATGTAGCGCCGCGGGACATTAACCAGGACCGTTTCACCAACATCATTGACTTGGTCGATGTTGGTAGAGTATTTTCGGGGTCTTGCTAGTGCAGAGGAAAATCCCTCCGATCGGGATTGGTGGAGTCATAATGCTGATTCTTGCTCTCCACTTCTCATTTGGAACAAGTACTACAATCACTGCTCCTCAAGTCGATAGGCCCGGACTAAGGGTCGGCGCGACGTTCACAGCAGTCTTTACCATTACTAACGCTCAGAATGCCTTTGGATGGCAGGCAAACGTCACTTTTGACAAGACACACGTTAACGTTCAAAACATAACATTGCTGTCTCCTTGGACCGGGACTAGCAGCTTCTTCAGATCGTCCTACAATAACACTAATGGAAACCTGATTGCCGCGATGACTTTCACATCAGGCAGCGGCTACACTAATTCTGGGACAGCTAACATGTTCCAGACAACTTTCGTGGTGAAGAAAGCGTCCTACCTGAGCGCCTTCCATCTGGTTTCAACAGCTGAGAACATTGGGTTTGGAGCATTGGCTCTCGATCCAAATACAAATCAAGCATCACTCACCCTGATAGATGGCGGCTTCTGCAATCTCTCCCACTGCCCACTATCCTAACCCTAGGGGGATATTTGCCCCCAAGCTTTCTGAAACCGCCAAAAACGAGTTCTGTTTTATATATTGCGCCAGAATGAACCCGAATTAGTTTTCGAAGCTAGGACTTTCTTGAGATCAATCGTCAGTCCTAATACCTGGGGCTCTTGTCCCGACTTCGTTCCGATGCAAGGCACACTCCGAGAGCTTGCAACCCAGTGCCACTTGGGTGATATGAACTGGAGATAGATCATTGCAGCTTCCCGGACCATCTCCTGTACGATCTGGAAGCAAACACTTGGATCACAGGCGATGAAAGCGAAGTGACTGTAGGGATGACAAGTCTTCTTTCAGCCATTGCGGGAAGACTCACGTCAGCACGTATCCGGCCTGCTGGGACGAGGGTAGAGCGGGGTAGAAGCCTCGGGACCCTTGAAAGTCTGAAATTCGTCGGTCCCTTTCCGTCCCCCCTCTCGGGGATCATATCACTAGTGAACGGAGATGTTGTCAAACGACCGAAGCTCATGAACGACGCATCCTATACTGAAGGATGGATTGTCAAGCTAAGACCGCTTAGTTTTCAAGCAGAGAGTGGTCTCCTTTCACGAGCGCCGGACGCGACGGAGGTCTTCAAGCATCTCGCGACAGCTTCGGTCGGAGATGTCGTTCATCTCGTGACAGACGACCCTACGTCATATGTGGAGATGGGTCGGTGGACGGATCAGACAAGCCAAGAGCTCGTCGATTGGCGGCAGGAAGGGAACCTCTTCCACTTTATCGTTCGGAAAGAACACTGAGATCACTGCTGGAAAGAGAGAGAGGAAGGAGGGCGGAGGTTGGTAGGGTGTGCTATGCTGGAACGGGTTGCGCTACCGTTTGGCTTGGCTTCTCGATAGGGTTCCGGACTAGGTTTCCCCATTCGGTCCATGATCCATCGTAGTTGCGAACGTTGGGGTAGCCGAGGAGGTACTTCAGCACGAACCATGTGAACGAGGATCTCTCGCCGATCCGACAGTAGGTGACAATGTCCCTGCTGGGGAGGATGCCCTTGTCCTCGTAGAGCTTCTTCAGCTCCTCAGGGCTCTTGAACGTGCCGTCTTCTCGGACCGCCTGCGACCATGGAATATTAACTGCGCCTGGAATGTGGCCTCCACGTTGTGCATGCTCTGTCGGGTACTCCGGTGGCGCGAGGACTTCGCCGGTGAACTCTTTCGGTCCTCTGACGTCCACGAGTCTTACGTTTGGCTTCTGGTAGAGGTCAAAGGCTTGTTTGAAATAGACTCTAACGCTCTCATCGGGTCCTGAAGCCTTGAAGCTAGTGCCCGGGTACGTGGGGGCGTCTTTAGTCAGCGGCTTGTCTTCGTCGATCCACTTTTTCCGTCCACCGTTCATGAGTACGACGTTTTTGACGCCGTAGTACTGTAGGTCCCAGAAGGCGTAGGCTGCGAACCAGTTGTTGAAGTCGCCGTAGAGAACAATCTTCGTGTCTAGGGCGATTCCCGTTCGGGCGAAGAGTTGTTCTAGCTGTTGTTTGGATAGGATGTCTCTTTCGAGGGGGTGGTTGAGGTCCTTCTTCCAGTCGAAGAGGACCGCGCCGGGAACGTGTCCCAGCTGGTAGTTCGCAACGGGATCATAGTCAACCTCTACAATCCTTACCTTCGGGTCGTTGAGGTGTTGTTGTACCCAGTCGCTGCTTACCAATACTTCGGGGTGTGCATATGACATACGTCATCTAGTCGCCGCGCTATAACGTATGTCATATTAATCATTTCCCTCCTCTATTCCGCAGGGAATATTTCTCTCTCAAACTACCACCAACTTCGCAGATCAACCCGCTAATTCAATCCCAATATTTCAAAGTGGAACAGGGCAGTTGAAAATCACGTTTTGAAACCAGTTCTGGAAACGCTTCTTGAGATCGGGTTTCGAAACAGGTCTTGAAATCGCCCTCTGAAACAGTTGCTGAAACGGGATCGAGATTCAGTCTTTGAAACGGTTCCTGAAACGATAACAGTGAATTTTCTAGACCCCCGGGGGCCTACTCAAGTCTCGCGCCGCGCCATTCCCGGGTTATATCGGGACTTCTATCATCAGCTTCTCAAGAAGCTCCTTGTACCGGTTCCGAATAGTAACCTCGGTCACGTTCGCTATCTCCGCGATCTCCCGCTGCGTCTTCCGCTCATTCGTCAACACCGTTGCAATATACGTGGACGCGGCAGCGATCCCCGCCGGACCCCGTCCACTGGTCAGCTTCATCTGGCGTGCAATCTCCAAAATCCGGATAGCAATCCCCTCCGCTTTCCCTGAGATGGTGAGCTTATTCGAAAACCGGGCCGCATAATTCCTGTTCGCTGAGGGCGGCACAAACATCCCTAGCTCTCGCAGCATGAACCGGTAGCTACGACCAATATCCTTCTTGTTAAGCGTCGACACACTAGCAATCTCATCCAAGGTCCGCGGAATACCACACTGACGACACGACATGTAGATCGCCGCAGCCGTAACATTATGAATCGATCTCCCACGGATCAAGCGCCTCTTAATTGCACGGCGATAGATAACCGATGCAGTCTCGAGAATAGTCTTTGGAAGCGAGAGAGCTGCTGACAACTTGCTTAGCTCCGACAGGGCCACAGCCAGGTTCCTCTCGGTAGCATCCGACACTCGGACCCGCCGCTGCCACTTCCGCAGCTTGTACAGCTCAATCCGTTGATCGGCCGAGACACCCTTCGTCCCGGTAGGGCGATCACGCCAGTCGATAATAGTCGAAAGGCCCTTGTCATGAATAGTATACGTCATGGGCGCACCGGTACGCGCCCTCTTCGCGCGCTGCTCGTCGTCAAACGCACGCCACTCGGGCCTTGTATCCGCGATCTTTTCCTGCACGACATATCCGCAGGCCATGCAGACAACCTCAGCAGCGTCATAGTCCCTCATCAGTCGCGAGCCCCCGCACTCTGGACACAATCGTATCCTTCGCGAGCTGCTCTCAGGTCCCCGCTCTAGCGTCTGGCCTACTTCTTCAACCACTTTTCTCTTATCTCCTAACTATCCTCTAAAAGGTACAAGACACGGCCCGAGAACCCTTCGCCAGCAACCTCGGGCTTTACAGAGACATATGGACTCTTCACAGGACCGAGAATGCTGTTAACAGTCCCGATCCTCTTGATCTTGTAATCGACCACTCGAGTCCGCTCGGCTGGCGCTGGTGGCTGTTCGAGTCGAACAATCAGGTTACCGCTCTTAGACATGTGCAGAACTTTGCCAAGCCGTCTTAATCCCGCACCTGGCACACTCCAACGAAAAGCGGAAAATGCCAAATCGCGTATATAAACATTGATTGGCCGAGAAAGACTTCTAATTCAGCCAAGCCATACCTTCCAGCAACAACACTGGCCAGTGGAAAAATTGATCCGCGAAGTCCAACTCTCCAACTTCATGTCCTACAAGAACACCAGCATCCCACTCCGGCCCGGCCTAAACCTGATCATAGGACCAAACGGCGCAGGAAAATCCTCCATCCTACTAGCAATATCAGTCGTCCTGGGTCAAGCATACACTGAGCGGGCGAAAAAACTCAGCGAACTCATACGATGGAACGAGCAAGAAGCGCGCATATCTCTCCTCTTAGACAACGAGGCACCAAAGGGCGCTCGACCGTTTCCACAAGCCCGATCGGACAAGGTCCTCCTCACCCGAGTTCTCAAGAGGTCCGGAGACTACCACTATCTGCTCAACAACAAACCTATCAGTAAAACTAACTTGGTCGACGGACTATCCAAGATCGGACTCAACCCCGACAACATGCTGGTTATAATGCACCAGCTCATGGTTGGGCGATTCGGCTCCGTCAGCCCCATAGACAAACTACTCCTTCTCGAGGATGCCGTGGGATTTGGAGCCTATCGTAGAGAGGTCCTCGATGCCTCCTCCCGGTTACAAAAACTGACGACTGAGCGAGAGACAATGTCATCTGTTTTAGAGGGGACCAAGGAGACGTATCTACACTGGCAGCGCGAATACGAGAAGTACGAGCTGAAAAGGAAACTCGAAGACCAGTTCAAGGACCTCCAAAGAGAACTCATTTGGAGGCGGATCATCAGAAGAGAATCTTCACAAAAGCGGGTAAAAGACCGAATCTCCTCCTTACACAGCAAGGTAGCAGAGACAAGAGAAGAGTTCGAAATCTCTCACAAGCAACACCAACAAGTATTGACGGATCTCGCAAGGGTCTCCGCAGAGCTGGAAGAACTTCGGGAAGAAAACCTGAAGCTTGAGCATGGCCGGGGTCTACGTGCGGGAGCACTGGAATGGATCATAAAGGTCACCGATCTCCTTCGGACACAGCAGAACGTTTTGACCGCGCTTCAGCAAAGAGCGAATGATGTGAGTCTGGCAAAGGAGAACGACCAGCTTAATCTCGCGTTATCAGGTCTAGGTGATGAACAGGAGAAAATTTCTAAAAGCGCAAAGACTGCCGACCAAGAAATCGAGAAAGTACGCGTAGGGATTGCCGAGCTAGCCTCCCAACTGGCCAAGAACACTGACGTCCTGATAGAATCCAGAGTCAAAAAGGAGGTCAGCAATTTTAAGCTCGCACTAATGGAGCAAGAAGTTCAGGAACTTGAAGTTCAACTGCGCATCGGCCAGGAGGAAATTGAGCCTCTGCGAACACAAGCCTCCCAGCTCGGACCAATGTTCGAGAATCCGAGAGACCTCCAGCAGATCTCAATAGACGTCGCTTCTGTTCAAGAACGATTACGACCGCTAGCTCACCTCTCGGCTGAGGTCGAGAAGATGTACAAGAGCTACGGGGAACTCTACGAGGATCTAAAGAAGAAAGCTCAGGTTGTGGAACAGAACAGGTCTGAAGTTCTGGGCGAGCTGAGAGAACGCTTTGACCGATGGAGGACTGTCATGGATAAATTGCTGGAGGAGCTCTCCGCAAGATACAACGCGTTGCTGTCTGAGGTAGATTCAAAGGGACGAATCGTCATCAAGGCCTCCAAAGATATCGAGAAAGCGGGCCTTGAGCTCTTCGCGGGATTCAAGGGAAACGAGCCGGTCTCGCTCGACGGCCTAGCCCCGAGCGGGGGCGAACGAACGGTCGCACTGATTGCGTTCCTCCTCTCCCTGCAACAATTCATCTCATCTCCGTTCCGAGCAATCGATGAGTTCGATGTTCATATGGACCCGCGAAACAGGGAAACGGTATCCAAGCTCATCCATGCTGCAGCAAAAGCGACCGACTCGAGCCAGTATATCGCAATAACCCCTGGACAAGTGACACTTCCGGAGGACAATGTCCACGTTATCGTTGTCCAGAACGTCGAGGGCAGTTCCATGGTCAGGGAGCTAGCATGACCACGACGGAAAGGATGCGTCGATTCTCCGGAAGACGAGAATTAGAGGAGTTAATCCAGACCTGTATCTCAATCGAGAACCGCAGATTCAACCCCTTCCTCTTAGACATCGCTGAGGCGTTGAGCATCATCAGACGGCACTCAAACCAGTTGCGAACGCTAGAGGACCACTTGCTCGATATGCGAGCAATCACGAGTGTCGCTAGAGTTGTAGGACTACAGAGCGCTCATCTCAGATTCCAGTCCAGTTCCCTCTTCATCGATCCCAGCATGGTAAAACAGAAACTCGACTCCCTTTCGAGGGAACAACTGGCAGAGTTTCTCCTTCTCTCATGGCATCCGATAGTGGAACTCGAACAGCTCACGCTCGCATCTACAAAAGAGGCCAAGGATTTTTGGGAACACATGCTTTCGTTTTTCGAGAGAAGAAAACGACTTCACTTCGGACCATTCGACAATCCTGCAGCAACCGACTTGGGTGAACTAGCCCGGATGCGGGTTGTCGACGAAAAGGCTTACACAAGGAAGATGCAGGATCTCTGGAATGAGCTCAAGGAGAGAGCGGGGGAGGATGAGACCGTTGACTATTGGAATTTCATCAAGGCATCAAACTTTGCGCACACTGTCATCCGAGCCCAACTAGTCAGCTTTCTTGTCAGTTACGGTTACGCGAACTTGCAACGAAAGGGTAACACCATGGTTCTAGTCCCCAACGCCAAACCCGATCCTCACTCCAAAGGATCACCACTCAGCTTTCCTATTCCAATTACAAAGGAGGCCTTGGTACGGGCGAAGTAAAAAACGAGCCAACCTTCTACAACGAGCGAGTCAAGCGGGCAGCTCATATGCTCTTCTTCAAACGAGGAAGGGTTCCCGGGGCTAGATCTTGGGAGTTGAGAACAGGGCTCGGAAAAGGCTACAAGAAAGTCTTGGAACAGCTAGACGAAAACCTGAAAGATCTGGATCTCGAAGTCAAGAAGGTCGAACCCCAGAACCAGTCTGATTTCAAACAAGTCCCTGAAGCTGGGGAAGAAGAATCGCGCTACTTCGTCCGTCTCAAAGGAACGCTGGCTCCCAAGGAAGCAAGACTGTGTGGGTGGAGAATCGACAATCTCGCGGCCCTAGCAGCCGCCTTGGCACTTGTAGTGTCCAAACAGGGGAAGAGCGAAAGAAAAGAATTGGAAACCATCATCGGCAACAAAGCTGGACGCTGGAGAGCTCTAACACTGATGGACACCTTTCTCCGATCTGGGTACCTGGAAGAAGATGAGGAAGGACTGGTCAAGCTTGGCTGGCGAACGCGTGCCGAACTCGACCTTCCAAGCCTAATGACGCTTCTCGCCGAGTCAACCGCGCCCTCCCCGGAAAGTAGGGAGCCTGTTGACGAGGATCAGGCGTCTATGGAAGGCTGAAGACTCTCTAAGTACTTCTTTGCTTGTGGCACAGCAGCGGCGCAGAGCTTGTCAAAGGGCAGAATCTTCTCGTCCCATTCGGAGAGTTCTTCAGCGTGAAGTTTTAGGAATCCCTTATCTTCGCTAATTCTGCCCCACACTAGAATGTAGCGTCGGTCGGTATAACCGCCCGTTGAGATCCCGGTTATGTGGTTGAAGAGAACTCCGACGCGACCACCAGTCATTACTGTGGGAACGCTGGGTCTCTTCAGAAGAATTTCACCGTTCTCGGACAAGAGGAAATCGGTTGCGACGCTGAACGGGAAGCCATCCTTGTCGATCCAGGTGACCACACCGTATCTGAACCGTGATAGTCTGTCGGGGTCGACGAGATCTAAGGAGGTCAAAGGTTGATTGCCTCAGCAGGTTTCGAGGTGTCCCCGTTTTTCCACGCCAGTATCTTCTTCGGTTCCACTTCAACAACGATTCTCTTCCAGAACCATGCGAACTGTTCTCGGGCCGCTAGGAATCCGTCGATGTATGGTTCCTTTTTGCGCCACATGGGCAGGTACCGTTCCCAGCCATGGTCAAGATCAGAGTCATCACATTTTGCAATGCCCTGGACTAGGACGACATGTTTCTCGACGCCGCTTCCTTCTGGATTTGAGAAGAGTAATGAGACCTTCGGGTTCTTCTTCATATGCTCAATCTTTCGAGAGAACAGTATACTCGATGTCACGACGAACCTATGCGGGTTATCATTGTAGAAAAAGAGAAGTGGAAATGTTACCGGCTTTCCATTGTCTATGGATGTGAATTCGCAGATCAAATAATGCTCAAAAACGTCTCGAACCCAGCTCGGAGCGTTCATCTAAACACACGACCGTGTAGGGGCGCAACTGCTCTCTCCTTGGCTATAAGACAACCGATTGGACTATTCATGACTCCTTCGGGATCTGTCTGAGAAATTCCTTAGGGTATTGTTTCGAGTTCAGCAGTGAGAGGAACTCTCCCTTCTTGATTGATGCTCTCGCAGATTCTAACTCGTTTCTCTGAGCGAGATGATCATGGACCTTTGCCTTTGCCAGGACGTCAAGGACTTTGCCTTCGTAGAAGGGTTCCAGATCCTTTCCTTGGCACACAGCGCAGTTGCAGCTTGTCGAGTTTCCTCTGATCTCTTCGTAGTCTTTCTTTTTCAGTGCTCCCCAGCCTTTTCGATCGAAAACATTGATCACCTCTTTCGTAAGGGGCGTTGGGGGTGGTGGGACGATCCATCTGGAGAAGCTGTCTATGCTGAACATTGGAAGGATCATTCCTTGACTGCAGGGCATTGGGCTTCTTCCGAGTCGTATTTTCGGTGGAACTTGAAACGCGTGAAGCCAGACTTCGGGGTTCTTCTTCTTGAACTCCTCCATGGTTCTAAGAGCATGATAGTGGAATGCGCCTCTGAGGTCAAGTCCGATCTGGGTCGACTGGTGCTTCTCGAGTATCTTGACGAGTTCTCCGCCGACGTCCTTGTTGTCGGTCGCTTGTATGATCGGCATCAGCGGCTTCTCGACGCCGCGTTCTTCCATCCAGCGCTCCGCGAAACGGATTTGCCCATCAAAGTCCTCTGGAGACATGTCCACGGTGTGTTGGACCGTGATGATGTCCAGTCCAGCAAGGTATTGTAGGTCTAGGATCGTCTTCAGGTCCTGCGCCTCCTTCACCATGGCCCCGCCTTTGAAGGCGAGATAGAGGAGGCGGACTGCGTCAGGGCTTGTTTCTCTGGATAGGAATCTGGCGGTAGACTTCAAGGCCTCTTCTTGGGTTAGAATTCTCTTGAGTGTGTCCGGCGGAGCGAGCCGGGCGAGAACTGCTACCTCTCCAGGTAATGGTTCCTTTACACCTGCTGGCTTCAGCGCGTTTCTCTCGGGGCTGATGGGGAACCTGTTGGGTAGGGGAATCCGCAGTTGCCCTATCCGGAGTTCGGATTGGCTCGCACTAGTCTTGGAGTCAACTTTGATCTGGGCTAACTGGATTGTAGACATTGCAAAAGAAGTTAGGGGGTGGGGTAAAAAGAGGCTTCGATTAGAGAACGAGGTCTAGTAGTTTTGGTCGTCTGATTCAACGCCTTCGCCAGCCGGTTCCTCGACAGTTTCGTTGGGTTCTGCAGGGGCCTCATTAGCTTCCGCAACCTGTTGGCTAGGCGTCGCTTCCTCGACCTTCTCCTGGGATTGAGGCTCGAGTGCCTTCGCTTTCTTCCACGGAAACCCGAAAGCTGAACGATGAGGTTTTGCGGCCTCGGCTGAAGACTCGTCGAGGCTCGGGCCGGCCATTTTCGCCTTGTAGGCGTTCAACTCTACTGATGTAAGGTGTCTTCTTATCAGGAACATCATGGTAAAGATCCCGGCCGCGAACACTGTAGCGTTGACAATGATTGAGAGATCGATTCTGGTGATCGGGACTTGGAGTATGAAGTAGAACTGTGCGACAGCATAAACTGAGCCGAAGGCGAAAACTAAGAAGGGTAGAACTTGGCTCCATCGTCGGTCTGCGCGGGTAACGGTTTTCCTTGCGAATGTCTGCATAGCGCCAATGACAGAAACCAGCATCAATCCGCTGTCGATGAGGGGATTCGATGGCTGGTTTTGTGTGATGTATCCAATTGCGATTGTTGTTGCTCGGTAGAGCAGGTATCCCCAGAGAACCAGAAAGGTTCCTCCTGCGAATATGGCCGCTTGGGGTTTTCTCTGTACAATAACTCTCCATCCCCAGAGTGCTGTGAAGAAGTAAGTCGCGAGGAGAAGTACTGTAATAATCATAGTCCAGATAATGATCTTGTCGGTTGCCCCTTGGACGTTCTGATAAGTTGAGCTTAGCCAGTTTGATATTGCCCATACCCCGTATGTTAATGGCGCGACAGGGAGAAAGAGTACTGAAATTCCGAGAGTTTTCATCAGCTTCTTTGTGTGTCCTTCACCCGTGAGGCCTCGTTCTACTTTGACGAGTAGTTGGGATACGGGTGTTGCGATGAAGTAAGCTTGTAAGAGGATCCACGTGTAGAAGATTACGATGAACGCGGGGAATATCGGGAGAGCTTCGACCGTCCCTGCTTGTTGGATCCAATACGAGATCCCTGCTATCATTGGAGCGTATGCGAGTACTAGAATGATGACTCGTCTTGTCATTCTGGAGAATAGGATAGCTGTCCGGAATTTTTCGAACAGTGCAAGCGGTGTGAGGACGAGATATACGCCTGTGCTGCTGGCGCCAGCAATGAAGACGAGAGTCCAGGCTTGGGCTAAGCCTAGTCTTGCGCCGACAAAAGCTGTGGCAAATAGGAAGGCCATTGTGACTGTGAAGATTAGTGTGTGTCCTCTGATGCCTGGAGAAAGGAGGAGCCTGATAGAGCTAGGGAGGTAGAACCTAGATTTCTGCTCTGGTAGGGTCAAAACATGGTCTCGCTAGGCTATCCTAGCCTACTGGGTTCTGAGAGGAAGTCTAATCATTTCTATGATACCGGCCCTTGGCTCGGCTCGTAACTGAGCTAGGTCGGTTTCTAGGGAGCTTCGAGCCGGCGCATACTAGGTCCCTAGGATCCGCGGCTTGTTTTTGGTCCAAGGGGTTATATGGAGTTCCTTAGGCGTCGGTTTCGAGGACATCTGAGTTTTGGTCGCTGCTCACTACCATCCGAACGGGGAGATGAAGCGGCATGTTCGTGCCTTCATCTACGTGGCCGCGGTCTTGGGCAAGGAGTCGAAGGTAGCTGACGCCTTGTTCAAACTTGCCGAGGTCAAAGAGGTTCATGTTATTCCCGGCCGGCATGATATTATGGCGGTCGTGGAGGTTCCTAGGAAGCTTCTCGAGCCTGACGCGCAGAGCATTTACTGGTTCATTGTTGAACGGATCAAGACGATTGGGGATGTCACGGACACTGAGACTCTGATTCCTATCGTCTCGGCTTCGAAATGGTCTGACTAGACGCTCGACCGCTCTTGCATCGCGATATGCGTTGTGCAAGACCCCCTCCCCAAAGAAACGATTTCCTGTCTGGCAGGGATTCCGGGCGATTCCTCTGATTCAGGGCGCAATCCAGGCTTGGATGGGGAGGCGAAACTAGGGGTTTTATCGGGTCATCCCCGAACGAATAGAGGGAAATCTAGAAAGCCCCTCCCTTTTTCGAGATCAGGGCTGATTCTGGGCAAATTCTCTTGAGCTCTTACCACGGGGTGGGATTTGTTCCGGCCTTCCAGCTAGCTTCTTGGGCGCTGAATCAGACCAGGGCTTGTCCAGTATCGCTTTTCCGGCTGGTCCACTGGGAAGTCGCTTGAGTTTTGAAAGTAGCGGTCCTGTCTGTTCTGGTTGGGCTTACCGAATCAAGATCAATAAGATTCGGCTAGCTAAGACGGCCTCAATGAAGGCGTCCCGTGGCTCGGTCGCGTGCGATACTTGAGGTTGGGAGGTAGATTTCTGGCTCCTTTCCATAAGGTATCAATACGAACGCTACCTATGGGTCGCAATAAAAGGGGCGCCGACGGTTTCCACCTAATTACCTCAGTATTCTCCTACCAATTCTGTTGGCAACGAAAATGGGATGGTGGATTCCACAAACCCCGATCATTCCGCATAGTGCATTCTCAGGGCTGGCTTAGGTTTCAGTGGAGATGCATTTCTTCATCCGGGCGAGGTGCCCTCTGTGCAGGTCAGTCCACATCATTGGCGTCCTTCCGATAATTTTCCACAAGGCTCAATCTTTGGAACGCCGGACAAGATGTCTTTCAACCCGTATATTGGGTTTAGCGAGCGACATTGATCGGCTGACCGACAAAGGCTTAATGAAACCAGGATTCGTGATCGAGCTAAGCTCCTTGGTTTGGCTCTTTTGAACCGGAAATATGTTGCACCTGGCTGGGACGACGTCTATGATATGATGATAGAACTTGCCCGACAGATCAAAGGCATAGGTTACTTACCCCAGGTCATCGTGGGAGTCTCCAGAGGCGGCTGGCCTCCAGCTCGAATCATGAGCGATCTCTTGGAAAACCCGAATCTTGCCAATATGAAGGTCGAGTTTTACACGAACATAGGAGTCACTGCGCAACGGCCAAAGATAACCCAACCAGTCACTTCCGAGGTCGTCGGAAAGCGAGTTCTAGTGGTAGACGATGTCGCCGATTCAGGACACAGTCTACGTGTTACAGTCAAGCATCTTGCCCGAAAGGGAGCACGAGAGATTAGAGTCTGTACACTTTACATGAAACCGAAGAGCAGCTTCAAACCCAACCATTACGCCAGAACAACATCAAAATGGGTTATCTTTCCATGGGAAAGATTGGAAGCCATTCACCTCATCAAACGCAATCTCAAGTCAGGAGGGAATACGCGCGCGGTAATTCGAGAATTGAAAGGAAGCGGGCTAAGCGCCTCGCTCATTCGTAAGCTATCGGCGTTGGATCGATGATAACTGAAAAGATCGGCCCGTTCTTTCTATGGATTCAAGGATTCCGAGACGCCAGAGTCATTGACTCTGAGAAAGCGTTACACGATCTGCGGTGGTCATTTGATGGCATTGAGCTTCAACTCTTGCGTGCCGACAGGATTGCTGGGATAGAACACATGGTGTTCGCCGCAAGAAACGCCGTTGACTCTTTCACAGGTAAGGATCGAAGGGCGAAACACCTCTCAATGGAGTTCTTACTATTCGCCTCGGGAGAACACCAAATAGTCGAAGCAATCAAGTTTCTCGGTGTAAGTCAGTCAAGCACAGAACTGGCTCTTGTTGGGCTTTCTGAAGATAGTACCGATCCCAGCAGTTTGATCGACAGAGCGACAGACATCGTCCAAGGAATCCTCGACGATTCTGTACTGGAGGTCGGAACCGGAAAGAAACGGGGAGACTTGAAGAAGGCCTACAATATCTCCGACAAGCAGCTAAACGCGTCGAAGATGGCCGGGGAAACTGAGAGTAGCCTCTTGAAGAGGCTAGTTATCGAGCGCTCCACACTTTTGGTCTTAGAGAACTAGAGCGCCCTCTTTTCCCTCTCTACTCCCAAGATGCCGTCCGGAGGGATGACGGCGATTCCAGCCACTTTGCCAATAATCTCTATCAGAACTATCTTTCCCGGGTCCCGTAGATCCACCTTTCTTGGAATCTTTGTTGCGATCGCGTCGATGACTTCCTTCGACGAAACATCGCTTCGCCGCTTCTCGATCGAGACACGAAACGTTTCACCATCCTTAATCGCTCCTGACTTCTCTGAAACTGCGTTCCCGATCGCCTCAATCTCCGTGGGCACAACCCTCTGAACCGGTTTGACTTTGAGAACGTACCGAAACTCCCAGGGTTTATCTTTCAGAGTAGACCGTAGGTTTCGCACCACTCTGAGCGGGTCCAGGGACGTCTTGGCGACGGTCAAGCCGCTCACCGGAGTATAGCTGGTCTCTGCGGAACGGTCTCCGAGCTCTGCCATGAGATAGAGCAGCTCCGAATTTGCCTCTCGCTCGTTGCCTCTAGCGCTAGATATGAGAAGATTGAAGTCGCTTAGCAGACCTAATCATTCCAGCAGTTCGACATTCGACGGGAGAGCCTTTCTAAGGTCTTTTGACCCAATGGCTCCTTCCCGAAGAACTTGGACGCCAGACCTAGTCCGCTTTACAACTGTGGACTCTAGACGGGCAGACGTGATACCTCCATTCAGGACGATGTCGACTTTGCCTTCGAACACCTTGAACGCATCTTCCGCTGTCCTTAGTGACAGGTTGCCGGAAATATTTGCGCTGGTCCCTAGAAGGGATCCTCCAGCCTTCGAGATCAAATCCAACGTGTCCCTTCGGTCTGGGATTCTAAGGCCGACCATTTTCTCAAGACCAGTTACTTGGAGAGGGAGTTTCGCCTCAGATGGAACTACGATGGTTAGTGGACCCGGCCAATAACGCAACGCAAGCGTTTCGACATCGCCGCCAATATCGCCTAATTCTCTCGCCCTACCAAGAGTATCAACTAGAACTGGAAAGTTCCCCTTGCTTCTTCCCTTCACAATGGCTACCGTGTTGACCGCTTTCTCATCGAAGGGATCGCACCCCAGCCCGTACACTGTGTCTGTTGGATACACTACCAAACCACCACTCTGTATCGCGGTTGCCGCTTTCTGAATCGACTCGCCGCTGATATTGAGAAATTGAGTCAGCATTGCCTGTTGCTTTCCCGACCAATTCGACTCTTATATCTCGTTCACATCCCGTCGCCCGTGACACGATTTGGTAAGTTCGACAATCATCGTTCATGGCGGCGCTGGGGAATGGCCCAAATCGAAGCAGGCGGCTGGACTGTCGGGCGTCAAAGAGGCTGCGACCAGAGGGTTCAAACTCCTTCAACAAGGAAAATCTTCCATTCAAGCGGTTGAGGTTGCGGTTATTGAGATGGAGGATAATCCAGTCTTTAATGCAGGCAGCGGCTCAACCCTGAATCTTGCTGGTCACGTTGAGGCCGATGCTGGAATCATGGATGGGAAGACTCGAAGGGGCGCGGGGGTCGCTCTTCTCAGGCATACAAAGAACCCGATAAGTCTCGCGAGACTCGTAATGGAGAAAACCGATCATGCATTGCTTGCCGGAAAAAGTGCCGAGAGGCTTGGCGAAGCGTTCGGGTTGCCAAAGGCGAACTTGAAACTTCCCGAGCGAGTCTATCAATGGAAACAGGCAAAACGAGGCTTGGAAAAAGGCGTCCTTGGCGATTTTCCTAGAAATCTGAAACTGATACGGAGCAAAGGCCGAAACATAATCGGAGATACCGTTGGAGCTCTTGCGATTGATCAGAAGGGAGACTTAGCCGCCGCGGATTCTACAGGCGGAGTCTCGTTGAAACTTCCGGGTAGAATCGGGGACAGCCCCATCCTCGGAGCCGGATTGTACGCTGACAATAGGATCGGAGCGGCCACTGCAACAGGTGTTGGAGAGATAGCGATGAGATTGGTCGTCTCCAAATCGGCTTGCGACGCAATGCAGTCCTTGACCGCACAACAAGCTGCGTCCCAAACCGTAAACATGGTGACGAAAATGGCCGGTCGAGGACTGGGGATTGTTACTCTCGACCGCAAAGGGCGATACGGCGTCGCTCACAATACTCCACACCTCTGCTGGGCTAGCGTAACAAAGAATCGAGGCCTCGTATCGCAAATACATCGTTGATTCACGAGGGCGCGTTCTTCCGACTATTCTACTCGTCATATTTTCAAGGGTTTTTGGGAAGCCTTTTAAGAAGGTACAAATCGCGATAACCCCTAGTTTTCGGAGACGATCAAAATGATACCCTATACCAAGGGGGAGGAATGGGGCGAAGATGAGGATTGGGGCGGCGAAGATGAGTGGGGCGAGGATGACGATTGGGGCGGCGGAGATAACGGCGCCGAGGACAACTAAGGTCTCCGCCTAACTACCTTAAAACACTACCAACTGTTTCTGGAAATGCACTGAAAGGGTAACAGGAGTTCTATCTTCGACCTCAGAGTGACATTGCGCATTAGGCGGAGAAGAATGCGGAACTTTTCATCCACAGTCAGGGCGCTACCCCTTATTGCGCTCAGCTTGCTTTTCTTGGTGCCTGCAGTGGCCCTGCAAACGGCCAACGCTAGCACCGTCAACAATGGAGATTTCCAAGCTCAAAGCTTCTCCAAGGTGGTTGACTGGTACGACTACGTGCGACAGTACGCTGCTAACAATGGCCTTCCTCAACCAAATGCCACAGAACACGCTTACATTTACACAAACTACATCAACGTTGGCGGTTTCCAGCTCTTCTACGCCGGGCTTGTAAATGCCACTCATAACGGAACATTCGTGACGATACCCATCCAAACCTTCTTCGAACACTTCAAGACCGTCGGTGGAAAAGACGCCATAACAGCTTCTTCATTCATCAGCCTCGTCAGCTTCAACGAGTCCAACGCCGACCCCTACCCCAACTCGCCTGACAAGACCGACACAGTCTACGCTAGCTTCAGCCTCGGCGTGAACCTAACAGCAATCACTGGCCACAAGTTGCCGGGCTACGTCGCAACCAGCCAAATCACACCCCTAACCCAGGTCGACAGCCAACACTACACGTGGGGACTGAAATACACCAACCTCAACGCAATATGGTGGAAGATCAACCCCGATCCATTCATCCCAACCGCTGACCTTGTCACACCGAGGGGCTTCGCCCAGTACAACGAACTCAGTTTCAACTATGCGCTTGCAATCGATCCCACGTCTAAGACGGCAACGCTAACCACGAGCTACACCGTCGGCAGGATGACAGACCTTTACATTCTATCCCCGACGCCAGCAATCCATCTCAATGCAGCAGGAACTTACAACCTAACCGGTTACCAGATCAGCAACCAGAACATTTACCAGTTCCTACAATCCAGACAAATGAAGCTCTCGATAGTTCTTGCGAACAAGGCAATTCTTGCCGGAACGGTCTCGGACAAAGACGACTCAGGCGCAAGCGTCGACAACAGCAACTCAACTGACGTCACCCATACCGCGGTG
>WNGM01002202.1_pt1 | contig 17005 bp, 15 predicted proteins | sample 5400571 | NCBI WGS metagenome assembly WNGM01 (sample SAMN13153378, study PRJNA577476) | soil metagenome | isolation source: 100 cm soil or saprolite under Garry oak tree replicate 2 | place: USA:California | collected 2016-06-15 | reverse complement strand
GCGGGAGCGCGAAGCGCCGGCCCAGCGCCGGCCCGAGCAGCACATGCAGCCCCGCGAACGACAGCTCAGCCTCCGACTCCACGCCAGCACCGCAGAGCACCCCCATACCCGCCCTGCCAGGCGGCGCCCCACCGCCCGGTATCGCGCCACCCCGCACCCCGTCGCCCGAGACCCCCGCGCTAGCAGCAGCTGCGGCGTAGTCCAGCAGCGCCGTCTTGCCGACGCCCGGATCGCCGCGCACAACCAGCACACCGCTCCGCCCCGCACGGGCGCCCGCCAGCAGCCGCTCCACCACCGACCGCTCCACCGACCTGCCATGCAACATGTCAAGCCCGGCGAGAGTGTCCGGACTGCGCGCCATAGCGTGCCCCACCAGGCCGGCGCGCTGCAGGCGCAGCGCCGTCTCCCGCCCGATACCCGAAGACCAGCCGGTCATCAGGGCGGTGCGCGAGATCTGACTTGTCATTGCCTGGATTCCTGATCGGGAGTTGACTACGTCGTGGATGCCAGACCTTGCATTCTGAGGCGCGTCCGGATCGAGCTCCCACGGCGAGAGGTCCTTCGCCGGCTGCGAGCCGCCCATTTAATGAACGTCACCATGTCCGGTGGATCGCCAGCGCCGGGCCGGTATCGACGTTGGTCCTGAACTCGGTTTCGGCCGGGTTCGATGCCGAGTCGACCCGCGGGCGTACGCCGACGGCCAGCGCCTCGCCGAGCGCGGTTCGGGAGTAGAGGACGATCCGACCAACCCGCGCTCGGCTGGCGAGGCCGCTGCGGTTCCTTGAGCGCCTTCAAGATGTGCGCACGGGTCGACCCAGTCAGATTCGCGAGCGTCGCGTTCTCGGCGTCCGCCGGGTCCGTTTCCGAAAGCAGCGAGGTGTTACCGCGTGCCGGATACGTGAGTGCTGGTGTGTCGTCGACCGTCGCGGTCGCGTAAGGCCAGATGAACGCGGAGGGTGTCAGGGTGAGGCCGCGCCCGTCAAGGACATGAGTTCCGCTCGTCCCTTGCCGGATGTTCAAGTGTCGATCCTCGCGGGTCACAAGTGATGCGAGGTCCGCGAACACTGCCGACAGACCGCCACGAGCGAGTGAACGCGCGCGGTGAAGGATATCGCGCTCGAGCAGATCGCATAGTCTAGGCCAAGACGGCGCGACGAGCCCGTCCCAGAGGGCTGCTAGGAGAGAGCTGATTCGGTCACAGGAGTCGCGCGACCGAAGCTGCTGCTGGACGTCGGGTTCAATCGCACGGTTGCCGTTAAGGCATAGCCCGATTTCTTCCTGCACACGCTCACGGGCGGTCGCGCGGATCCGGGACAGTTCGGTGTCGACATCGGCCACAAAGACAGACGGCGGGGGCGTCAAGAAGCCCGGGTAGTAGTCGCAGCGGGCGGACAGCAAGGAAAGCAGCAGACGGAAATCGTGTGCCCGTTCGAGTTGCTTCACCACCGACCGCTGACGGCGTAGCCAGGCTGCATTGCACCCGTGGAAGAGGGCGGCCGGATTGGCTATCGCTCGGGCCAGCCGCACCACCTCGCGCACCGGTGAGATCGCAAAGCGAAACCGAAATGCGTCCGCCAACGAGATAACGAACGTCACCACCGGCGCTCACCGCCACTCACGGGACGAGGCGCCCGATCGTCAGGTCCACGTGCTGGATCGAGCCCGTGTCGCCCTGGGTGGCGGTCGGTGTGAACGGCGTGGGGGTCCCCGGCGCCATTTCGAGGTGTCATGTTCGCTCGCTCCAGGGCTGTGCCCTCCGGTGCCCAACGGTCGCCACGTGCAGCGTCGATGTGCCGGCCAGGCGACGCTGTTCAGGTCGGTAGCGAGTCTAGAAGTCGCCAGTGGCTCCGCACAAGAGCCAATCCTTGCAATCCCCACTGGTCCAATCTAGGTTGGCGTCGTGGAGTTCCACATCACCTTCGACGGGCCGCGGGACCTGTCCGGGCAGATCTACCAGCAGATCCGGGCGGCGATCCTGGACGGCCGGCTCCGCGCCGGCGAGCTGCTCCCGCCCAGCCGGGAGCTGGCCGAACGCCTGCGGGTCGCCCGCAACACGGTCAGCGTGACCTACGACCGGCTGGCCGGCGAGGGGTTCGTCACCGGCAAGGTCGGCGCTGGCACCTTCGTCAGCACCGCCCTCCTACCGCCGCGGCAGCCCGGCGACCAGTCCGACGTCGACGCAGCCGCCGGGCCGCTGCGGCCGCGGGCGGGCTGGGATACCATCCCCGACCCACCGAACCCGGCCGCCGTCGAGCCGCCGTTTGACTTTCGCCCGGGGCTGCCCGACGCCCGGCTGTTCCCGTATGAGACCTGGCGCCGGCTGGTGTCTCGGGAACTGCATCCCCGGGGCGTCGGGAACGGCGCCTATGGCGACCCGGCCGGCCACGCCGGACTCCGCACCGCAATCGCCCGCCATATCGGCGTCTCACGAGGGGTCCGGGCCGACGCGGCCGACATCGTCATTACCAACGGGATCCAGCAGGCCATCGACCTGGTCGGGCGGGTCCTGCTCGACCCGGGCGTGTGCGTCGCGGTCGAAGATCCTGGCTACCCGCCACCACGGGCTCTGCTCGCCTCGCTCGGCGCCCGAGTCGTCTCAGTACCGGTCGACGCCGAAGGGCTGGTGGTTGATGCGCTGCCGGATGACGCCCGGCTGGTCTACGTCAGCCCCTCGCACCAGTGCCCGCTCGGCATGGCGATGTCACTGCGCCGGAGGATGGCGCTGCTGGCCTGGACCGCCCGGCAGGACGCGGCGATCGTCGAGGACGACTACGACAGCGAGTTCCGCTTCGCCGGCCATCCGATCGAGCCGCTGCACAGCCTGGACCGCGACGGGCGGGTGATCTACGTCGGCTCGTTCTCCAAAAGCCTCCTGCCCAGCCTACGGCTGGGGTTCCTGGTGGCGCCGCCGTCGCTGCACCGGGCGCTGCGGACGGCCAAGTGCCTCACCGACTGGCACACGCCACTGCCCACGCAGGCAGCGCTGGCGCGCCTCATCGACGAGGGCAAGTTCGCCCGGCACGTCAGGAAGATGCGGGCGGTATACCAGGCACGCCACCGTCGCATCACCGACGTGCTCAAGCGCGACTTCGCCGGCGTGCTGGAGCCGATCCCGTCCGCGGCCGGCCTGCACCTGAGCGCGGTCTGCCCGGTCGGCACGGTCGCCCACGTCCTCGCCGCGGCGCGGCGCGCCCGGCCGATGGGTGTGTTCGTGTACACCTTGTCGCAGTTCACCGTGGGGACGGCCCGACCAGGCCTGGTGATCGGCTACGGCGCCATCCCGCTCGACCGGATCGACGAGGGGCTCCGCCGGCTCAAAGCCTGCCTCCAAGAGCCAGCGGCCCGTCCGGGCGAGGCCGTCGAACTGGCGGATCATGACGCCGCGCCTCCGGGCAACAAGCATCCCAGCGCAGGGTCCCCAGCGTCCAAGGGAGGATCTCGGGTGACGCCGACCGGTCGTCTCCCTTAACGGCCACCGGCAATAGGGATCGCGTGGGGCGGACGGTGGGGCGGGTGTCCTGCGGTGGCGCTCGTGTGCTCGTTGGATGAGTTGGCGGACGGTGAGGATGGCGACGGCGAGGTGGAAGAAGAAGTCCAGGACGGCGCCGTCCTTGTCGGTGCAGCGATGCAGCTTGCCGTACCCGTTCATCCACGAGCGGGTCCGCTCGACCACCCAGCGCTTGCCGACCTGGACCGGGGGCCGGCACGCCCTCGCGGGAGATCTCGCCGTCGAACCCCAGCTCGGCCAACAGGTCTGGGGCGCGTTATGTGGGTTAGTTCCGGCGTGTCACCTTGATCACGTAGCGGCCTCTGCGGCAGACAAGTGATCGACCAGGACCCTTGTCCCGCAGAGGCCTCTCCTCATGTTGCCGACAGAAGACCTGTTCGTCTACGTTTACGTGCTGATCGACGACCTGATCCGTGCTAGCGTCATTGCCATCCCGCTACGGCCAGGCCCTGCGCCTGCCTGCAGCGACTCAGAGTTGCTCACTATCGCGATGGTGCGCCATCTGCTGGGACGGCGTAGCGAGGCCGGGTTTCTGGCCGAGGTGGCCCGTGACTGGCCGCGCCTGTTCCCGGTCCTGCCGCACCAAAGCGAGGCCAACAGGCGGATCCGCTGGCTATGGGGCGCGTTCGAGCAACTGCATTGTTACCTGGCCCGGCGGCTGCCCGTAGATGACTGCCAGCAGATCGACACGACGGCGCTGCCGGTCAAGCACGCTTCCCGGGTCCGCGGCCCGGACGGCTGGACCGGGCCAGGTGGCCTGCACGCGCGGCTCGGCCGACGCCGCCCACGCCGAGTGGTTCTACGGCTTCCGGCTGGCGATCAAGACCGACTTGAGCAGCCGCCTGGTGCGGGCCTGGAGCATCGTTCCCGCCGCGGTAAACGAGCGCGACGTGGGCACGGACCTGCTGGAAGCCGGGCCACCGCCACGCGACCTGCTCGTGGACAAAGGCTTCAGCGGCAAGACGTTCGCCGCCGTGCAAGCCGCCCGCGGCACCGCCGTGCTCGTCCCGCCCGCCAAAGACCAGCGCCGCAGCATGCCGCCGATCCTGCGGAAGATCATCGCCGAGTGGCGCAACCGGATCGAGACCACCTTCCAGGAGATCACCGACCAGATGGAGCTGGCCCGCCACGGCGCACCCACCTTCTGGGGCCTGCTGACCCGCACCGCTGCGGTCATCGCCGCTCACACGCTCATGCGAGTGTGCCTCACCGGCCAATGATCAACTCATATAACGCCCCTAAATCGTTGACCGGTAATTCCAGCGGACGCTGATCAGCGCCTGGGACGACGAGCGCATCCGCGAGGCCGTCCGCGCGACCGGCCGCAGCAAACTCATCTTCGGGGCAATCGGCACCAACGTGTGCCTCACGCAGGCCACGTTTGGCGCCATCGCCAGCGGCCACCAGGCCTACGCAGCGATCGACCTCTCTGGCGCCTCGAACGAACTCCTGCGCTCCGCGGCAATCGCGCAGATGACCCAGGCCGGAGTTGGGATCACCACAGGCTCAGCGGTGATCTTCCAGATCCTGCACGACAACACCAGCCCTCTCGCCCGAGATGTCTACACGGCCATGGGACCGCTCCTCGCCCTGGCACCATGAAGCATCCCCGGCCAGCCGGTACGCGCCTGGGCTATGGAACTGGGCCGGTGCCGAAGCTCCAGAGGTTTCCTTCGAGGTCGCGGGCGCTGTACCCGCGGTAGCCGTCGCCGTAGTCGTGGGGCTCCCCGAGTAGGCTGGCGTCGGCGGCCTTCGCCCGCGCGTAGTGGGCGTCGATGTCATCGATGACCACGTAGACCCATCCCTGGCCGGTGTGGCTGCCATGCAAGTCCTCGGGACGATCCAATTGGATCAGGACAGTGCCGGTTCCGAATCTCACGATCGCGCCGACCTCGTCGAGGATGTGGCCTTCGAATCCGAACGCTTCCGCGAGCCAGGTCAAGGCGGCGCCGACGTCGCGGTACGTCAACGAGGGATACACTGTGCCTCCTGATGGTTGGCCTGCGGCGAGCCGTCAGGCTGACGTTCGTGTCGCTCTATCCGGACTTCCGCAGCCGGTAGTGCAGGTGGGTCACCCGGTCCCCTTGGACGATCTGAGGGTCGTCGAGCAGGAACGGGGACGTGGCGTAGTCACCGAAATACCGGACGCCTGCGCCAAACACGACCGGTATCAGGTCGATCCGAACTTCGTCGATCAATCCGGCCTGGAAGGCCTGGCCGACGATGTTGCCGGGCGTTATCGAGACGTCTCTGTCGCCGGCGAGGGCCTGCGCCTGGGCTAGCGCGCTGTGCAGGCCGTCGGTGACGAAGGTGAACGGCGCGTCTGGGTAGGGCCAGTCGGTCGGCGGCTGATGGGTCACCACGAAGACAGCGTCGCCCACGGCCGGGCGGCCGTTCCAGCCGTTGGTCAGGTCGAACAGGCGGCGGCCGATCACGTCGGCACCGATGGTCGACCACGCGGCACGCAGATAATCGGCACTGGCGGGGGATGTGTGGAAGACCAGGCCGGGGTCGGCGCCCGTGACCTCGACGTCTCCGTTGTAATACCAGTCGAATAGCGGGCCGACTTGGTCGTTTGTGTCGGCGATGAAGCCGTCGAGTGACATGGAGGCTTGGGCGATCACCTTCCCCATCTCGGTACCTTTCCCTTCATTGACTTGCTCTTCTGGGTTGTGTGTTTCATCGAGGCATGCACGACGCCGGTATTCCGATGTGCGGTCATTAACAACGGCTCTGTCGCAGCTGCTGCATACGTCAACCTCGCGTCGCCTCCTATTCCAAGCTTCGTGTCGTGCAATGCGCGGAACCCCGCACCCGGTTGCTGGCCTCCCTGACTGTGGCGCAGGGTGTGATGGCGATCACCCGGGTCACCGTCCGCTTCGGCACCGATCGGCACGGTCGAGGATCTAAGGGCCCGGCACCACCGCGTAACGCAGGTGCGTTGCCTTTGGCCCCTCGCCCACTCCGATGATCTGTAGCTGCACATGGTTCTCGCCGAGGTCCTCGAACAGCCGCGTACCGGCGCCGAAAAGCACAGGCACGAGATGCACGTGAATCTCCTCGACGCGACCGGCACGCAGCAGTTGCCGGCCGATATTGGCGCTGAACACGTCGACGTCCTTGTCGCCGGCGGCGGCCTGTGCTTGCCCCAGGGCTTCGATGGGACTGTGCACGAATGTGTACACGCTTCCCTCGGGCACTTGCCCGGGCACGCCGTGGGAAACGATGAACGTCGGTGTGCGAGCTGCGCCGCCCGGTCCGTCCGGACCCCACCACGGCAAGGACAGGTCGTAGGTGCGCCGGCCGGCGATAGTCGCCCCCACATTGCGCTCACTCTCGGCCAGGACCTCACGACCCCGCTCGTCAGCGCCGAAGGCCCACTCGTGCAACTGCTGGCCGCCGTCTCCCATCGGCTCCTCAGGCCGGACGCCCGCCGCGGTCACATAGCCATCGAGCGACATGCTGATCTCAAGAATCACGGTCGTCATATGCCTCCTCCTCTGTCAGTGAACCTTCCGGTAGATCAAGTCGAAGTCGTGCGGTGCACGACCCTACGCGGCAGCCCGGCGGGCCGAATCCGTCACGCATAGGTAGCCTCACCAGTCACGGCCCAGCCACTCAGGCCGAAGTTGCCGCAGCTCTCTGTAGGCGTTGCAGCGCTTCCCGCCGCGGCCGGCCACGCTCACCATCCGGATCCCCGGGTCGGTCACGTACCGGGCCAGCAGACCCGTCTCGACCTGCCGGTCCTGGAACCAAGTCGGCGCCATCGCCGGTGGCGGGTTGACGAGCTTCGACGCCCGCACCGTCTGCGGCTCCGCCGGGACCTGCTCGCGCTGGATGCCGCTGTCGATGCGCCGGCGCGTCTCGGCCAGGTCTCGGAGCGAGCGTTCCACCAGCTGCCCGAGCGTGGCTGGGTTCGCGAAAGACTGCGTGATCAGCTCGCTGTCTCGCACCCGGCGGCGGAACGGGCGGATTCCAGCCATCGTCGCAACACGGTGACTGATACTCGTGGATGGTAGTCCCATTCAGCGCACCTGGGCGCGGGCGAGCTCGGGGATCGGCGTGTCGTTTCCGGCTGCCCAGGTCTGGGCTGTGGCGGTGAGGGTGAGGGCGCTGCCGTAGAGGACGTGCTGGCCGCCTTGCCGGGCGATCAGCGTGTCGAGCGAGCCGAAGGCGCGTCCCTTGCGGGCGAGGACCAGGATGTCGGTCGCGGCGCGTTCGCCCAGCCAGTGCCCGGCGGGCAGGCTCACGCGCTGGGCGAGGCCGCTGGGTGCGTGCGGATCGGCGCTGGTGAGCCAGTCGTCGAGCAGGCCGAGGGCGACGCCGATGCAGCCGGCGACGGTGGCGGTGGTGTTATCCGGTGAGTCGGGCTGTACTTGTTCCAGGATCGCCGCGGCGAGGGTGGTGTCGCCGTCGGCGAGGGCCGCGATCACCAGCCGCAGCGTGGTGACGGCCAGGTCGCGTGCGTGACCCACGGGGGTGAAGCCGGTCAGGTTGTGCCGCTCGACCGCGCGGCCCAGCGCGGCCTGCAGGGTGTCCAGGTCGGGGATGTCGACGTCGATGCCCTCTTCGGCGAGCAGCGGCGCGAGCTCGCGCAGCGTTTCCTTCGCGAGCCCTGGCTTGAGCTGGATCTGCGGCGCGCCTGGTGGTGGTTCCGGGCGGCGCCGGCGCATGTCGGCCATGCGCCCATCCTCTCAGCGGCAGCGCAGCCTCGCGCCGGGCCGGCGGGGCGGCGTTACTGCGGGCCGCGCGTGAGCAGTCGTTCGCCGTCGTCGCCGGGCAGGAACGCGAACCGGGCCACGCCGGCCTGGAGCGCGGCCAGCTCGTAGCCGCCGGCGCCGGCGAAGCGGCGCAGTGAGGCGGCCAGCAGGTCGTGGCCGGGACCGGCGAGCCAGTCGCCGCAGAACATGAGCATCCCGGCCAGCTCACCGGGCCTCGGTGACGTCGAGGCTGGCGCCGTGGATCTGCTCGGGCATGCTGTCCAGGGTAAGCCGGGCGGGCCGGCCTAGCGTGGCCGTCCCGGCAGGTATGCGGCGAGCCGGGCAGCCGGGCTGTCCCAGCCCAGAACCTTGCGGGGCCGCTCGTTCAGCTCGCCGGCCACCGCAGCCAGCCTCTGCGGGCTATGCACGCGCAGGTCGCTGCCCTTAGGGAAGTACTGGCGCAGCAGCCCGTTGGTGTTCTCGTTGGTCGGCCGCTGCCAGGGTGAATGCGCCTCGCAGAAGAACACCGGCATGCCGAGCGCGCGGGCGATCTCGGCGTGCAGCGCCAGCTCCTTGCCCTGATCCCAGATCAGCGAACGGCGCAGCGGGGCGGCGCGCGAGCACCGCCTCGGCCGCAAGCTCGCCCGTTACCGCCTGCCTTGCTCCGTCCACCGCACGCGCGGCCGCAACGGCGGCCGGTGGGTGCAGCAGCGCCTTGCTCGGTGCGCAGGCCCAGTACGAGTACTCGTCACCGACGAGTTCGGATTCAACCAACGCGACTGACAGGCGGCCACGCCGCACGCGGTCAGCGACATTCTCGCCAACCGGCCCGGCGCCGATCACGATTACGTCGTAGTTCCCGCCGCTCCATGACCTTCTTCTCCCACCGCCAGCACCACCACTCTGCGCGAGCGGCTGTGGCGGCTGTTTGGAGCCCGAGGTCGAGAGGCCCCGCATGGCTATTCCGATGACCGCTACTAGCGTGTGCGACCGTGCATATATGCCGCATCGCAAAGATCTGCCATCTAGCGATCCTTGGTCGCTAGACGGGCCGCCCTCCATCCCATCCCGGTCTCGGCGACCATCCTGGAACGAGCATCCATCCGCGGCGGTCCTTCAGAGCGGCGAGCTGAGCGCGCTCGTCATGGTGGTTGCTGTGCTGGTGAGCTGGGCGGGCGCGGACGCGGTGGGCCCGGTGAGGATGCGCGGACGCAGCGCGGTGACGGCCACGGCCAAGGCGCCGGCCAGGCCAGCGAGCGTGAAAACGGCGCCGGCCCCGGCGCTTTGGGCCAGTGCTCCGGCGGCGGCCGTGCCCGCCGAAGCCCCGGTCACGACCGCGGTTGAAAGCCAGGCGAACGCCTCGGTGACCGTCCCCTCCGGGGCCGCCTGGCCGGCCATTGCGTAGATGGTCGCGTAGGCCGGGGCGATCGCAGCGCCGGCGACGAGCAGCACGGCCCCGATCGCCAGCAGGCTGCCCGCGGTCACGGCGAGGGCTGCGTGTCCGAGCGCGAGCGCGGCGAGGATCAGGGCCAGCCCGCCGCCACGCCGCGCACCGCCGCCACGCCGCGTCGCCGCCATGCCGCCGACCAGCGATCCCAGGCCCCAAAGTGCGAGCAGAAACCCCGCCGAATCGGTGCTGCCGAGCCTTGTGGCGGCGGCGGTGACACCAACCTCGGTCGCGCCGAAGAGCACGCCGACGGCGGTCAAGACGACGACCAGCGTGCGTATCGCCGGTGCCCGCAACGAGCCGCCGCGCGGTCGGCGCCTGGCCGGAGGCGGCCGCCAGCGACGCGAGGTCGGCCGAGTAGCGAAGGCCGCCGTCGCGACCAGCAGCACCAAGCCGGCACACGCCAGCGCGGCGCGCGTCGAGCTGAGCGCAGCCAGGCCAAGCGCCAGCGGGGGCCCGAAGATAAAGGTCAGCTCCAAAGCCGACGACTCGACGGCGTACGCGGCCGGCAGCGCCTCGGCGTCTGGGAGAACCTCTGGCAGCAGCGTGCGCACGCAACCGTTGACTGGCGGCGTGGCGAGGCCGATACCCGCCGCGAGCGCGACCAGCACCGGCCCAGAAGAGCTCGCAGGCAGCAGCGCCACGGCGCCAAGCAAGACCGAGGAGGCGAACGCCGTGGCGAGCAGCACGACCAGCTGGCCTCGGCGATCCACGAGCCGACCGAGAAACGGCCCGCCGACGCCGAGCCCGACCGTGTAGCTGCCGCTGACCAGGCCAGCGAGCGCGAAGGAACCGGTCAGCCGCTCGGCGTGGACCAGCAGCGCCAGGCTCAGCATGGCAAGCGGCAGCCGCGCAATGATCGATGTCGACAGCAGGGCCCTGGCACCCGGTACGGCAAAGACAGCCCTCGCACCATGGTGCCGCACGCCCACGCCCGCTCCACCATCGAGCTGGTCATCGTCAGTCGTCAGGTGGCCGGGAACAGGCGTCACGATCATCCTGCCGGTGGGATCCTCGATCTTCCTCATCGTGATCTCCCTTGTTGTAGGGCGCCGCACGTTGCCACGAACCCGTCAGCGCTGGTGAACTGTTCGCAACGAGCTGGCCGGGCTGCCTGGTGCGGTGGGCGCGGCTCAGGCCCGCACCGGCTCGGCAGCTTCCTGGGCCTGGACCCCGGCGGCGGTGTCGTGGATCTCGGCAGTGGCTGGCCCGTGCTCACCCGGGCACGCAACGCAACCCCCGCCCGTCCGGATGAGCTGGACGGGCTCCTCGGGCTGGGCGACAGTGTCCGGCTCGGTGGCGATCGCTGGCTGCTCGCCGGGCGCAGCCTGGGAGGTTCCGCGCACGCCGCGGAGCACGACCGTGGCCAGCACGGCGATACCGACCGCGACGGCCGCGCTGATGGCCGCGGTCACCTGCAGTCCCATGGTGAACGCCTCGCGGGCCGCGGCCAGCAGCGCCGCGCCGGCATCGGCGGGGAGCTGGTGGGCGACGCCCACCGCGCCGCCGAGGGTGTCCCGGGCGGCCGCCGCGGCCGGGCTGGGGATGCCGGCCGGGAGGTTGGTGGCCAGCTCGCCGCGGTAGATGGCCACGCCGATGCCGCCCAGGATCGCGATGCCCAGCGCGCCGCCGAGCTCGGTGCCGGTCTCGGAGATGCCCGAGGCCGCCCCGGCCCGCTCGGGCGGGGCGGAGCCGACGATCAGGTCGGTCGTCGCCGTGAACACCGGCGCCAGGCCGAGGGAGACGACGAGGGAGGCGGCCGCGAGGATCGCGAGGTCATCGGACCCGCCGGCGAATCGGCCGACCTGGGTGAGCACCCCGAGACCGGCGGCCGCCATCGCCAGGCCGGCGCCGATCACGTACGCCGGGCGGACCCGGCGCAGGATGCGGGGGGCGAGGTTGGATCCGGCGATGAGCCCGCCGGCCGACGGCAGCGACCACAGCCCTGCCCGCAGCGGCGACAGCCCGAGGACGAGCTGCAGGTACTGCGCGACGAACAGGAAGTAGCCGACCGCGATGAAGATGCCGAGCAGGTTGGTCACCAGCGACACGTTGAACGCCGGTATCCGGAACAGCCCAAGGTCGATCATCGGGTCGGCCAGGCGAAGCTGCCGGCGGACGAACCCCACGCCGATCGCCAGCCCGGCCAGGATGGAGGAGACGGCGAGAGGGGAGATCCAGTCCTGGGCGATCTCCGTGATGCCGAAGATCACCGCCAGCACCGCGACCAGCAACACCGCCGCGCTGGCCGGGTCGAGCCGGCCCGCGTCGGGAGCGCGGTACTCAGGCAGCACCCGCGGCCCGAGGATGAGCAGCAGCGCCATCACCGGGACCGCCAGCAGGAACACCGAGCCCCACCAGAAGCGTTCGAGCAGCACCCCACCCAGCACCGGGCCGATCGCGCCACCGGCCGAGAAGGCGGTGATCCACACGCCGATGGCGGTCGAGCGCTGCCTGGGGTCTGAGAACATGCTGAAGATCAGCGACAGCGTGGACGGCGCCAGGGTCGCCCCGGCGACCCCCAGCAGCGCGCGGCTGGCGATCAGCATTTCGGGGCTGGTGGAGAACGCGGCGGCCACCGAGACCACGCCGAAGGCGGCGGCGCCGGTCAACAGCAGCCGGCGGCGGCCGATCAGGTCGCCCAGGGTGCCCATGGTGACCACGAATCCCGCGACCATGAACCCGTAGATGTCGGTGATCCACAGCAGCTGCGCGCTGCTGGGTCGCAGGTCCGCGCTCAGCGACGGCACGGCAAGGTGCAGCACGGTCAGGTCCATCGCGTAGAGCAGGGCGGCGAGCGCGAGCACGGCGAGCCCGGTCCACTCGCGCCGGCCGGCCCGTGGGGCATCGAGGGTGGTCACGTGCTTGGTTTCCTGGTCAGTGGGACTCATGAGCGTTCTCCTTGTCGTATCACGCTTCGCTCTTCTGGTTAGTTGGCCGCGTGGGTATCGGATCCAGCCGCGCGGCGAGGCAGGCCAAGAGGCTCGCCGATCGCCGGCGCAGGTACGGCGCGACTGCGCGCCTCCGCCGGGTGGGTTCGGCGGCTCGGGACGCACAGGTGAGTTGGGCATGGCGGAGGTGGCGGTCTCTTCTATCGACTGGCAGCGATGCTGGCTGCGATGGGCTCGTTCATGGCGTCCTCCTTGTCACGTCCTCATGGGAGTTGGCGGAACGGCCCAGTGCCTTGGAACGAAGGACCTCTGGGTCTCGCGGGTCGAGCGGAAGGACCGCACGCCACGGGTGGTCCGGCCGGACCTTCGGCCGCTGGATGCGGACACGTTTCATCCTTTTCCTCCGTCGGGTCCGTCCATCGTTCTTGGTGGGTGGAGCAGTGCTTCCCGTCCGTTCCTGATCCTGGCCACTCCCGGGAACGACGGTACGGTCGGCAGCGCCGGCCGGCATCGGCACCCGCCCCTATCCAGGATCCTCAGATCCGCGCCCGACCCTCCTCAGGAACCAGGGCGGGCATACTGGCGTTATGCCGTACCAGGTCATGACCGGGCGCTTCATCGGTCGCACCCAGGAGCTGGCGCTGCTGCGCGATCTGCTCGCGCGTGCCGCCAGCGGCCAGGCGGGGGTTGCCGTGATCGGCGGGGAGGCCGGGGTTGGCAAGACCCGACTGGCCGACCAGCTGGCTGCCACCGCCAGCGAGCAGGGCGTGCGCGTGCTCCGCGGCGGCTGCGTGCAACTCGGCGGGGAGGGCCTGCCGTTCGCGCCGGTCACCCAGGCGCTGCGCGGCCTGGCCGGCGACCTCGACCCGGCCGAGCTCGAGGCGGTCGCCGGCCAGGCCCGCGCCGACCTGGCCCGCCTGCTGCCCGATCTCGCCTGGAGCGTCGAAGCGGCAGCGGCTACCGCCATGGCGGGCGCCAGCCAGGGGCGGCTGTTTGAGCTGCTGCTGGGCGTGGTCGAGCGGCTGGCCGCGACCGCGCCGCTGCTGCTGGTCATGGAGGACCTGCACTGGGCGGACCGCTCCACCCGCGACCTGGTCGCCTTCCTGGCCGCCTACCTGCGGTCCGGCCGGGTGCTGCTGGTGCTCACCTTCCGCAGCGACGAGCTGCACCGCCTGCACCCCCTGCGCGGGCTGCTCGGCGAGCTGGCCCGCAACCGCCTGGTGCGGCGGCTGGAGCTGCAGCGCTTCACCCGCGCCGAGCTGACCGAGCAGCTCGCCGGCCTGCTCGGCGCCGAGCCGCCCGCCCGGCTGGTCGAGGACGTCTACGCTCGCTCGGAGGGCAACCCGTTCTTTACCGAAGAGCTGGTGCTTGCCGGCGACGGTGCTGGCCCGGGCGCGCTGCCGCCTAGCCTCCAACAGGTGCTCCTCACCCGGGTGGTGCGGCTTGGCCGCAGCACCCAGCAGCTGCTCCGCGTGGCCGCCGCGGCCGGCCCGGGGGTTGCCCAGCCGCTGCTGGCCGCGACCGCCGGCATGGGCGAGGCGGAGCTGCTCGACGGCTTGCGCGAGGCGGTCGACCAGCAGCTGCTGCTGCCAGAGCCGGGTGGCGACGGCTACGTCTTCCGCCATGCGCTGGTCGCCGAGGCGGTCTACGGCGAGCTGCTCCCCGGCGAGCGGGCCCGCCTGCACACCGCGCTGGCCAGCGCGGTGGAGGCCGGCGTCGACACTAGAGGCCAACCGGCGACCAGGCTGGCGCGCCTGGCGCACCACTGGTCGGCCGCCGGCGACCAGCCACGGGCCCTGACCGCTAGCATCCAGGCCGCCGCCGCTGCCGAGCAGGTGAACGCCTTCGCCGAGGCCGAGCTGCAGCTAGAGCGGGTGCTCGCGCTGTGGGACCGGGTGCCGGACGCCGCCGAGCGCGCCGGCATGGACCGTCCGTTGCTGCTGTCGCGCTGCGCGGAGGCGGCCGACGCGGCCGGCGACACGGGCCGCGCCGCACAGCTGGTCCGCCAGGCCATGGCGCTGCTCGACCAGGCGCGCCAACCGCAGCGGCTCGGCCTGCTTCACGAGCAGCTTGCGCGCTACCTGCGCACGCTCGGAGACCCCGAAGCGCTCGGCGAGCAGCAGCAGGCCGTGCGGCTGGTGCGGCCCGAGCCGTCGCCTGAGCGGGCACGGGTGCTCGGCTCGCTCGCGCAGCTCCTGGTGCTGGTGGCCCGCTTTGCCGAGGCGAGGGGGCTGGCCGAGGAGGCGGCCGCCATCGCCAGCAAGGTCGGTGCCCACGCCGAGGAGGCCAATGCCCGCAGCGCGCTCGGTGGCGCCGTCGCCTACCTCGGCGAACCGGACGCCGGGCTCGCCGAGCTGCAGGCCGCCCGCCGCCTCGCCACGCAGGCAGGCGACGTGACCGCCGTGTTGCGGGCGATGGTCAACCACTCCGACGTGCTGCTGGCGGCCGGCCGCCTGCACGAGGCGGCGACCGTAGCCCTCGGCGGCATCGAACAGGCCCGCCGCCTCGGTCTGGCCCGCTCCTTCGGGCCGTTCCTGGCCGCCAACGCCACTGAGGCGCTGCTCGCCCTTGGCCGCTGGGACCAGGCAGAGCGGGTCTCGCGGGAGGGTCTGGAAGTCGCCCCGTCCGATGCGGCCTCGGTCACCTTGCCCCTGCCCCGGGCCGCGCTGGAGCTGGGCCTGGGTGACCTCGACGCCGCTGAGGCGCGGCTACGGGCCGCCCAGCGCCTGCTTCCCGCCCCGATCTGCGAGCCGCAACAGAGCGGCCCGCTGTTCGCCGGCCTTGCCGAGCTGGCGCTGTGGCGTGGCGACCTGGAGCGGGCAAGGAAGCTGGTGGCTGAGGCCGTGCCGCTGGTCGAGGCGAACCCGCGCTATGCCGCGCCGCTGTATGCCCTCGGCATGCGGGCGGAGGCCGACCGCGCCGAGCTGGCCAGGGCACGCCGCCCTGGCGAGGCGGCCCCCGATGACGGCACCGCCGCCGCGCTGCTCGAGCGGCTCCACCAGGCCGCCGCCGGCCCGGCCGCCGCCGGCCACCCGGAGCTGGCCGCCTGGCGCGCCACCGCGCTCGCCGAGCGGACGCGGCAGGCCGGCCGGCCCGACCCGGCCGCCTGGGCGGCGGCGGCTGCGGTGTGGGACAGGCTCGGCCAGCGCTTCCGGATCGCCTATGCCTGCTTCCGCCAGGCCGAGGCGCTCCTGGCAGGCAACGGCGACCGCGACGCGGCCGCCGAGGCGCTGCGCCGCGCCGCCGACATCACCGGTCGCCTCGGCGCCCGCCTGCTCGACACCGAGGTCAAGGCGCTGGCGCAGCGCGGCCGCCTCCGCCTCGTCCAGGACGCCGTGGCCCCGGCGACCGGTGCGCCGACGCCCGCGGAGCACCTTGGCCTCACGCCGCGCGAGGCCGAGGTGCTCGCGTTGGTCGCGGCCGGGCGCAGCAACCGCCAGATCGCGCAGGCGCTGTTCATCAGCCCCAAGACCGCCAGCGTCCACGTCTCCAATATCCTCGCCAAGCTCGCCGTCTCCGGCCGGGGCGAGGCCGCCGCGATCGCCCACCGCCTGGGCCTCGACCGAACCTGAACGCGCCTGTTCCTTCGTCCGAACACGGCTATCGACCTGCGCTTTGCGTTGGCGGGCATCACGCGACTGAGCTTGCGATTTAAGGAAGCGAAGATCGTTTAGGTCTGGGTTCTGCTGTCCCCGGACGTGGGAGCGGCCTTCGGATGACACTGGAGATCCAGCTGCACCAGAAGGCCGTGATGGACAGTCTGCAAGACCCTCCTGCTCGCGTCGAGGCGTTGTCCGGGTTATCCGGGTTCCGTACGGGTCTCCATGCCTGCTTCACCCGCCGCGGGGATGCCCTGTTCGAGCTGGCGGACGGTGCGCCACGGGGCGCTGGTGCGCCGTGAGGCGCTGGGAATCGAAGGAGGTGCGGGACCTCCTCGTCAGGCTGTCGCAGCAGCTTGATGGGAGCTGAGCGCAGTCCGATCCGGGAGACGCCGGTGAGGGCGGGAAGCAGCGCTGACAAAGCCGGGACGGCCTGGCACTGCCAGACGGGCCGGGTCCGGCGAGCGAGATCAGACGGTATACGAGAGGAACCAGTGGCAAAGCTCCGTAAGCGAGGCACCGCCCTTGCCGCGAACCGACATCTCCCCGGCTCGCCAGTCCAGGTCGTCTAGCTCCAGGCCGGCCACCTCGCCCGCGCGCAGGCCCCAGCCGGGCCAGCAAGACCAGAATCGCCCGGTCGCGCCGGCCGGCCAGCGAGGCTGTGTCGCAGCTGGCCAGCAGCGCCGCCACCATCTGCGGGCTCAGCGCCCTGGGCAGGCTGCCCGCCCCCCAGTGCGCCACCGCCGGCACCGCGGAGGCGAGCTGGCACCGGGTATGACCGGCCAGGAACAAGAACCCGAGCACCGACCGCAGCGCGGTGACCACGAACTTGGCCGAGCCCGGAGGACGACCACGGCACT
>WNGM01009985.1_pt1 | contig 17010 bp, 12 predicted proteins | sample 5400571 | NCBI WGS metagenome assembly WNGM01 (sample SAMN13153378, study PRJNA577476) | soil metagenome | isolation source: 100 cm soil or saprolite under Garry oak tree replicate 2 | place: USA:California | collected 2016-06-15 | reverse complement strand
AGGCCGCGCAGGAGGGAGGGCTGATGCGTGGGGGCGCGCTGGTCTTGGCCTTGACACGCTGTGCTACACTTGAGCAGCCGCACGGAGGCAGCGTCGAAAAAAGGGGGTCAAAGGGCTTGACTTCTGATTATAAATAATGTATGTGCTTGTCGGGACATACGAACTCCTGGATCTCACAAACCTCAGCGGTCAATTAAGTCGGCGCAGCAGCCACATTCATCTCCCGAGATACCAGTGTGAGAAGGTCGAAGACCTCGATGCATTTAGAAATATGCTGATGATGTTTCAGCGTCATTTGCCACTGCCCAAAGAACCGAAGCTGGTTGATCGTTATGAGTATTTCTATGATGGATGTGTGGGTTGTATTGGGGTCCTCAAGGATTGGCTCTGCCGGGCGCTTAACGAAGCACTGGAGAATAACGACAAGACGCTCACCCAAAAATGTCTGGCGAATCATGCGAAATCAACACTTGAGCTGATGAATATGGTCCGAGAAATTAGCCAGGGAGAGGGGTCTCTAAAGGATAAGCCACAGGACCGGGCCGAGCTGCGCAGATTATTAGGATGGAAAACGGCGAGCGCTACAAAGCAAAAGAAACAAAAGATTGGAGCTACTGGGTCCGAGCAAGGGGAGCAGGCGGACGGAGAATCCCATAGTGATCAGCAGGCAGATGCTCAATCTGGATTACAGGCGCAGGAAGGCGCTCCCCGGCAGCCCAAACCGAAGCAGCAGAAAAAAGGGGTGGGGCAACGCAAACCTAAACGTGACCCGGTTGGACAAGAAAAGAACGAAGAGGAGCGAGAGAACTGACTATGTATGAAACATGGGATCTCGATGTGCCCCCGCTACCGGAACGCAGCCATCTCTATCATCTGAAGCCTATAGGTATCGACACACCTGGTGTGGAGAGCTTGACAAGCTACATGATTCGGCTTGCTAAGGCACATTGTATATCTCTAAGGGATCTGGCCATAAGCGAAGTCTTACCGCTTTTGACTCAGACAGGCGAAGTGGGAGCACCAACGCTTTTTTCATATGGAGCATTGTTAGGTAATGCGCAAGCGCTGAATGGAATGAACATCATGGCCACAAGCGGTGTGCATGCATTGGAGAAATTAACCCTGTATAAGGGTCTTCATCTTCTTACCATGCTACCTTGGACAAACGTAATATCTAAGTATGGAATTTTCCGCACAAGCCAGGCCTGGTGTCCACTCTGCTATGAGGAATGGCACATAAATAAAGAGACAATTTATAATCCCTTATTGTGGTCATTGAAAGTGGTCCGAGTATGTCCACATCACAAACGAATACTTAATGAAAGATGCCCTTCTCTACAATGCCAAAAACCTGTACCTATACTCCATTCTCGCATTAGATTAGGCTATTGTCCATATTGTGATTGTTGGCTTGGTAACGTAGTAGGTGCTGATGTCACTCCTCCTGAGACTATGACTAATGAAGAATTGGAGCAGGCAGTTTGGAATGCCACTGTTGTTGGAGAATTGTTGGAGGTAGCTCCTTGTTTATCTTCCCCGCTGCAAAAAGAGGATCTCGTTCTAGCAATAAACTCCCTGATTAGTCGTATGCCCGTTAAAAAGGCTGTTTCCTTAACACGCTTGCTCAATAGAAAATCTGTTCCGGCAGTAGTTCTTTGGCAAAAAGGGTTAGAAATCCCACGGATGAGTACACTACTGCAAATATGCCACCTTCAAGATGCATCTCTTCGGCAAATCTTTTTTAGAGAAGTAGATGGCGTATTTCTTACGATTTCTGAAGAGCACAAAAAGCTGAATCGTGAGCTTGATATAGAGCCTAAAAAGATCTACCCTGACTTTGAAGAAACACAAAAGGCTCTGGAGGCAATTCTCGCCAGTGATGAGGAACCGTTTCCCTCCATCAAAGAGGTAGCCAGGCGCCTTGGTTATCGTACCAAAAGTTCGCTTTACAAGCGGTTCCCTGAGCTCACTTATGCCATTGCGGCAAAGCATCAAAAATATCAAAACCCTCATCCCGATCAAAAAATGAGTTCGGATGAATTACAACAAGCTCTAGAAACGATACTGGCAAGCGATGAAGAGCCACCTCCCTCTATTAAAGAAGTAGCGCAGCGCCTGGGATATCGTGGCGTAGGCCCGCTCTATAGCCGGTCCCCGGAACTTTCACGAGCAATTGCGACGAAATATCGAAAGCATAATCCTCGCCAAAGAGAACCCATGAGTTTGGAGGAATTGCGCCAGGCTCTGGAAGCGATATTAGCCAGCGACGAAGAGCCTCCCCTCTCTATCCGGGAAGTGGCTTCTCGATTGGGATATCGCAACTCTAGCACGCTTCGTCATCGGTGCCCTGACCTCTCGCATGCCATTACGGTAAGGTACCAAAAACACAATCTCAGCCAAAGAGAACCCATGAGTTCGGAGGAATTGCGGCAAGCGCTGGAAGCGATATTAGCCAGCGACGAAGAGCCGCCTCTTTCTCTCAAAGAGGTAGCGCTTCGTCTAGGATATCTTCATGCAAGTCCCCTTCGCAGTCGATTTCCGGAACTTGTACATGCGATTGTGACCAAGCGTCAGAAGTACAATTTAAACATTAAAAAGAGGTTGAGTTCGGAGGAGTTGCGGCAGGCCCTGGAAACAATACTAGCAAGTGATGAGGAGCCCCCGCCCTCCCTTCAGGAGGTAGCTCTGCGTTTGGGCTATCGTGACGCAAACCAGCTTCGGAGACGATTTCCTGTACTCACTCGTGCAATTGTTGCACAGCATCAAAAGTACAGCTTAAACTCCGAAAAGAGGTTAAGTGCGGACGCATTGCGCCAGGCGCTGGAAACGATACTGGCAAGCGACGAGGAACCCCCTCCCTCTATTCAGGAGGTAGCTCTGCGTTTGGGATATCGTAGTGTAAGTACTCTTTATAGCCGATTTCCTGAACTCACACATGCGATTGTTGCAAAATATCAGAGCTATAATTCAGATAAGAGAGCGGTCATGAATTCAGAGGAATTACGACAAATTCTAGAATCTATACTGGAAAGCAAAGAGGAACCGCCTCCCTCTATTCAAGAAGTCGCTCGTCGTCTGTGCTACCGTAGCGAGACATCCTTGTACGGACGCTTTCCTGGACTCTCCCATAAAATTGTCGCAAAATATCGAGTCTATCATTCTAACTACAAGCAGAGGGTGAGTTCGAGTGAATTAAAAGAGGCCCTGGAAGCTATGCTGGCTAGCAGTGAGGTTCCTTTTCCGTCTATTCAAGAAGTCGCTCGGCGCCTGGGGTATCACAGCAAAGGACCTCTTTATGAGCGGTTCCCCGAGCTTGCACATGCGATAGCCGTAAGATGCGATGATCAGGATTCTAACGCTAAAGAAAGAAGACGTTTGGAGGAACTGCGCCAGGCTCTGGAAGCCGTGCTAGCCAGTGATGAAGATCCCCCGCCCTCTGTTGCGGAAGTGGCTCAGCGCCTGGGATATCGCAGCGAGAGATCCCTTTATCGGCGGCTCCCTGAATTATCACGTGCAATTGCTGAAAGGCACCGAAAGTACAAATTAAATCGGCAAAAGCTCATGAGTTTGGAGGAATTACGCCAGGCACTGGAAGCGATATTAGCCAGCGACGAAGAGCCCTTTCCGTCTATGCAGGAAGTGGCCCAGCGTCTGGAATATCGCTATCCTACGTTTCTTTATAAGCTTTTTCCTGAATTATCACGAGCTATTAGCATGAGAAAGCGTAATAGCGAGGATTTACAGCAGAAATTAGAAACGTTCTTAAAGGACGCTGATCCTGCGACTACGCAACAAGAGATAGCCAAACACTTTGGCTGGTCAATTAATAGACTCCGCCATCATTTTCCTGAATTGCGAAGTACCTTAGAGAAGCGATTGATCCAGTCGTTTGATATTGAGGCTCTCCAAGCAGCCTTGGAAAAAGAACTGACATCGGACAGCGCGCCGCCATCGCTATCCGCAGTGGCCAGGAGCCTTGACTACCCGGTTCGAACACTTATGCGGTTTTTTCCTGAGATCTGTCAGAAGATAATTGTCCGTGGGCAGGTTTACCGGAAGGCTCGCAGTGAATTGAGAAAACAAAGGGTTCAGGACGAGGTTCAACGCGCTGTACTTACTATTCATGCCGAGCAAAAATACCCCAGTCTTCACCAAGTGTTAAAGCTTATTGATCTATCTTGTGTAAATCCTCCCATTTTTTACTTAGAGGCATATATTCCATGGAAAAAAATACTGGAAGATCTGGGTTATAGTAAGTGAAATTCGGGAAATATGTTGGAGACACAGATACCTTTTTCTGAGCAATTTGAAGAATGGACGCTAGACGATCACGCGCCTTTCCCGGCGAGAAGTGAGCTTTACTATTTGAAACCTGCTGGTCTTGGAACGTCCTTTATAGAAAGTCTGTCTAGTTATATTGCCCGCTTGGCTGGACGACACTGCCTTACGACAAGAAGCTTGATCATTCAAAAATTCTTCACATCTTTGGAGAAACCCTATTTGTCAGAGCAGAAGAGGCATGATAGCATCACAGCTTTTTGGAAAGATGCCTCCACACTAAACGGAGCGAACATATTGACCGCGGAGTGGGTGCAAGTTACAGAAAAGCTAACTTTATATCCTGATCTCCATCTTTTAACTATGCTCCCCTGGGCCGATGTCCTGTCACCTAAAGGTTTGGTCCGTCATTCACAAGCTTGGTGTCCCTTTTGCTATGAAGAATGGCATATAGGTAAGGCAGACGTTTATAATCCTCTGATCTGGTCTTTAGAGGTGGTATCAATATGCCCTCTGCATAATATTCCTTTACATCTGCAATGCCCTTATGATGACTGCAATCGACTTATACCTATGCTAGCCCCTAGATCTCGAGCTGGATATTGCCCTCACTGTGGACGTTGGCTCGGTCGCTCATATACAGGCGAAGCAAAAAGTGCTGCAACTTGTTTGGATCGTGGCGATAAGGAATGGCAACAATGGGTAGTAGCAAAAGTAGCAGAACTCATTTCCTCTACTTCGCAGTTACAATTGCCACTACAGAAGGATCGCTTTGCTAAAGCAGTCGCAATATACCTGGATGATGTGGCCGGTGGCAATATATCAGCAGCGGCCCGACTCTTATACATGTCAAGGAGAACTATTAGAGACTGGAAAAACGACGAGCAAACACCTCAACTCTCATCTCTACTACGATTTTGCTACCTTTGCGGCATATCACCGCTCCATCTTCTTACTGAGAGTTCCCCAGCAGCTGAATATTCCAATACAAGTCGAATCACCTCCGCAGTTTCTGGACATCATGCAAGCAAGCACTACAGAGCATTCCGCATTGAAAAGCTGAAATGCTCTTTGGAGGCAGAGTTACAGAGCGACCAGTATCCGCCTCCACCCATGAGTCAGGTTGCTAAAAAGCTGGGGTACGATCATTCATTTCTCTACAAATATCTCCCAGACCTGTGTAGGGCTATCTCCGATAGATTTGAAAAGTATCGCGCTGAGCACCGTGAGGAGAAAAAGCGCTTGCTCATTCGCGAAGTACGCCAGGCCACGCTAGAAATTCACTCTCAGGGCAGATATCCCAGTCAGTCGCGCGTAAGGAATTTGCTTGCCAAGCCAGGGTCTATTCGCATTCCTGAAGCGCTGGCCACATGGCATGCTACTCTGGAAGAACTCGGATGGGAAAAGTAAGAGGCTAAAACTCAGATGAAAATGTGGAACAATAAAGTTGCCGCGCCTGCCGAAGGGGGGACTCGAACCCCCATGCCAGTTAAAGCACAACGCCCTGAACGTTGCGTGTCTACCAATTTCACCACTTCGGCCTGGTTAGCGTCCTGGAGATATGCCCAATATTACTGTATTCCTTGTACGTTGTCAATAGCGCTCAGACTCATTTTTTACCACTTCTCCCTATGCCCGGCTGCTCCCAGGTAATGTTTTCAAACGTGTTATAATAAGGACAGTACGCCAGCTTCTCGCTATCGCGCTAGCCCCAATTTTTGCGTTTCTGATATACAGTAAGCTAACATCTCTGTTGTTTATTAGGAGTCTCCTATGCAGGAGCAATCGCCTCCCATGCTTGCTGCTATCGATATTGGCAGTAATACCATACACATCGTCGTTGCACGCTGTAAGCCAGATGACCTGGATATCGTAGAAGACCAGGTAGAACTGGTGCGTATAGGAGAGAGCGTCACTGCAACGGGCGCAATCTCGCCAGAGAAGCGCGATGCTGCCATCGCTGTCTTACATCGATACCGTGCTCTGGCCGAGCAGCACTCGGCCGAGCAAATATTCACAGTAGCGACCGAAGCGATCCGTAAGGCCAGTAACTGCGACGAGTTTCTAGAGGAAATAAAACGTGGGACAGGCCTTGAGGTTCTTCTCATCAGTGGCAGCGCTGAAGCCACTCTCTCCTTCTATGGCGCAACCTACGAGGAGAGCAGGCAAGCGGGCGCACCGGCCCGCATTGCAGTAATGGATCTTGGCGGCGGAAGCACAGAGCTGGTCACTGCAAGAAATATGCATATTACCTGGCGTACTTCTCTTCCCATTGGTTCTGGCTGGTTGCATGACCGCTATCTTCCAGGAGATCCACCCACGCCAGATGATCTGTCCGTCGCACGTACATTTCTAAGAACCTATCTACAAGGGATTCGTATTAAACCGCAGCCTCCTAAGCTCATCGTCACAGGAGGAAGCGCCAACTCGCTTCTGCTGGTTGCGCGGCAGGCTTTTAGACTCGACCCGAGCAGTAATCGCCTCACATATGATGACCTGTTGCGTTGTGAGGGCTTAATGAGCGCCTTCCCAGCAGAAGAAATCTCACTGAGGTACCGGCAACCGATCGGCCGGGCACGTATTTTGCCAGCAGGAGCGCTGATCATGCGAGAAGTAATGTCGCGCCTGAATCTGCATGAGATTTCCATCAGTCCACATGGCCTTCGCGAAGGCGTCTTGCTGGCATACGCTCGTTATGGGGAAGGCTGGCTGGAGCGTGTCAACGAGGAATCTTCTCCTACAACCTCTGCTGTAGGCACAAGTCACGAGAAGGCAGCGATACCCGGAGGAGAGCCGGAGGAGGTGTTTGTCCAGGCCGGACAACGTATGCTGCGAGAGCGAGTAGAAAAACTGCTTGATTGGCGCGACGAGGTGCTCCGCAATGAAGATATCGAGGCAGTACATAAGATGCGCGTCGCCACCCGTCGCTTGCGCGCCACGCTCGATGCCTTTGAGACCTGCTGCGAGCCGGAGCAATTTAAGAGAGTCTATCGTCGTATCAAGAAAATGGCAGACCTCTTAGGGAGCGCACGTGATACAGATGTAATGATACAGGGATTGCGAGCACAGATCGAGCAAATATCGGAAGAGGAGATTGCAGGCTTGCAGTGGCTCATTCAGAGGTTGGATACCTATCGCCGGCAAAGACAGCGAGCCCTGACGGATTTTTTTAAAAGACTTGACGAGAAAGATTTAAAGAAACAAGTCGAATCGTGCATCAGGAAGGGAGATTTGTCTGATGGCGAAAGCTAGACCTATTACAGGCCTTGATGCACATGCTCCAACTGGAAGGAATGCGCGCATTATTGCCAGGATACGACTCGATGAGCTGTATGACTGGAGCCGTTATGTAGACGATGTGTATCACGGACGTGAACTGCATAATTTGCGTATCGCGGCAAAAAGATTGCGCTACACACTGGAAATATTCGAAGCTGTATTATCTGACGCCAGCCTGTCTATCGTCAAAGAGTTAGAAATGATCCAGGAAGAACTGGGCGCACTCCATGATAGCGATGTGATGATCGCTCTACTGCGACTTTGCCTTGGCGGCCAGGATGGTAGCACCGTACCTGATCAGACAACCTCGCATCCAGGGGAACAAATTGCACTCCCGCCAGAACTGGTAGCCGATGTAGCAGAGCCGGCAGTCGCTCCTATTGCCGAAGAACGCTATGGACTAGAACAGTTTTTGCTCAGATGCCAGAGGAACCATGAAGAGCAATTTAACACTTTTCAACAGCATTGGCAGCGCTTGCAGGCGCGGGACTTCCGGCATGAGGTTTTGAACATCTTAGAAGCCTGACACATAAGCGCTTCGGTATAGCGAAAGGCATGTTCAAAGTGTTGTGTAGAAGAAAGAACCTTTGAAACGTTATAGTATTGATGTATGTCTATTCTGCAAGAAGGAGAAGCGAGCATGATGCTACATTCAGTCGAGGAGTTAGATTGGCGGCAGCTCCCCCAGCCGACTAGCGAGGAACTGCGCCAGAGCGGCGGGTTACTGGTTGAAGATTGGCCTCATGCTCGCCAGGTGATGCAACTCTCGCTCGAGCTTTTCGATGCAACTCAACCCTTGCATCACTTAAAAGCAAACGCGCGACGCCTGCTGGAACGTGCAGCATTTTTACATAATACTGGCATGATGATCGAAACGCGCCGCCACCACAAGCATTCATTTCGCCTTATCAAAGACACCCAGTTGCCCGATTTCACAGATAAAGAGCGGTATGAAATCGCATGCATTGCGCGCTATCACCGGAGGGCGGTACCTAGCACGTCTCACGAGGAATTTGCAGCGCTGAGCCGTTCCGCTCGCAAGCGCGTTTCAGCCCTCGCGGCATTGCTGCGTATCGCTGACGCGTTCGACTATAGCCATGATGGGCGGGTATTACACCTGGCCGTAGAAAAAGCGTTATGCGATGAAAAGGTCTGGACAATTTGTCTATGGGTGCGTCCCCTGGCTGACCTGGATATCGAGCGCGAGAAGGCATACGAAAAGGCAGACCTCTTCGAAAAGGTGTTTCAGCGGAAATTGCGTCTTATACTACAGGATACCTCGATCTCCGAGCCTCATGAAGGGAGCGATGGCTCCAGCAGCATAATCGCTGCTTCACAGGATTGATGTGGATGAATCCATAACACCGGGCGTCTATTTTCCAGGTAGGTATATGTCACGCCATGTTCATCGAGGTAGCGGCGTGAAGCATCGAGACTCTCTACAGCCAATGTCATGCGGCAGAGACTTTCCCCAAAGCGTTGCAGGTACCTGACCAGCGCTCCTGGCTCCGGCAGGAGTTCGGTACCTATAAGATCAGTAGAGAAAGGCAAGGGCGCGGCCAGTTCGAAGTGCTGCCCACTTTCCTCACCGAGGGAAAATGACACTAGCCTGGCTTCCCATCCATCTGCTTCACCCGAGTAGGGTGCGGAAGGGTGCAATCCGTAGACGCGTTGAAAGCGCGCAGCAGCTTCCTCTAAGTCCTCCACAGCTATGGTTACACTCAGGACTTTGATGGCGCCAAGAGGGTGTACCGGAGGAGCCGCCCAACCAGCCAGGCGGTACCGCCGCTCTTCACCCGTGCTATCGTGCTGGATGAGAAAAGGATAGTGTTGCGCGAGGTCAGGGCGTTCAATGTCAAGGCGCGACCAGCCACGAGTACGCCCATCAGGCGATCTCAATTGGCCCGGGGTTGGGCCGATGATTGGAACATCTCGCCCTCGAAGGGCAGCGCTGTCCGCCTCGATATCGTTAGAGGCGAGCACAAAGTTCAGGTATCCCTCTCCTTTCGAGAGCCGATCCAGCATACCCTGTTGTGCTTCGGCAGGCGTGCGAACTGTGATCAGCTCCAGGTAGGTAGCGCCTATGACGATGATGCGATTGGCGGTTCCTCCAGCAGGATGAATGCCTCCACCGCTCACTATCAATCCTAGCCTCTCGCTGAAGGTCTTTGTCGCCTGCTCTAAATTGTTGACGCCGATGACGATATGATCCAGTGCTGTTAGCATGGAGATATATCCATTGGTTGAAAAGCATCAACCGAAGGAAAAGCCCATCACCCTCTGTAGGGGCGGGAGCGGGGATGATGCGGGGAGGGGGCCTTTATGGCCGCCCGCGTAGCCCACCGCTAAGGCCATCCCTGGCACCACCAACGGCCACGCTGGTACAGGGGTCAGACGGGCGACCATAAAGGCCCACCCCACCCATCCCAACCACCCTCGCCCCTACGGATCACTCGGCATGCTGCCGGTCTCCGTGGCTTCGCCATCCCCTCAGTTGATGCCTATTGGGCGACCACAAAGGGTCGCCCCTACATGTATCGCTTTTATCCGCGCGAGCGCGCAAATTCGCGCTCTTCGCGGCGGCCACCAGCGGGTGGACCTCCACCGCGCCTCAAGCGGCTGAACCCGAGCTCGCCTTTCTCCCAGATCACCAGCAGCATACTGGCGTTGAAGATAGACGAGTAGGTACCACTAAAGATACCGATCAGCAGCGTGAGCGTAAAGTCGCGGATGGATACGCCACCAAAGAGCGTCAGCGCACTCAGTGTGATCAGTACGGTCAGAGATGTGTTGAGCGAGCGGGCCATGGTCTGTACCAGGCTGGCGTTGACTACTTGCTCAAATGTCTCCGAGGTGCGGCGCTGCATGTTCTCACGGATACGGTCGAACACAACGATTGTATCGTGCACCGAGAAACCGACCACCGTCAGCAACGCGGTGATGAACAACGCGTTGATCTGGATATGAAAAGCCCAGCCCAGGATTGAGAAGATGCCAACCACCACAAGCACATCGTGCAACAGGGCGATGATAGCGCAGCTACCGTAACGCCACGGCTTCGGCACCCTGCGGAACGCGAACCAGACGTAGAGCAGGATAAAGACAGAGGCAGCCACAACGGCCAGGAACGCGTTCTGTGTCGTCTGAGCTGCCACCGACCCGGTCACCGACGCGTTGTCGAGCACCTGCACATACGTGTTGCCATTGTTTAAAATGGTGGATTGGATCTTGAGCAAGCCTTCAGGTTTAACCACGGATAGTGTCTGCAGGGTAATGGTCTGTGTCGTGGTTCCCTGGCGCACATCCACCCACTTGACCGGGATGTCAGCCGGATTGGAGCTTGATGTTGGCGTAGCTGTTGGTGAAGCTACTGGCGTCGGTGTGCCCTTTCCTACGGTCGGTCCTACGGTCGGTGTAGCTGCCGGCGTGGGTGTACTCTTTGCGGTTGTAGGCGTGGCTTTTGCCGTCGCGGTTGCAGTAGCCGTAGCATTGGGAGTCCCTGTACCAGTGGCTGTCGGTGTGCCCGTGGGGCTCACCGTGGGAGTCGATGCTACCACGGGCCCGGCGGGTCCCTTTGCAGGGTTACTGGTATTGGGCAATTTAGCCAGCACCCTCTCGATATCACTGATAGTGGGTGTCTTGTTAAACTTTGTAACGGTGACAACCGTGATAGTCTTACCATTGAGAGTCAGGTCACTTAATTGGACAGACAACTGCTGCCCATAGGCTGTTTTCAGGTCCCTTTGAATAGTGTCCCCCACGTTTGTATCGATCTGTGTATTCAGGCGCACCCAGATAGTCTGGTTTCCGGGCAGGCTGGTATTACTGCCGGTGAGAACCTCCAGGGACTCCAGGTTGAGCGGCTTGAGCAGGTTATTCACGGCAGGGGCGCTAATAGTCTTATCGGGACGAAGCTCGACGGTTGTACCGCCTCTGAAGTCGATGCCGACGTTGAGACCCTTGAACAGCAGTGAAATTACGCCGGGGATGATGACCACCAGCGATATCAGTAGAAACAGGTAGCGTTTTCCTACAAGATTGAACACAACGTTCTCCTCTCGGGTGCGATAAAGCGGGCCTCTACGATAGAGGGCTATTGCGACGTGCCAGGGACGCTGTGGCAATAGAGCCAGCAGGAAGCCCGAACAGCGCGGGATGGCTGACGGCGCCGGTAGGCACCAGCACGTTCAGGAAAGTGCGCGTAACGGTAATGGCGGTGAACATACTAATGATCACACCCAGGAAAAGTGTAGTGGCGAACCCAACGATGATGCTCGCGCCGAAATTGCTGCCAAAGTAGTACAGTACAGCGCAGGTGATCAGCGTAGAAATGTTAGAGTCCCGGATGGAAGGCCATGCGCGTTTCCATCCGATATCTATGGCGGAAGCAAGCAGTCTCCCCGCGCGTAACTCTTCTTTGACGCGCTCAAAGATGAGCACGTTGGCATCGACCGCCATACCGATAGAGAGGATGAAGCCCGCGATACCGGCCAGTGAGAGTGTGACTCCGGCCACTTTGAAGACGGCAAGAGTGAGACCAGCGTATAATAGCAGCGCAATGTCGGCTAGCAGGCCAGGTAGGCGGTAGTAGAACAACATAAACAGCATAACGAGGCCCAAGCCAATAGCGGCCGCGATGTAGCTTTTGGTAATGGAGTCCTGGCCCAGCGTAGGACCAATAGTCTCTTGTGTAGCGATTTGCAGGACAAGCGGCAGGGAGCCATATTGCAGGATGGTGACGATCTGCTTTGCCGAGTCAGCGGTGAAGGTGCCCGTGATCTCGCCCTGGCCGGTGATAGCGCTCTGGATGACGGCAGACTCGATAACTTTGCGATCCAGGGTGACGGTAAGATAGTTGCCGACATTCTGTTGTGTAAATGCACCGAAGCTCTGGACGGCAGAGCCCTTCATTGCAAAGAGAATATTTGGGCGACCTGCCTGGTCGGTGCCGACGCTAATTTGTGAAGAATCCAGGTTCGCACCCGTGAAAGGCGCTTTGCCACCCTTGTTGTACTGGGTGTACTGCGAAGGATCGAATGTTGAGCCGAGCGTAACGGGCGCCGGACCGGTATTCCAGAATTCCAGATTGCCGGTCTGGAGCAGGGAGTGTATCTGTTGGGAGGTGTTACCACTGGTCAGACCTGGCAACTCAACGACGATGCCATACTGGCCGCTGCTGTTTTGCACGTAGATGTTTGGCTCGTTGACTCCCAGGCCACCGTTGACACGAGTCCCAATCAGGTTACGAGCAGGGTCAATCTCGGTCTGGATGGTGCTCTGGCTATAGTGTTGAGCAGGGTCCGGCACCAGGACTACGCGCACGCCGCCCTGCAAGTCAAGTCCTTGCTTGACGTCAGGATGTGGCAAGGTAAAACTGCCGATACTCCAATGCGGATTGGTAGGCCAATCAATATACGCTGAGCAGGCAGCTAAAAGAACAATGAAGAGGAGGAGTGTGAGTGTTCCCCGACGCATAAGTATTGTTTCCCCTCACTTTAAATGGTTTATTGAACAGACGAAATACGCTGCAATCAGTATGCATGTATAAGATATCCCGCGTGGGCATCCTTGTGTTTCATGCCAGTATAGCATAGTTGCTTTCTAGTGTCACGTTTTCCTTTGTTGGACGTATCCTCTATGTAGGGATTGCCCTACGGTCATTACTAAATAGTAAGGATTGATGAGAAAGAAGAGTTCCGAGCAAGCTAAGAGGAGAGCATGAAGTACGAGGAGTTCATTGAAGAGGTACAGGGCATGCCAAAGAGACATCAACAGCGACCGGCCAAAGAGGTCCATGGTCGCAATAATCCAGAGAAGAGTACGGTTATTACGACCGGGCTATACAAGAAGAAAGAGACCTACGAAGAGCAAGCACGAGAGCACAAGAACCCCGCCAAATTGCCGCAGAAAGCCAAAGTTCCTCCAAAAAGAGTGATTCCCCCGGAGGTGACGACAAAGAAAGAGGACTCGGAGGCCATGATGGAAGAAGGGGAGCGCCGGAGCGGCAGCGACTCGAACGCGCACAAGCCCCGCAAGGGTTCCAAGCTGCATGAGAAAGCAGAGAGGCAGCCAGAACCGCGGCCTGCCCGATCAGACGACTTCGTAGAGGATTTGAGGCCGGATAACTTTGCGGGAGCAAACTATGGTCTGCGCTCTGAGCCGCAAGATATAGGGCTTCGGGCCATTGATATCAAGGAACTCTACGACAAGCTGGCCGGTCTGACCCGTGACGAACTGCGCAAAATTGTGATCGTGCCCCTAGGAGAGCGCCTGGAGCAAGGGGCAAAGTATATCGATCTGCAGCACCTGGAGCGGGGTGAGTTCGTCGCTACGGCCGATATGGTCTCTGACGAAGATCACTACTATGTTCCTAAGAATCACATCGATTATGTGCTGTGGAATCGCCTCAAACAGCTAAGCAACCAGGCGCGTCTCGACAAGTCGGAAACAGCGGGTGGGTAATACATCCTATTTATACCAGCACAGCTGCCGTCACCGAGTAGATGGGTGGCAGGAAGTCGGCGATCAACTGCCAGCTATCGCCCCGGTCGCGGCTGGCAAAGAGTTGACCTGTGTTGGTACCAACATAGACACCACAGGGGTCTATCGTATCGGTACACATGGCATGCCGCAGGACGCCCAGTCGCACTCCTGAGCCACCCGGCAGCCCTTTCGTCAGTGGCTGCCATTGTTCCCCGCCATTCTCGGTCCGGTAGATAGTGAACTGCTTCCCGACATTATTGCGACCGTCGGGGTCCTCTACCACCACGAAGACGGTATCTGGTTGATGCACATCCAGGGCAATAGGAAAGCCAAACTCGGAGGGCAGGTCCTGCTGGATGTCTATCCAATCTTCACCTGCATTGGTAGTCTTATAGATGCCACAATGATTCTGCTGGTATAAGACGTCTGGCCTCGTTGGATGCTGGACCAGGCGATGAATGCACTGTCCGAACTCCGGATATGTGACAGGGAGGAAACCGGCGCGGGTATTCTTGTTGGCAAAGACCCAGCTTCGTCCCGCATCGTCCGTACGCATGCAGCCAACGGCAGAGATGCCGATCCACATTCTGGAATCATTCGACGGGTCGGGGATGATGGTATGCAGGCACAATCCACCTGCCCCCGGCTCCCAGCGCTCGCGGGTCGGGTGGTCAGCCAGCCCGGCATTGAAATTCCAGGTCACGCCACCATCAGTGCTGATCCACAAGCTGGCTGGATCAACACCTGCATAGACCGTTCCGGGTTCGCCGGGTCGCCCAGGTTCGATCACCCAGATATTGTTGAGTTTCAGCCCGCTGCTTTCCGGAAACTGTATGCCCTGTTCCGGCTCATGCCAGCTCTGACCAAAGTCGTCGCTATAACGCAAGAACACACCGAAGAAATCACCATTATCGGCAGCGAATAAGCGGCGGCCATCGCGCTGATCGAGCATGGCATAGTAGACGCGGTGACCAGGAAGCCCGGCGGCCTCGACATTCCATACCTCTCGATCCCGCGAGTTTAAAAGAAACAGTCCACGTTTAGTGCCAACTAAGACAACAACGGTGCCTGGTTGGTATGTGTGGTGATTGGACATAGAAACTCCTTCCCGATAAATGACCCTGCTGGGCGTGCTTTGTTGCCTACATCTTTTGAGCGAAGCCCTGCTTCATCAAAAGATCAGCCCCCGGCAACGGACTGTAAAATGTGAATCGTTGCCCCGTTGCGTACCGGCGTATCAAGACCATCTAGATAGCGAATATTCTCGCGGTCGAGAAATATGTTGACATAGGAACGTAATTCGCCTGTCTCGTAGCACAGATTGAAACGCAGGCCGGGAAAGTCATGGTCGAGGGCAGCTATGATTTCGCGGATCGTACTACCGTTGACCACAACAGTTCTGCGGTTGCCAGCTCTCGCACGCAGAGCATTGGGCAAAGATACTGTGGCGTTAGGGATAGTGACCGGCAAGTCCATGATGACCTCTTTGCACCTTTCTCTCCAGGCAGTGATTGTGATCGCCCCTATTATGCTCCATACGAAGATGAACGCAAAGAACATTCCTTATTATAGTATAAACGATCACAAACGATAATACTTCTTCTATCTTGCTCAATAAGCACATTTGTCCTAGAACATCTGCGCCTCTCGTTACTACTCTATACAGGAGGATCCCAGTTTCTACGCAGGCGTAATGCCATCAACCCGCCAAGAAAGACCGATGAAAAGCAGAAGAGTGCGGCCCAGACTGGGCCGATGGTAGTGAGTAAGAAGCCGAAGAACCAGCTACAGAAAACAGTGCTACTGCCAACTGTGAAGAGCAGGATTCCTGCTACCGAGCCGGGTGATCTTCCCACTCGCTCACTGCCAATTGTCAGACATGTTGCAAATAGGGGTGAGAGGCCAATGCTGGTGAGGGCAATAGCCAGAGTTGCGATAAAGGCATCTGGGCTGAGCATCATCGCAATCAGTCCTAGCAAGGTGACCAGGATACCGAGCATAACCATTCTCCAGGAGCCAATGCGCAGGATGAGCGCGGCAGCTCCCAGGCGGCTGGCGGCTGACAAGGCCCACGTGATACTGCTGAGCACGGCGGCGACGGCGGGTGTCTGCCCGAAGGCAACATGTAGATATGTCGGCGCCCATGCGCGCACACTCGCGCTAATCCCCGCCGTAAGCATCATTACACCAATTACTGGAGCCAGGGTGGTGACAAGCGATGAGAAGCGCCGTATCGTTTCATCGTAGCGGTGTGCAGGCGGAATAAAGCGAAACAGCGGAGGGGCAGGTTGAGATAGAGATTCTTGCGGCTGTTCTTCACCGCTCTCGATCCTGTATGTTCCTGGTACTCCTGGTAGTGAACAGAGTGCCCCAACAATGAAGCAAAGGGTGAAGAGAAATGCAGGGCGTGGATCATTGTGAAACAGTGTCAACAAACCAGCATCGATGAGCGCCACCACTACACCACCCAAAGGATAGAGCAGATTGAACAGGTTCAGTGCCATGCCGCGCCTCGACGCGTACACAGCGCTGATAAGCCCGTTGGTAGAAGCATCGATGATTCCTCCGCCTACTCCTGCCAACCCTGCAAAGATGAGTAAAAAAACTACAGGAACGAGATGCGGCAGCAACAGGCCCAGGAAGATACAGGATATACCACCAGAGACGATAAGTGCCGCGCCAAAGAAAACGCGCCTGGGCCCGTAGCGATCAAGCATGACGCCGCCTATCAATGCACCCGGCAAATAGCCTGTTGTCCAGAGCACATAAAATAACCCCACTGTGACGAGCGGGATGTGCAGTTGAATTGAGAGCGGTGTGAGGACTGGTCCCCACCCACTATCGCCGAAGACGAACACCCAGAATATAAGACAGGCAGCGACAGTAATGCCAACGATGCGAGCTGGATAGCTACTAAGGTCTTCTTTACGAGTTTTTTGTGTTTCTGGGGTAGATGATATGGTCATGTGT
>WNGM01002896.1_pt1 | contig 17019 bp, 13 predicted proteins | sample 5400571 | NCBI WGS metagenome assembly WNGM01 (sample SAMN13153378, study PRJNA577476) | soil metagenome | isolation source: 100 cm soil or saprolite under Garry oak tree replicate 2 | place: USA:California | collected 2016-06-15 | reverse complement strand
GGCGTGGCCTCCGACATCATGATGGCCCACCCGCTGGCACTGCAGCTGCGCAACCTGCAGAGCCTGGTGGAGATCGGCGTCGACAAGAACACCACCGTGGTCTTCCCGGCACCGCTGATGAGCACCATCCAGGAACTGGGCGGGTTCCTGGCAAGGGAGACGGCCGCCGCCACCACCACACCGCCCCCGCCGTCGCCCCCGGCGCCGCCGGCGGCGCCGCCCGCAGTCCCCACCGCCGAGGTGCGGGCTGCCGACGCGGGCGCCAACGGCGCGCCTGTCACTCGTCCTGCCACTCGTCGAGACTGAGCCGCCACCAACCAGGAAGGTCCCTGCCATGCCACGTTGCCCACAATGCGAATCGGCGCAGATCACCATCATCGTCAGCCTGCACCCCGAGGCGCTCTGCTTGAGCTGTGGCGCCCGCTGGGTTCAAGACGGCAGCCTGCAACACACCATCAGGCGGATCTAGCCACCGCACCGACAGCCCGCCACCGACCAACAGCTGACATCACGGGCAACAGGACTCGCCATGGTGATCCACCACCAACCTGTGCGGCTTGGCCGCAACAGCGACCAGCCCACCGCAATCAGCAACCTCCCGGCCGCCACCTCGGGGTCGTCCCGCCGCTCGGGCGACATCCCACTGGGCATCCCGACCTGCTCCGCGCGCAGCCGCCACGGCCTGTGGGCGCTGTACCCAAGCGGCGCCCAAGTCGTGGTCGTCTGGCCCGGCGGCGCCCTGGCCGGACCACCCGCCGAGGTCGCCACCGAGCTTGACCGCCTCAGCGCCAGCGCGCGGGGCACAAGCCACGACCAGCTGGACCGCGCCGCCGCCCACGCCATCCGCCAGTTCCTCATCGACCCCGATGCCCAACATGGCGCCCCGTGGCCGGCACCCCGAGCACGGACCTGGTCCAGCCCGGCCACCGGCTACTGGATCAGCGGCCCCTCAAACCAGCCCAGCCACGACAACACGCCATCCAGCTGGCCAGGCGCACCAGCACGCCTATACCCATCGGTCGCGCTCCCCCGCCCGGCCCGCCCGCGACGCACCGAGTCCGACGCCAGGCCGCAACCAGTACCACAACGAGCAGCCTGAAATGGACCACCTGACCGCGGCGGGCCAGCCGGAACCCACGACCCGCGACCGGCGCCCGCCACGCCCGACGGTTGGCTAGCAGCGACAGCCTCATGAGGGTCCGTCAGCTCGTGCGCGTGATCACGCTGACCGGCTCGCCCAGGGATGGCGGGTCGGGCATTCGGATCCCGTCGTGGCGCGGTGCCAGCCTCTCAACCGGCCCCGCTTCCCCGACCCGCCCGCTGCCGCCGGAGCCACCGCCGTCGCCGCCGTGGCCGCCGCCGTGGCCGCCGCCGTGGCCGCGGCCATGGCCCCCGTTACCGTCACCGCCTTCACCATTACCGCTGCGCGGGCTGGCGAGCCCGGACTGCACCGACCTGGCTGGTCTTCGCCAGCGCTCTCGCCGCCCGGCTTCAGCCGTCCGCGGGCTTGTGGGCGACGAGCAGCACGACCGGTGCCTCCTCGACCAGGCGGTGCCGCTCGGGCGGCTCGAAGCCGGCGTCGTGGAGCCAGCCGAGGTAGGCCGCCAGCGGGTGGACCCGGCCGCTGGCCGTGCGCAGCAGCAGACCGAGCTCGTACAGCGCGACCCAGCGCGGCGTTGACTGCTGGTCGGGGATGACGTCCATGACGGCCAACGTCCCGCCGGGACAAAGCGCGTCGTGCAGGCGGCCGAGCAGGCGGCGGTTGGCGGCCTCGTCGAACAGGTGGCAAAGGTTGCCGGCGATCGCCAGGTCATAGGCCCCGCGCCCCAGTTCGACGTCGAACAGGTCGCCGGCGAGGAAGCGGAACTGCCGCTCGCGGCCCGCGTCGGTCACAGCGCGGCGGGTGGCGGGCACGACCGCGGGCAGGTCGACGGCGGTGACCAGGCAGGCGGGGTCGCCGGCGGCGACCGCCCAGGCTCCAGGGGGCCGCGCCGGCGCCCGCGTCCAGCACCCGAGCCGCTGCCGGCAGGAAGCTCGCCGCTTGCTCCGCGGCCGCCGCAAGCATCGCCCCGAGGTAGCCGACCGCGCCCGGGTAGAAGGTGGCCGCGCCGTCGGGCGTGTCGCCGCGCACCAGCGGCCGGCCCTCGCGGAGCGCCCCGTCCAGGTGCGCCCACATCCGGGGCATGCCCGCGAGCCCGGCGAGGTCGGGAACGACAGCGCGCCAGGCGCCGCCGTCGCCGGCGCCCTCGGCCAGACCCAGCCCGGCCAGGGCGGCAAGGAGCAGCCGGGCGCCGCGCTCGCTGATGGCGCAGGCGGCGGCCAGCTCGGCGGCGGTCACCGGGCCACCGTCGAGCTGGGCGAGCACCCCGAGGCGGTCGGCGGTCTGGACCGACGCCGCGGCGGCGACCGCCTCGCTGAGGTAGGCGAGCGGCCCTTCGGTGAGCCGCGTCAGCGCCGCGGCGGGTGCGGTCATCGCTGCACCTCGATCCGGCCGGTGGTGCCGTCGACGGTGACGACCTGGTCGTCGCGCAGCAGGGCGGTGGCGTTGCCGGTGGCGACCACGGCCGGTACGCCGTACTCACGGGCGATGATCGCCGGGTGGGACAGCAACCCGCCGGTGTCGGTGACCAGCGCCCCGACGCTGGGGAACAGCACCGACCACACCGGCGAGGTGACCGGGCAGACCAGCACGTCGCCCGGCCGCAGCTTCCCGAAGTCGAACTCGTCCATGACCACCCGGACCGGCCCGGTGTGGCGGCCCGGCGAGGCGGCGATCCCGCCGAGGACCCGGGTGTCCGCCTGCTGGGCGTGGCTGGAGGCGGCCGCCTCGAAGATCCGGTCGATGTACCACAGCAGCGCGTCCATCGTGAACCTGGCCTCGGCGGGGAGGGCGTCCAGCGGGGGCGGCGGTCCGGGGTCCTTCCCGTAGGTGGCCGGCCCCGGGTGCTGCTCGACGAAGGCCCGCTCCCCCCTGCGGCGGGTGACCAGCGCCCGCCGGTCCTGACCGTCGCACAGCGCCGCCCGCGCCTCGTCCAGGGTAAGGAAGAAGACGTCGTCACGCCGGTCAAGCTGTCCGCGGGCGGCCAGGCGCCGGCCGATCTCCAGCACGGGGTAGCGCAGCAGCGCGATAGGGGCGCTCGCGGTGAAGAACTCGTTGTCCTCGCGCACCGGGTAGGCCCGCTCGGCGCGGGCCAGCGCGCGCTCGAAGCGTTCGCGGAGCCGCGGGCGAGCTGGTCGGCGAGCAGCCGAAGGGTGAGCTCCGGCAGCTCCGCGATCGACGGGTCGGCGATCTCGTAGCGGAGCGCGCGGCGGGCGAACTCCCGCTGGTAGGCGGCGAACGCCTCGGCGAACTCCGGGTCGGTCTCGGCCAGCCGGCCGGCGGTGCCGGCGTCGACCTCGCCCAGCAGTCGGTGCACCGCGGGCCGGCGGGCGGCCAGACCGGCCAGCTCGGCCAGCCGGGCGGGCTCGGTGGAGGTGGTCGACAGGCCGACCAGCAGCTCGCAGGCCTCCTCGTCGGCCCAGCCGAGCAGCTCCCGGCAGGCGAAGGCGAGCTCGGCGAGGATCGGCATGAGCGCACCGTGGAGCAGGAAGTGGACGTCGAAGCCCTCCTCCAGCAACGCCAGCGCCCGAGTGATGTGGGCGTCCAGTTCCTCGTCGTCGAGCGCGCCGAGGTCGGTGTCGCGCAGCAGCGCGCTGCGCGCGGCCAGGTCGGGCTGCCACTGCCGGTACCACTGCTCCACGAAGCGGCCCGCCTTGTCGGAGCGGACCGCGGCCACGGCGTCGGCGATGCGCCGGCGCAGCCGCGGCACCAGCCGGATCAGCAGCGGCATCGACCGAGCCGGCGGCGCCGGCCGGTCCTTGCCGCCCAGCGGCACCAGCCGGGTGTACTCCCAGCCGCCGATCTGGGCGAATTCCAGGGTCTCGGCCAGCAGCCCGAACTCGGCGAACGCGCGCCGCATGGCCCGGTTGCGGGCCTCGGCGAGGGCCGAGAGGGTCATCGGCGTCCACGGCTTGGGCGCGTGGCTGGCCTCCCGCTCCCAGAACCCGGGCGGCACCTCGACCGGCACCGGCTCCGGCTCCGGAGCCTGGTCGGGCAGGGCGGTGATCGGCCGCGCCTGGAGCAGCACCAGCTCGCCGCCGGCCAGGGCCCACTCGATGTCCTGGGGCGCGCCCAGTTGGGCCTCGACCCGCCGTGCGAGCGCGGCCACGTCGGCGGCGACCTCGGCGTCGATGGCGCCCTCCGGTGCCGCCCGGCACGTGGCCGCCGCGCCGCGCACCATCCACTCGTCGGGCGACGCCCCACCCGCGACCAGCCGGTCACCCAGGCCGCGAACCGCGTTCACCACCGTGGTGTCCCGGTCGCCGGTGACCGGGTCGGCGCTGAAGGCGACCCCGGCCGCCTCGGCCGCCACCATCGGCTGCACCAGCACTGCCATCGCCACATCCCGCCCGACCCCGCGGGATTGCCGGTAGGCGGCGACGTGGCGGGTGAACGCCGAGGCCCAACAGCGGCGCACGGCGGCCGCCAGGTCCCCGGCGGCACGCCGAGGACGCTCTCGTACTGCCCGGCGTAGGAGGCGCCGGGCAGGTCCTCGTCCACCCCCGAGGAGCGCACCGCCAGCGGGCCGCCACCCAGCCGCGCGGCCGCCGTGGCGACGGCGGCGGCGACCTCGCCGGGCAGCGGCACCGCCTCCACCTGGTCCGGGCCGGCACCGGCGTCCAGCCCGGCCGCGGCCAGGGCCCGCACCAGTGCCTCGGTCGTGACGACCACGCCCTCGGGCACCGGGAACCCGGCCCGCTTCAGCTCGCCCAACGTGGCCGCCTTGCGGCCCACCCGGGGCGCGTCCGCCGATCCCACCTCGTCCAGGGACAGCACCAGGTCGATGCTTGTCAGCGCCATCGCCGCCACCTTCCATCCATCGCGTCGTCGCCCAGCGGCCATGCTCCCCCACGCGGGCGACCCCGCCCATCCGTCCGCCTACGTATCGGCTTGCCAGGCCCTACGTATCCTCGGCTGCGAGCCCGCGCTCCAGCACCCAACGGGTCAGCGCGGTCCGCGACGGGAGGCCGAGCCGGGCGTAGACGTGCTGCAGGTGGGTGGTCACGGTCCGGGGGCTGATGAACAGACGCCCGGCGATCTCGGCGTTGCTGAGCCCGGCGGCGACCAGGCGAACCACCTGCAGCTCGCGCTCCGACAGCTCGCCCGTGGCGGTCCTGGGGGGCGCGGCCGGCCGCTCCCCCAGGGCGCGCAGCAGCCGGCGGGCCCGGTCGGCGAGCGGGCGGGCGCCGAGCCGGTCGAAGGCGGCCAGGCTCCGGTGGGCCGCCTGGGCCGCGTCGGCCCGGTCCGCCGGGACGTGATCGTCGTCGGCGCGTCCTGCCGCGGCGACCTCGGCCCAGTCGAGCCGTGCCCTGGCCGCCTGGAACGGCAACCCGAGCCCGTCCAGCCGGTCCACGGCGCGCCGCAGGCAGACCAGCGCCGCCGACGGCTCGCCGAGCGCCACCCGCGCCAGCCCCTCGACCCAGCTCCCGCACGCGGCCGGCCACGGCGCGTCCGGCCCGAGCCCGCCGAGCCGGCGGACGGTGTCGAGCGCGCCGGCCAGGTCGCCGACCGCCACCTGCGCCTCCCCGAGGACGGCGAGGCCCAGGCAGGGCAGGACCGTGGGGGTCGCCACGGCCGAGGCGGCCAGCGCCCGCGCCCGCTCCGGGTCGCCGGCGGCGAGCGCGGCCGCCGCCTCGGCGATCTCGACCACCGTGAAGATGTGGCGGTCGGCCGCAGGCCGCGCTCGCGGGCGGCCACGAAATTGCCGCGCAGGAACGCCACGTCGGCCCGGGCCAGGTGCGCCGCCGCCACCGCCTGCCGCGTCCCGGCGCGCTCTGCCAGGGACAGCAGGGCGACCGCCCCCTCCTCCAGCCGGGCGACGTCACTGAGCCGCGCGAGCAGCTGCAGCCGGATGTAGTGCAGGTCGATCAGCTCGGTGTCGGCACCGGTGCCCTCCACGGCCCGGAACCCGGCGGCCAGCTGCGCCTCGGCCGCGTCGAACCGCCCCCGATCCCACTCTGCCAGCGCCAGCAGGCCCCGCAGGCGGCCGGCGGCCGGCCGGTCGCCGGACCGTTCGCGCCCGCCGGCGGCCTCGGACCAGGCCGCCACGGCCGCCTCGAACTGGCCTGCGCGCGACCGGGCGTGGCCGAGGCGCTCCAGCAGCTCCTCCACTACGGCAGGCCGATCGGTGCGGGCAAGCGCCAAGGCGGCCGCGAAGTGGTCGGCGGCCTCGGCGTCGGCGTGCAACTCCTCGGCTCGCTGGCCGGCGGCGACCAGGACATCCAGTGCGCGCCGAGGGTCGGCCTCCCACGCCGCGCCCCGGTAGTGGTGGGCGAGCCGCTGCGGGTCGCCCGGGCGGAGTTCCTCGAGGGCGGCCGCGACGGCGGCGTGGAGCTGGCGCCGTCGGGTCTCCGGCAGCTCGCCATAGGCGACCTCGGCGATCAGGGGGTGGGCGGCACGGTAGAGGAGGTCGGTCCCGGTGGGCTCCTCGATGACCAGGCCGGATTCGCAGAGGCGGCGCGCCGCCGCATCCAGCTCCCCCTCTGCTGGCCCGCCGACCCGGCCGAGGATCGCCAAGAAGGCAGCGTCGCCAGCGACCGCGACCAGCTCCAGCAGGGCACGGTCGGCCGGGTCCAGCCGCTCCAGGCGAGCCAGCACCAGGTCCCGCACGACCGGCGGCACCGCGGTCAGCGACCCGCTGCCGAGGACCCAGGCGCCGCCGCTGCGAAACAGCTCACCGGTGTCGCGCAGACCGTGGATGAGCGCGGTGACGAACAGCGGCGTCCCGGCGGCGCGCTCGCGCAGGGCGCCGAGCAGCGCGGCTGGCGGCTCGCCTCCGAGGAGAGCACCCGCCAGCGCGGCGACCGCCTCCGGGCCGAGGCCGCCGAGGGGGAGCTCCTCGGCCAGCCCGAGCCGCTCCAGCGAGCGCACCAGCACCCGCAGCCGCGGGTGGGTGCGCGCCTCGTCCAGACGGTAGGTGCCGAGCAGCAGCGCGCGCCGACCCTCCAGGCCCCTGGCGAGGTAGTGCAGCAGTTCCAGCGAGGCGGCGTCGGCCCAGTGCAGGTCGTCGATCAGCAGCGCCACCGGCCGCTGGGCCGCGACCCGCTCCACCAGCCGGGCCACCGCCTCGAACAGGCGGGTCCGCTCCAGGGCGGCATCCCCCAGCGGCTCCGGTGGCGGCAGGTGCAGCCCAGCGAACAACCGGCCGAGATCGGGCAGGCCGCTGACCAGCGCGGCCAGGCGGCCGGGCTCCAGCCCGGCCAGGAACGGCCCGAGCGCCTCCAGCACCGGAGCATAGGCCAGGTCGGCCTGCGGCGGGTAGGCGGCGCCCTCGAGGGTCACGAACCCGCGCTGGCGGGCCAAGATGAGGGCCTCCACAGCCAGCCGGGACTTGCCGATGCCCGCCTCGCCGGCAAGCAGCAGCGCCCCACCCGACCCGCCGGCGGCGCGCCCCAGCGCGGCCACCACCCGGCCAAGCTCCTCGGATCGTCCCACCAGTGGAACACCCGTCGAGCCTGCCACGGGGCCGGCCCCTACCGCCGGAGGTCCGACGGCCGCACCGTGGTCGGCTGGCCACCGGCCGCACGCGCCAGCGCCGCGTCGAGGCGCTCCACCTCTGCGGCGCGGCCCAGCAACAGGTCGGAGAACCGATCGCCCATCCGCTCATTATCGGCCGCCGCCCGTCTATCCGGGGGAAGTAGCTGGACCCGCCGGCGCCCGGCGAAGCGGGAGCCACCACCGCCCCCTCCGCCGGGCCGTGGCACGACCGAAGGCGAAGGCGCCCATCCGCCCGTTCCTGAGCGAACCTCAGAGACGGGGCGTCTGGTCGCTGTCCGGGACGTCGGCGTCAGGATGCACTGTGGTCGTGGTGCGTGCGCCCCGTGGAGAGTTGGTTCAGCACGCCCCCGGCGACGACGACCTGGCGCTCGCGCGGGGAGAGGTCGAGCCGGGCACGGAACGGCTGCTTGCCCTCGACCTGGACCTCGACCTCGTCCGCGCCGCCGGCGACCGCCTCTCTGAGCCCGAGGATCACCAACCGGTCGCCAACCTCCAGCCAGTCGTGTGCGTCGGCCTCGATGTAGAGCGGGACGAGCCCTTGCGCGATCAGGTTGCGGCGATGGATGCGGGCGAACCCCTGGGCGAGGACGCCGCGGACGCCAAGTTGCAGGGGCGCGAGGGCGGCATGCTCGCGGCTGGAGCCCTGCCCGTAGTTCTCGCCGGCGACGATGAAGCCCCCCTGCCCTTCCTTGGCCCGCCGGACGAAGTCGGGGTCCTCCTTCATGAACGTGTACTCGGCGATGGCGGCCACGTTGGACCGGTCGGCCATGACGATCGCGCCGTCGGGGGCCATCGAGCCGGTCGAGACGTTGTCGGGCAGGACGATCAGGACCTGCCCGGTCATGTCGTCCGGCAGCGGGGGCGGGATCGGCGGGGTCTTGATGTTGGGGCCGCGGATGATCTCGATCCGCTCCCGCTCGGCGGGTGGCGCGGGGTCCAGGATCATGAAGTCGTCCACCACCGGCTCGGGGTCATCGACGCTCGGCGGCTCGCCGAGCGTCCGCGGATCGGTAATCCGGCCGTGCAGCCCGGTGGCTGCCGTGGTCGCCGGAGAGGCGAGGTAGACCTGGTCGTCGACCGTGCCGGAGCGGCCCTTGAAGTTGCGGTTGAAGGTGCGCACGCTCGCCTTGCCGGTCGGGGGTGCCTGGCCGATGCCGACGCACGGCCCGCAGGCCGGCTCGAGGATCCGCACGCCGGCCCGCTCCAGCTGCTCCAGGACCCCCGACCTGGTGATGGTCGTGAGGATCTGGCGGCTGCCGGGCGAGACCGTGCCGACGGTGGTCGGGGGCAGGTGCTGGCCGTCCAGGATCGCGGCGGAGATCGCCAGGTCCTCGTACCAGGAGTTCACGCTCGACCCGAAGCAGACCTGGAAGACCGGCTCGCCGGCGACCTGCTCGACCGGGACGACGTTGTCCGGCTGTGACGGCTTGGCGATCAGCGGCTGGAGCTCGCCGAGGTCGACGTGGAGCTCCTCGTCGTAGGAGGCGTCGGAGTCGGGGCCCAGCTCGACCCACTGGTCCTCGCGGCGCTGGCGGCGCAGGAAGCGGCGGGTCTGCTCGTCGGACGGGAAGATCGCGGTCGTCCCGCCGAGCTCGGTGATCATGTTGCAGACCGTCGCCCGCCGGGTCACCGACAGGTTCGCGGCGCCCGGACCGGTGAACTCGAAGATGCGGTTGAGCCCGCCCTTGACCGTGTACTTGCGGATGAGCCACAGGATCAGGTCCTTGGAGGCGACCCAGGGCGGCAGCTCACCGTCCAGGTGCACGCCGACCACCACCGGGGTGGGCATCCGGAACGGCTGGCCGGCCATGGCGAGCGCGACCTCCAGCCCGCCCGCGCCGATGGCGATCGACCCGCACGCACCCGAGGTCGGCGTGTGCGAGTCGGCGCCGAGCAAGGTGGCGCCCGGTCGCGCGAAGCGCTCGGTGTGGACCTGGTGGCAGATGCCGTTGCCCGCCCGCGAGAACTTGATGCCGTACTTGGAGGCGAACGTCTGGAGGAACAGGTGGTCGTCAGCGTTGCGGTGGTCGAATTGCAGCATGTTGTGGTCGACGTACTGCACCGCGAGGTCGACCTTCACCTCCCGGAGCCGGAGTGCCTCGAACTCCATGCAGGCCATCGTGCCGGTCGCGTCCTGCAGCAGTGTCTGGTCGATCCTGAGGGCGACTTCCTCGCCAGGGCCGAGGCGTCCCTCGACCAGGTGCGCCTCGAGGATCTTGCCCGTCATGGTGCCCCGCATGCTCGCCTCCCGCGTGTCCGGCGTCCCGCCCGTGGGCGGGGTGGGCACTGTGGTCAGGGGACCGGAATGTCGGTGAGCGCTCGGTTGATCGCGTCCTTGTCAAAGGCGGCGGGGTCAGGCTCGTCGCCGAGCCAGTCGAGCCGCTCCGCATACTCGGGATGGTCGGGGTCGGCGAGGATGTCGAGCAGTTCGGCGTAGCCCCACACGCCGCCGCAGTCCTCTGGCGGTCCCGCGCGCCGGCCTGCCACGCAGACGGCATGGCGCACGCGGTCGGGAGGCAGGATCTCCTCGACCAACAGGTCGTGCTCCCAGGAGTCACCGAAGTCGTAGGTGTAGCGCAACCTGGCGCCCACGGAATCGGCGACCTCGCACAGCAGCGCCGTGCTCTCGTCGGCGAAGCGTTCCTCGAACCCGTCGAGGCCGAAGTCAGGACGCGAGTAGCGGCGACCGCCGGCCTCGAAGGCGTGGAGGTGAGAGTCCGTCCAGCCAAACGCTGTCTGGATGATGTCGTGCAGCCCGGCCAGCGTGGTGGTGGCGGGCAGGCGCAGGCGCCGCCAGATCGGCGGGTGCGCTCCCCGCAGGCCGATCTTCACCTGGTACACCGCGTCCCTGGCCGAGACCCGCGCGCCGCCCTCGGACGACCCACTCGCCTTCGGACTACCGGTCCCCTTCCTGGTCTGCCGCCACGCCGGCGGCCGGCCGAGCGTCTCCAGCGTGCGGCGGTAGGCCGCGGTATCGACTGGCGCCCCTCCGGTGAGGGCGCCGTGCAGGTGGGTGACGGCGACGCCGCCGAGCTCATGGAGGACCTCGTGACGGTCCCGACCGGCTTCACGGAGCCGCTTGGCGGCCTGCCAGGCCTCCGGCGGGTCGTCGTCCCACAACTGGTTGGCGACGACCTCGTGGATCGCGACGTGCAGGCGAGGGTTGACGCCATCGACCTCCCCGTCGAAGGCAGGGTCCAGAAGTGCGGCGTGGTATTCGGGATGCTCACCCTCGATCAGCAGGCGCCGGTCGTCACCGTCGCCAGGGTCCAGTATCGGGAAGTCCTCGTCGCCGATCCGGGTGCCGAAGAACGGCATGGCGAACATCCTGCGGTCGACCGCATCCTGCACGCTGTCCAGGCCACCGCTGGTGTCCAGGCCCTGCAGGAACAGCCGCAGAGGCGAGGCGTCCGCCGCCTCGTCGTACACCTCCGCGAAGTGCGCGCCGCAGTCGACGGCGACCTCGCCGAGCTCGGCGGCTGCCTCGGCGGGCAGGCCGGTGCGTTCGCCAGCCCACCGCACCCACGCGGTGACGACCGCGGGCATGGCGTCGCGGTCGGCCTCGTCCAGCATCACCTTGGCTGGCACCCAGTCGTGCAGGAACCCTTCGACCTTGGCCGGGCTGACCCGCAGCGGCTTGCCACCGTCGTAGTCGGCGCCGAAGTCCACCAGCAACCGCGCGCAGTGCCGCGCCGCATCGCTGTCGGGCAGGTCACGAGCCTGTGAGGAGGCCAGGAACTCGGCGACGATCGCCTCCCGTTCCGCCTCGCCGATCTCCCGGTCAGGCTCGCCTGAGGCAGGCTCGGGCATGGCCCGGCAGCGGGCCAGCGCCAGCGCCCGGTACTGCCGCAGCTCCTGGCTCACCTCCGGCTGCCAGGTGGCATCGGTCGCCGCCAGGCCGTCCTCCAGCAGCCCCCGCGCTGCGGCCGGGTCGACCTGCTCGAGTCTCGCCAGCGGCTCCGACAGCGCGGCCTTGCGCAGCTCCCGCAGCGTGCGGGCCGGTTCCGCGGTGACGAACAGGTCCTTGACCCAGCCGCCCAGATGGTTGAAGTCCACCAGCGCCACCAACCCATGCCGGCGTCGCCCATAGCCGAACACTACCAGCAGGCTCGCCTGGTCGCCGTACACATCCGCCAGGCGCCAGCACTCGCCCACGCGCACTCGGCCGATCTGACCCGCCCACGGCGGCTCAGCCCGGCCGCCGGCAGCCAGCGCCGCCGCGGCGGTCGACGCCGCCTCGCGCTGCTCGGCCGTGACACCCACGGCCGCCAGCGCGCGCAGCAACGCCAGCGCCTCCCGCGTACCCGCACGTGCCGCATAGTCGACCGCGCCCAACCCGAAGACCATCTCCGCATCCTCGCCCGGCGGGAGCTGCTTCCACCACGCGCCCACCAGATCGGAGGCGAACACCTCCACCTCCAGCGGATCGATCACCTTGGCAAGCGCCCGAAACGCACGCAGCATCTCCGCGTACAGGCCCTCGAAGGCATCCAGGCCGGCGTTGGACCGGTCGCCCCGCGACCGCCCAGTGGTGGGGCCGCGCTGCTGCTTCTTCCGTTTGCGTCCACGGCTGACGGGGCTCATCCGCCGATTGTCTCAGCATCTCGGGCCGAATTCACAACTCAGGGTTTGCGGCCGACCCCGACGTAGATGTTGAGCGCCTCCAGGTCGCCCGCGCGTTGGGGCTCCCCCGGCGGCCGGCCGTCGGGCCGCCAGGCGCCGACCGGCACCACCCCGGGCTCGACCAGGTCAAGGCCGTCGAAGAACGCCTCGACCTCGGCGCGGCCACGCGGCACCAGGGCGATCCCGGAACGCTTCGAGGCGGCCACCGCACCGGCCATCGCCTGGGCGTCGAACTCGTCCGTGGGATGGCTGATCGCCAGGTAGCTGCCAGACGGCAACGCCGCCAGCAGCCTCGACACGATCCCGTACGGATCCTCCGCGTCGGGCAGGAACATCAAGATCGCCACCAGCATGACCGCCACCGGCCGACCAAGATCCAGCGTCGCCGTCAGGGTCGGATCGGCAAGGATCGCCTCCGGCTGCCGCAGGTCGGCGGGAAGGAACGCGGTCTCCCCCGCCACGTGGCTGGTCATCAACGCCCGCGCGTGGGCCAGCACGATCGGGTCGTTGTCGACGTACACCACCCGGGCGTCGGGGGCGACCGCCTGGGCGACCTCGTGGGTGTTGCCAGCGGTCGGAATGCCGGTCCCGATGTCCAGGAACTGCCGGATCCCCGCCTCGCCCGCCAGGTAGCGGACCGCACGGCCCAGAAACGCGCGGTTGGCGCGCGCCATGGCGCGCATGCTCGGAACGGCTTCCAGGATGGCCTCTGCCAGGGCGTGGTCAGCGGGGAAATTGTCCTTGCCGCCCAGCCAGTAGTCATAGACCCGCGCGGTGTGCGCCACATTGGTATTGATCTCCGGAGGGATCCGGTCCCGATCCGCACCTTCGACGCCATTGCTGTGCCGCACGATGTCTCCTCCGCAGGTGGTCGACCTCCTACGTCGTGGGCAGTCTAGCCCCACACGCCAGAGCCGGGCGGCAGCCGGTAACCACGACCCGGTCTGCCGCCTGCGAGCTTCCGAGGCCCTGTCCTCGACTACGCGACGTCGCGCTGGACGGTGGTCTGGGCGGCGACGGCCGATAGCAGCGCCGCAACGCCCGCGACCAGCGCTGCCGCCGCGGCGAAGGGAAGCGCGCTGGTTCCGCCGCCCAGGGTCGCCCCCGCCATCGTGGTCGCGGCGGTGTATGGCAGGTAGGGCTGGGCGGAGTCGAACAGCCCGCCGATGACCTGCTCGACGACGAACCCCCAGGCAAACACCGTGACGATGGCCGCGAGCTGGCCACGGAGCAGCGATCCCAGGCCGACCCCGACCGCGGCGAGCAGGCCCGATCCGAGAATCGCACCGGCCGCGAAGCGGGCGATGGTCCCCCAGCCGAGCGCCACGGGATAGCCCTTGGCGGCCACGAACGCCAGGCTGATCCCGGTCGTGAGGCCGGCGGCGACCAGGCCGAACAGCAACCCGAAACCCGCCGCAACGATCGCCTTGGCGATCAGCACCCGGACCCGGCCCGGGGTGCCGAGGTAGGTGGTGGTGGCGGTCCCGTGCCGGAACTCGCCGCTGGAGACCGTGACCCCAAACACCGCGGCCATGAGCATGCCCAGCCCGTTCCGGGTGAGCATCGCGGTGAGCCCGGCCGCGGTGTCGAGGGGAGGTGGCGCCATGTGCCCGGATCCCCCCGCTCTGGCCGCCCCCAGGATCGTGACCAGCGCGGTCAGCCCTGCCGCCGTGGCCAGGAGGCCCAGCGGCAGCCGGGTGGTGCGGAGCTTCAGCAGCTCGGTTCGGATCGACCGGTTCATCGGGGCCCCTCCGCTTCGGTTGTGGTTGCCGTGAGCTGGAAGAACACGTCCTCCAGATTGGCCGCCTCGGTGGTGCTCTCCAGGATCGGGATCGCGAGCTGGGCGGCGAGCATGCCCACCCGTTCGGAGCTCGCGCCGGTGATCTCGAGCCGGTCGGAGGCGACCCGTTCGACCCGCACGCCGTCGTGGTCGAGGGCGTTGGCGAGGTCCTGCGCCCGAGGCGTCCTGACCCGCACCAGATGGCGAGCGCCGGAGGTGAGCTCCTCGAGCGAGGACTGCGCGACCAGGCGGCCCCGGTCGATGATGACCACACTGTCCACCGTCTGGGCGACCTCGGCCAGGATGTGGCTGGACACCAGGATGGTCCGACCCTGCTCGGCCAGGCCTCTGACCAGCTCGCGGAGCCACCGGACCCCCTCCGGGTCGAGCCCGTTGGCCGGCTCGTCGAGGATCAGCACCTCGGGATCGCCGAGCATCGCCGTGGCGATCCCGAGACGCTGGCGCATGCCCAGTGAGAAGCCTCCAACCTGCCGTCTGGCGTCCCTTTCGAGCCCGACCAGCTCGAGCACCTCCTCGACCCGAGCGGGGTCGAGGCCACCCGCCATCGCCTGCACCCGGAGGTGGTTGCGAGCGCGCCTGCTCGGATAGAAGCTCGACGCCTCCAGCACGGCCCCCACGTGACGCAGTGGATCAGGCAGGTCGCCATATGCCCTGCCGTGAATGGCGGCGGTGCCCTCTGTTGGTCGTACCAGGCCAAGGAGCGCCCGCAGGGTGGTGGTCTTCCCGGCCCCGTTTGGCCCCAGGAACCCGACGACCGTGCCCCGATCGACCTCGAAGCTCAGCCGGTCGACCGCGAGCACCGGGCCGAACCGCTTGGTCAGCCCGCGTACCTCGATCACTGCCATGGACCTTCCTTTCTGGTTGCTCGTGCCCGCTGGTCGGGCTCGAAGGTAGGTCCGGGCGGCCCCGCTGCCATCGCCCCCGAGGCGCTTTCGCCTCCTGCTCGAGGTGGATCTCCGGGAGGAGCCAATCCCCACCCAGATGGATGCGAGCGTCGTGGCCTGCGGTTATGGTGAGGCCATGAAACCCGCGGACGCGCCCGGAGCAGGGCTGTGGCCAGCAGCGCGCCTCACGCCACGACAGGTCGACTGGGTGATGGTCGGTGCCGCCCTGGCCCTGTCGCTTCCCGCGCTGGTCCATGCGGGCCTCGTGGGGAACAAGCCGGTCGCGATCGGGCTGGCCACCCTGCCGTTTGGCACCCTGCCACTGCTGTGGCGGCGCAGCCATCCCGGACCCGTGCTCGCCATCCTCGCAGCCGCGTTCGCCGTTCCGGCGATCTTCGGGAACGCCGAGCCCAACTCGGTCGGGTTGCTGTTCGGTGTGGGGTTCGCCTCGCGGTACGGCGACGGGCGCGTCCGCCATGTCGTCGGCGCCGCCGCCGTGGGGGCCCTGCTTCTCGCCTTCGCGATCATGCTGGTGACGGGGGAGGTCAGGACACTCGGCCACCTGACGGGGATGGCCTTCGGGTCGGGCGTGGCCTGGGTTGTCGGCGACCGCGCCCGGACCCGGCACGCCTACCTGGCCCAGCTCGAGGAGCGGGCCGCCCGGCTCGAGCGCGAGCGAGAGGATCATGCACGTCGCGCCGCCGAGGCCGAACGCAACCGCATCGCACGCGAGTTGCACGACGTCGTCGCGCACAACGTGAGCGTCATCGCGGTTCAGGCGGGCGCAGCCCGGATCGCCTCGCGGGACCGCCCCGGCCAGGTGACCGAGACGCTCGGGCTCATCGAGCGCACCGCCCGGTCGACGCTGGCGGAGGTCCGGACGGTCCTGGGGATTCTCCGAAAGGCGGACCATGAGGGGCCCGGCCGGTGGCCGCAACCCACGCTCGCCCAGCTCGACGCCCTGGTGACCCGGGCGCGCGAGGCAGGGCTCCGTCTCGAGGTACGGGTGGAAGGCAACCTCGACGCGCTGCCGGCCATGGTGGATCTGTCCGCCTACCGGATTGTCCAGGAGGCCCTGACCAACGTCATGAAGCACGCTCCCGGTGCGCGAGTCCACCTGTTCGTCAACCGCACCGACCGAGCGATCGACCTGGTCGTGGTCGACGATGGCCCAGGGGCGCCGCCGAACCCATCCGGGGGACAGGGATTGATCGGGATGCGGGAGCGTGCCGCCCTGGTGAGCGGGCACCTCACCGTGGGTCCGGCGCTGGGCGGCGGCTTCCGCGTGCAGGCCCAGCTCCCCGTGGAGGCTCCCGGCGGCGACCGCGGCGCGCCGGACGCCAACGAGACCCAGCCCGAGGCCAGGTTGCCGTGACCATCCGGGTGCTCCTGGCCGACGATCAGGCGCTGCTGCGGGCGGGCTTTCGCATGATCATCGAGGCGCAGCAGGATATGGAGGTGGTGGGCGAGGCGGCGGACGGCGCGCAGGCGGTGGAGCTGGCCCGTAGGCTCCTCCCCCACGTGGTGCTGATGGACGTCCGGATGCCCAGGATGGACGGGATCGAGGCCACCGGCCGGATCACCGCGCGGGGACCATCCGCGGCTCCGCGGGTGGTGATCCTCACCACCTACGACCTCGATGAGTACGTCTACGACGCGCTGGCGTCCGGAGCGAGCGGGTTCCTGGTCAAGGACACTCCGCCGGAGGATCTGATCCGTGCGGTCAGGGTCGCCGCGGCCGGGGAGGCGCTGCTCGCCCCCTCGGTGACTCGCAGGCTGGTGGAGCAGTTCGTCCGGCAACGGCCGCGCCAGAGCTCCGCCGCCCACCGGCTCCAGGTCCTCACCGACCGTGAGGCCGAGGTCCTGCGGCTGGTCGCACGAGGCATGTCCAACGCCGAGATCGCCGGGACCCTGTTCCTCGGCGAGAGCACCGTGAAGACCCACGTCGGCCACATCCTGGACAAGCTCCAGCTGCGCGACCGGGTCCAGGCTGTGATCCTCGCCTACGAAGCCGGCTTGGTGCTGCCGGGCCAACTGGAGGAAGCATGAGCATCGCCGAAGGCCGCCGGGCCTGCCAGGTGCTCGCGAGAGGGCCGGGACGGCTCAGCGTCGCC
>WNGM01001845.1_pt1 | contig 17021 bp, 10 predicted proteins | sample 5400571 | NCBI WGS metagenome assembly WNGM01 (sample SAMN13153378, study PRJNA577476) | soil metagenome | isolation source: 100 cm soil or saprolite under Garry oak tree replicate 2 | place: USA:California | collected 2016-06-15 | reverse complement strand
GCGAAGGGCGGTCGCTCCCGCGGCGCGAGCCGCTCCCACCACCCGGCGGCCTTGAGCCAGCCGTCGTGCGCGATGCGGCCGAGCGTCACCACGACGCGGACGCGACGGAGCAGCCGCACGTCGGCCGCCAGGTACGGCCGGCAGCGCTCGAGCTCCGCGCGGCTCGGCTTGTTCGCGGGCGGCGCGCAGCGCGCCGCCGCCGTGACGTAGCAATCCGTGAGCCTGAGGCCGTCTTCCGGTGAAACAGACTCGGGCCGGCTGGCGAACCCGTGGCGGTACAACGCCTGGTACAGCCAGCTGCCGCTCGAGTCGCCGGTGAACATGCGGCCGGTGCGGTTGGCCCCGTGGGCCGCGGGCGCGAGCCCCACGATCAACAGGCGCGCATTCGGGTCGCCGAACCCCGGCACCGGCTTGCCCCAGTAGGTCCAGTCGCGAAATTCGGGTTTCTTGTCGCGCGCCACGCGCCGGCAGTAGGCCCGCAGCCGCGGGCAGCGCTCGCAAGCGACGATGGCGCGGTTGACGGCCGCTAGCGACGGGAACACGCTTGCCTCCAACACTCCGTCGACCTTACTGTCCGAGGGCCCACCATGCCACCGAAGCACAACGCGCTGCGCGAGGGTGCGCAGCTCGGCTTCATCGTCGCCGCCGCCATCTGGCTGTGGCTCGTGATCGTCGACGCCATCGCGGGCCAGCCGTTTCGCACCTTCGCGGTACTCGGCGGCCTGGCGCTGTTCACCGTGCTGCATTGCCTCCTCAACGTCGTGTACGCCGTCGTCATCGTTTCCACCATTCACCGCGCGATGCGGGAGCCGAGCCTCCTGATCGCGTTGGCGTTCGGGTTCTTCATCGTCGAGTTCGCGTTCGTGATGCTGACGATGCTGCTCGCCCACGTCGGGCTCGGGCAGCTGGCCTGGGTGCGCATCCTCGGCGGGAACCTGATCAGGGCCGCGATCGGGTTCGTCATCCTGTATCGCACCCATCCGTTGCAGGAGGAGCTGCGCAGGGCCGAGGACGAGGAACGGGAGTAAAGAAGGAATTCCTCAGCAGCGCGGGAAGCAAGAGGCCGGCTGGCCGAGGACATCCGGGGGGAGCAGATTACAGGATGGTCATCTCACCGCGTGAAAGGCGAAGCGGCGAGGCGCGCCGACACTTCCCCAACCGCCGTGGTGGGGTCGACCGGCGGGTCGCCGAGCGTCGCAAGGATCCGCAGGCGGCCGCGGAGGAGCGGCGCGCGGGATCAGATCGCCGCCAGGGTCGGGACCCGCGCAGCGGGTGGGACCGGCGCCGCTGGGTGGAGCGTCGAGCGGCCCGGCGGTAGCGAGCGTCTTACTTCCGGCGCGTCGCCGTGGTCTTCCCCCGGAGCACATCCCCCGACGCGTAGCGGGCCTCGACCGTGCCGGTCATCGCGTCGCCCTTGTAGTGCCCGACGCTGTGGGTCGTCACCATCTGACCGGGCCGCACGATGCTCTCATACGGCCCCGCCTCCGTGACGACGCTGTCGCCGCCGACGGCGACAACCCGCACCGGAATCGGGTCGCGGTTGGCGAGCTTGAGCGTCCACCCTTTGCCGTCTGCCGTCGCGGTCAGCACGGATGTTACCACCACGCTATCTTTCGGTCCCAGCATCGTCTTGCTGTCCCATGTGCCGGCGACGTCGGAGAGCTGGATGCCGCTCTTCTTCGCAGGGGCAGGCTTCTGGGCGCTGGCGAGCGTGACGTGACCAGCGAGCACGGCGGCGGAAAGCAGCAGGACGGGGCGCATAGCGAAGCTCCTCAGGGAAGAAGTGACGCGACGGTGAACGTGCAGGTCATGCGGGTCGCTGGCTCGAGACGCGCGGATACCCCATGACGCCGAGATCAGTGGTGATCTCATCGAGGATCGCCGGATCGTCGATCGTAGGTGGAATGCGGTATTGCACTCCTTCGGCGATCTTCTTCATGGTCCCACGCAGAATCTTGCCGGAACGGGTTTTCGGCAACCGCTTGACCACGGTCGCGGCCTTGAAAGAGGCTACCGGGCCGATCCGCTCGCGGACCAGCTGCACGACTTCGCCCACGATCTCGTCGTGAGGACGCCGCACCCCTGCCTTGAGTACGATGAAACCGAGCGGAGTCTCGCCTTTGACGTCGTCGGCGACTCCCACGACGGCGCATTCGGCCACGTCGGCGTGGGACGCCAGCACCTCCTCCATGGCGCCCGTGGACAACCGATGCCCCGCCACGTTGATGATGTCGTCCGTGCGGCTCATGATCCAGAGGTAGCCATCTTCATCCTTGTAGCCCGCATCTGCGGTCTGGTAGTAACCGGGATAGGTATTGAGATATGACTGCTGATAGCCCGCATCATTGTTCCACAGCGTGGGCAGACACCCGGGCGGTAGGGGCAGCCTGATAACGATGTTGCCGATTTGTCCGCTGGGCACCTCCTGACCATCGTCGCTCAGCACGCGCACATCATAGCCCGGCACGGGCTTCGCGCACGAGCCCGGCTTTACGGGAAGCATCCCCAGGCCGACACAATTCGCTCCAACCGGCCAGCCCGTTTCGGTCTGCCACCAGTGATCAATGACGGGCACGCGAAGCTGCTGCTCGGCCCAGAGCAACGTGGGGGGGTCGCACCGCTCGCCGGCCAGGAACAGCGTGCGGAAGGAGCTCAGATCATACTTGCGGATGTAATCGCCGTTCGGGTCCTCGCGTTTGATGGCTCGGAACGCCGTCGGCGCCGTGAACATGACTCGCACCTGGTGCTGGGAGATGACGCGCCAGAACGCGCCGGGGTCAGGCGTGCCCACGGGTTTCCCCTCGTAGAGAACCGTGGTGCTCCCATTGAACAGGGGACCGTAGACGATGTAGGAGTGGCCGACTGCCCAGCCCATATCAGAGGCCGCCCAGAAGCACTCCCCGGGCTCCGCACCGTAGATGTTCTGCATGCTCCACGTGAGCGCCACCAGATGCCCGCCGTTGTCGCGCACCACGCCTTTCGGGACACCGGTGGTGCCCGATGTGTAGAGGATGTAGAGGGGATCGGTCGCGGCAACAGGAGCACAGTCCACTGGTTTGGCGGCGGCCATCAGCTCCGACCAGTCGAGATCCCGCCCGGCGATCATGGAGGCCCGCTCCTGAGGGCGCTCGAGCACGACGCAGTGCTCCGGCTTTGCCGGCGACATCTCAATCGCCTGATCGAGCAGCGGCTTGTAGGGCACGACGCGGCCCACCTCCAGGCCACAGGAGGCCGACACGATCACCTTGGGGCGCGCATCCCCGATGCGGCTTGCTAGCTCAGGAGCCGCAAACCCTCCAAACACGACCGAGTGGATCGCCCCGACGCGGGCGCACGCCAACATGGCAATCGCCGTCTCCGGCACCATCGGCATGTAGATGATGACCCGGTCTCCCTTCCGAACCCCTTGGTCAACCAGGGCTCCGGCAAAGCGCGCCACGGCGTCGAGCAGCTCCCGATAGCTGAAAACCTGGATGGTGTTGGTAACAGGACTGTCGTAGATGAGCGCCGGCTGGTCAGCGCGGCCATGCTCGACGTGCCGGTCGAGGGCGTTGTAGCACGTGTTGACGACACCGCCCGGGAACCAGCGATAGAAGGGAGGTCGCGATGCATCGAGCACGCGGTCCCACTTCCTGTACCAGGACACAGCTTCCGCCGCTTCCGCCCAGAAGCCTTCCGGATCGGCGAGCCACCGCGTATAGACCGCATCGTACGTCCGGCGCATGCTCGGCTTAAGCTGCGGGCCGGCGCCCGCGGACGCAACGTCCGAGTCCCGTAGATCGGTCCCTTCCGGCTCCATCTCCCACCAATTCCGCCACCAGTGGCCGGGTGACTCGGGGGTTGCACATGCTCTAGTGAATTGCGACCTTCCGCACCTCTGGAGAGGTGGCCGAGTGGCTGAAGGCGGCGGTTTGCTAAACCGTTATAGGGCCTAAAAGCTCTATCGGGGGTTCGAATCCCCCCCTCTCCGTCACGTTGTCCCCTAACACCTAGCCCCCAATACCTGCGGCATGACCGCCCGCGTCCGCTTCGCCCCGTCGCCCACCGGCTACCTCCACGTCGGCGGCGCCCGCACCGCCCTCTTCAACTGGCTGTACGCCCGCCACACGGGCGGCAAGTTCCTGCTGCGCATCGAAGACACCGACAGGGAGCGCTCCTCCGAGGAGCACACCAAAGTGATCCTCGACGGCCTCACTTGGCTCGGCCTCGATTGGGACGAGGCGCTCGTGTTTCAGGGAGGGCGCGTCCAGCGGCACCAGGAGGTGGCGGACAAACTGCTCGCGGAGGGGAAGGCCTACCTGGACGCCGACGCGATCCGGTTCCGGGTCCCGGCCGGCGAGATCGCCTGGGATGACGCGGTGCACGGGCGCATCTCGTTCCAGGGCGAGGACGTGAAGGACTTCATCATCCTGCGCTCCGACCGCACGCCGATCTACAATCTCGCCGTCGTCGTGGACGACCTCGACATGCGGATCACCCACGTGCTGCGCGGCGACGACCACATCTCGAACACGCCGAAGCAGATCGCGCTGTACGGCGCGTTGGGCGCGCCCTTACCCGTATTCGGCCACGTGCCGATGATCAACGGTCCCGACGGGAAGAAGCTCTCCAAGCGCCATGGCGCAACCGCGATCGGCGACTACCAGCACCTCGGGATCCTCCCCGCCGCGATGCGCAACTTCTTGGCGCTACTCGGCTGGAGTCCCGGCGGCGACCGCGAGATCATGACGCTCGACGAGATGGTCCGGCTCTTCTCGTTCGAGGGCATCCAGCAGAAAAGCGCGATCTTCGACATGACGAAGCTCGAGTGGATGAACGGGCAGTATCTGTCGGCCGCTGCGGCCGACGAGCTCTACCCGTTCGTCGCCCCGCAGCTCGAGCGGCTGGGCCTGAACGGCAACAAGGACGCCGTGCTGAAGGCGATCGCCGCGGTGAAAACGCGCTCCCGCACCACGATCGATGTGGCCCGCCAGGTGGCGGTGCGTCTCGACCCCCAGTACGTGGAGCTCGACGACAAAGCCAAGAAAGAGATTGCCAAAGACCCGGCGGCGTACAGGCAAGCGCTGATCGATAGCGGCATTGCGCTGCGGAGCGCGGAGTGGACCCCGCCGGTGATCGAAGTGACACTGCGGTCCCTCGCCGAGAGCAAGGGAGTTCCCGCAGGGAAGGTCTTTCAGCCCATCCGTATCGCGCTCACCGGCGGCACGGTGTCCGAGCCGGTGAACGAGCTGCTGTACGTGGTGGGAAAGGATGCAGCCTTGAAGCGGCTGGAGGCCGCAGCGCGGGGCACATGACTGCGTTACACGACGGCACGTTGCCCGAACATCAGGGCACGTGCCGTCGTGCCGTCGTGAAGCGCCTCAAGGCACCGCCTTCACGGTGTCCACCTTTGCGCCCGAAGTATCCCCCCGCGCCCGCCGCTCGGCATCGCGCTCCGCTTGCTTCCGAGCTCGCAGCTCCCGCACGTACTGCTTGAAGAGCTGTAGCGTCTCGGTGCGCCGCGCGGCCTGCATTAGGTCCTGCCGCATCTCGTCGAGCTGCCGCGCCCGCATCTGCTCGTCGTAGTTTCCCTGCGGCAGGGTGATCGGCAGCAGCGCGAGCGCCGCCGTCGGAATCTTGATTCCCGCCACGTGGATGTACTGCGAGTCGATGCCGAACATCTTGCCCGCTACCTCCGTGGTCCACACGGGCTGCCGTCGCGCGCGCTGCTCCTGGTCGATGAACACGTTGAGCGAATCGACCATGGCGTGCAGTCGGCGCACCGCCACGGTATCGCGCCTCACCTGCTCGCCGTACAGCGCGTCCGCGACGGTCGCCGGCAGGGCGGGACGGGGCAGCACCCACAGCCGTCCGTCGCCGACCGCGGGGAGGGTCACCATGTGCGGACCCTCCGCCGCCGGGCTCGCGGCGAGCGTCGTGTCGGGCCTGCCGATGGGGGCGGGGACCGGCGTCGTGTCGGGGATGGCGGCGCGGGGGAGCGGCTTGCCCATGCCGCCGCTCGGACCCTTGCCGGCCCGCGTCCCGCCGTACGGCGGCAGCTCCGGCGGCTGCGGCGTCTCGGGCGGGATGATGGTGATCAGGGCTTGCGGTCGGTCGATGCGCCACGACGTCGTCACCGCCACCGCGATGACGGTGGCGTGCGCGACGACGCTCGCGACCCACGTGAGTCGCCGCCCGCGGCGCGGCATCCCCCGGACCTCAAACAGTGGCGAGCGCCTTTCCCAGCCGCTCCGCCGCCTCGACCAGGCGCGGCGTGCCGACCGTGAGGGCGATGCGGAAGAACCCTTCCCCGCCCCCGCCCGCCCCGAACCCGCTGCCGGCGAGCGTCACCACGCCGGCCTCCTCGAGAGCGCGTCGCTGGAACGCCGCCGACGCCACCCCCTCCGGAAGCGGCACCCAGAGGTACATCGTGGCCTGCGGCGTCTGGGGATCGAACCCCTGCGCCCGCAGCACCGGCAGCATCGCGTCGCGGCGTTCCTTGAACTGGGCCACGTAGCCGCGCGCCAGCGCCTCCGCCTGCGGCAGTACGGCGGCGCCCGCCGCCTGGACGGCGAGGAACGCCCCGGTGTCCACGTAGTTCTTCACGCGCGCGAGCGCGGCGATCAGCTCGGGCCGCCCCACCGCCCAGCCGAGCCGCCACCCCGTCATACAGAACGTCTTGGAGAGCGAGTGGAACTCGACGGCGATCTCGCGCGCGCCCGGAATCTCGAAGATGCTGGGCGCCACGTAATCGTCAAACGTGATCTCGCAATACGGGTTGTCGTAGGCGATCACGATGCCGTGTTGCCTGCAGAAGGCGACCGCGCGCTCGAGGTAGTCGCGGGTCGCGACGGCGGCCGTGGGATTGTTCGGGTAGTTCAGATACACGAGCTTGGCACGCCGCACGACCTCCGACGGGATCTCCTCGAACGCGAGCAGGAACCCGGTCCGCGGCGTGAGCGCGCAACGAAACGGCTCGCCGCCCGCGAGCACCGTGCCGCCTTCGTACACGGCGTAGCCCGGCTCGGGGACGATCGCGACGTCGCGCGGGTCGAGCAACGCCATCGCGAGGTGCGCGATCCCCTCCTTCGATCCGATCAGCGGGTGCAGCTCGCTGAAGGGATCGACCCGCACGCCGAAGCGGCGTTTCATGTAGGCCGCGGCGGCCTCCCGGAACGCGGGCAGTCCCAGTTGGAACGGATAGCGACTCATCGCCGGATCGCGGATGGCCCGCGCCAGCGCGTCCACCGCCACGGCGGGCGGCGCGAAATCCGCGTCGCCCGCCCCCACGTCGATCACGTCCACACCTTGCTGGACGAGCCGCCGCTTGATGGCGGGGATCTCCGCCATGGGATAGCTGGGCAACGCGGACAGGCGCGTGCTGAAACGGGTCACCGGGTCACCTGGATGGATGTGCGCACCACTATGTGTTTACGCATTACGGGCCGAGTTTGTAAGACCCGTGTGCGTAACCCCGGGGCATGCCCCGGGGTTGGTCTACCCGGTGTGTAACCCCGGGGCATGGCCCCGGGGTTGGTCCACCCGGAATGATATCCTCTACCGTCCCTTACCGTCCTCTACCGTCCTCTACCGCCTCAACGCCGATGCCGTGCCGGGCGAAGAACTCCTCGCACGCGCTACGGACGTCCGCCCAGGGTCCCACCGCCCGGCTCGCCCGCGGCAGGCCTTCCAGGATCATGGCGCCGTAGCGTTTCGTGACGACGCGGCGGTCGAGCAGCACCACCGCCCCGAGGTCGCTCCGGCTGCGGATCAGCCGGCCGAACCCCTGCTTGAGCTTGAGCGCCGCGTTGGGGACGAGGTAGTGCACGAAGCCGTTCAACCCGCGAGCCTCGAGCCGCTCCAGCCGGGCCGCGGTGAGCGGCTCGCTCGGCACCTTGAACGGAAGCTTCGCCAGGATCAGCACCCGCAGCGCGCGCCCCGGCACGTCCACGCCCTCCCAGAACGAGTCCGTGCCCAGGAGGATCCCCGAGCCCGCCTCGCGGAAGCGGCGCAACAGGTGGTCGCGCTGGCCCTCGCCCTGCACGAACAGCGGCCAGCGGCCGCCGATCGACTCGCGCACCGCCCCCGCGGCGCGTTGCAGCGCCCCATGGCTCGTGAACAACACGAACATGCCCCCGTCCGAGGCGTGCGCCAGCTCGACCAGCACGCGCGCCACGGCCGCATCGTGGCCGGGCTCGTCGTCGCGCGGCTCCGGGACATCGGTCGGGATGCCGAACACGCACTGCGACGGAAAGTCGAACGGCGACGCGTGGACCTCGCGCACCTTGACGCGCGACGGCGGCAGGTCGAGTCCGAGTCGCTCCTCCAGGTAGGTGAAGTCGCCGCCCGCGGCGAGGGTGGCGCTCGTCAGGACGACGGTCTCGATACGGTCGAACACTGCCTCCTTCAGAATGGGCGCCAAGTCGAGCGGCACGGCCGCGAGCGACACGTTCGGAGTTTTGCGGCCGCGGCGCTCGAGCCAGCGCACCGTCGGCGCCCCGCCGGGCGGCGGCCGCAGGGCCGCCGTGAGCGCTGCAGCCGCCGTGTCGAGCCGCCGCACGACGCCGCGCAGCTCGCCGAGCAGCTGGGCGCGCCGCTCCGACGGGTCGTCGAGCGCCAGGCGGTCGGCGATCGTCTCCACGCCGTCGCGCAGCCGCGCAAACGCGAGCAGGAGGTTCTCGAGCGCGACGCCCAGTCCTCCCGCCCACACCGCGTCCTCCGCGAACTCGTCCCGCAGCCGTAGGACGGGCGCGGTCCCCCCCCTCCCCCCCGTCCCCCCCACGCCCTCGGAACCCGGCTCGGCATCGAGCCGGCGCGCCAGCTGGGTGAACAGCGCCTCCGCCGACCGGCGCGCGGCGGCGAGGGCATCGACCAGGCTCTGCTGCACGAGGTCGCGACTCGCGGCGGAGAGCAGGTCGTCCCGGCCGAACAGCACCGACCGCAGCGTGGGGAGCAGCCCGCGGCCGTTCTTCTCGAGCCGCGCCAGCAGCCGCTGCACGCCGAGCATGCTGACCTGGGACCCGAGGTGCATCGCGGCGACGTCCTCGAGGTGGTGGGCCTCGTCGAGCACCAGGCGCCGGTACGGCGGCAGGACGGCGGCCTCCTGCCAGTTGTCGGACGCCATGCGGACGGCGAGGTCGGAGGCGAGCAGATGGTGGTTCACGACCACGATGTCCGCCTCGGCAGCGCGACGCCGCGCCTGAAACAGGAAGCAGCGCTCGAAGTGCGGGCACTTGAGTCGGGTGCAGAGATCGGATTCCGCCGCCACCGCGTCCCACACCTCGCCGCTCGGCTCGTCCGCGAGGTCGGCGAGGGAGCCGTCGCTCGTCTTCGCCGCCCAGGCGGCGAGCCCCTCGAGCTCCACGCGCAGCTCGTCCGCGAACAGCGAGCCCTCCGCGTCCCGCGCCTGCTCCAGGCGCGACAGGCAGAGGTAGTTCCGCCATCCCTTGAGCAGCGCGAAGCTGGGCGAGTGGTCGCCGCTGCCCAGCGCCCGGGCGAGGATCGGCAGGTCCTTCCCGACGAGCTGCTCCTGCAGGTTGATGGTATTGGTGGAGACGACCGTGCGCTCCCCATTCTCGCGCGCCCACACGAGGGCCGGCACGAGGTAGGCGAACGACTTCCCCACCCCGGTCCCCGCCTCGAGCAACCCCACGCCGCCGTCGTTGTAGAGGTCGGCGATGTAGGCGGCCATGTCGCGCTGGCTGGGCCGGTCCTCGAAGCTGCCTCCCCCCAGGGCACGGGCGATCGGCCCGCTGGGGGAGAGCAGCGCCGCGACGTCGATGGGATCGATCCGCGTGGTGGCGCGCGGGCGCGGGCACTCGACCACGACGTAGCAGTCGGTGACCGCGTTGTCCACGATGGCGAACCCGACCCCGCCGTCGTGCAGGCGGGCGGCCACGGTGAGATCGGCCCCCGACGGCTCGAGCACGCCGCTCGGATGGTTGTGGAGCAGCAGCTCGCCGCGCACGGCGATCCCCGGGAGCGCGAGCACGGCGTCCACCGTGCCGCGGGCCACCGCCCGCGCCTCGACGATCAGCCCGTTCGGGTCGGGGCGCGCGACGAACGACACCTCGCGCCCCTGGGCCGCGGCGATCTCCGCGCGCACGAGATCGCGCACCGCGGGCGAGAGGCGCTCGACGCTCACGTCTTCAACTCGCGCTTTTTCGCCGCGGGGAACAGGACGTTGTTGAGGATCAGCCGGTAGCCCGGCGAGTGCGGATGCAGCGAGAGGTCGGTCGGCGGGTCGCCGATCTGGTGCTGCTGGTCTTCCGGGTCGTGCCCGCCGAAGAACGTCCAGGTCCCCTTGCCGTGGTCCCCGTGAATGTACTTGACCCAGGGCGCGCCCTCCTCGTCCGCGAGCACGAGGTCGCTGGGCTTGAGGCGGGTGCGCAGGAAGGACGTGGTGAGCCCGTAGAAATCGGGGATCACCTGTCGGTGGCCCTGCACCAGCATCGTCGGGACCGGATCGATCTTGGCGCTGAAGTTGAACAGCTTGAAGGCCCCCAGCGGCTGGCGGCGCGGCGCGGCGTTCACCTGGTGGCCGTCGATGTCGGAGAAGCTGGCAATCTGCGGGTTCGGCTCGACGTGCGCTCCACTGAACGCCAGCGCCTTCGACCAGTCCAGCTTCTGATCGGCCTGCGGATCCATCGGCGTGCCGTCGGCGAACGCGGCCGCGATGTCCACGCGCTCGGCCGCGAGCGCCAGATCGATGGTCTCGGTCGCGGTGCACATCGCGAACAGGAAGCCGCCGTTCCCCACGTAGTCCCGGACCTTCCGTGCCACCGCCTTCTTCAAGTCCGGCACCGTGCCGAACCCGAGCCGCTTGGCCGCGTCGGCGTTGAAGCGCACCATCTCGGCCAGCCAAGGAGCGCCCGCGTACAGCAGATAGAACTTCGAGTACTGGCCCGTGAAGTCCTCGTGGTGGAGGTGCAGCCAGTCGTAGATCGGGAGCTTGCCCGCCACGACCTCGAAGTCCCACACCGTGTCGAACGGAATCCCGGCGTACTGCAACGCCATGGTAACGGCGTCGTCCCACGGCGGAGCGTTGGGCGGCACGTACACGGCGACCTTCGGCGCCTTCTCGAGGGGCACCGCGTCCATGTTGCTCGCTTCGATCTCCCCCCGGATGGCGCTCACCTGGCCGTCGTCCACCGGCTCGAACCTCACGCCGGCGAGGCTCGCATCGCGCCGGATCGCGGGCCCGTCCGGCAAGAGGAACGATCCGCCGCGGTAGTTCAGCAGCCACTCGGCCTTGATCCCCGCCTGCACGACCCGGTACGTGACGCCGTAGGCCTTCAGATGGTCGGACTGCGACTCGTCCATGGGAATCAGAAGCGACGGTACGACGCCACGACGGTAAGACGGCCAGTGAGCCGCGACAGCGGCACTGGCCGTCGTCGCGACGTAGCGTCCCAGCGTCTGCACGAATTCCCGCCGCTTCATGACTTCGGAATCGCCCCCTTCGCCCGCTCCAGCTCGCGCCGCGCCTCGGGCACCACCGCGCTCCCGGGATAGGTGAGAATCAAGTGCTCGAGATGCGCGATCGCCTCGGCGGCCTGCGCCCGGCGCTCGAGCAGCCGGGCCCACTCGAGCTCGGCGGCTGGCGCCGCCGCACCCTGCCCCGCGGTCCGGATGATTTCGTCGAACAGGGCGAGCGCGATCCGTTGTTGCATCGTGTCGAGCCGGACCGCGACACGGCCGGCCAGGAGCAGGAGGTCCGGCCGCCCTCTCCCACCCGGCCCCGGTGCCAGACGCGAAGCCGCAAGGCGCAGGGCTTCCACCGCGCGCAGCGAGTCGCCATGGGCGAGGGTTAGCAGGCTACGCCCCAGCTCCGGGAACGAGTCGAGCGGGATCTGCTGCAGCAGCGCCAGCATCGCGCTGCGGTCGGTGGCGTCGCGCCGGTCTCCGGCGTACGGCCCGGCGGCGCGGAACAACTCCCCCGCGTCCTTCAGCCGCCCGCGGTACAGGGCGACCCAGCCTCTGAGAGCGAGCGCGTCGACGCTCGAGTCCCGGGCCAGTGCCGCATCCGCCAGGTCGAGCTCGCCCTTCGTGATCCGGGCGCGCGCGAGCTTCAACCGCAGCGCCGCGCGATCCTCCGCCGCGAGCCGGCCTTCGGTCTCCAGGCGTTTCGCCGCGTCGTCGAGCTGTCCGCCGGCGATCAACGCCTCGATGATCGCGGTTTGGGCGAGCGCCTGCGCGTCGGGGGGCGCGGCGGTGTCTCCGGCGACGCGCTCGAGCACGTCCCGCGCCCCCGCGCGGTCTCCCGCCTCGATGAAGGCCCGCGCCGCCTCCGCTCGGGCCCGCGCCGCGAGCGGGTCCGGCATCATGTCCGCCCAGCGAGCCAGTGCGAGCGCCCTGACCCGGCGGGCGTCGGGCGCGGCCCGCGCCCCCGCGAGGTCGGCGAACCGCCGCAGCGCGCGTGCCGCGTCGGGCGACGGCGTCGCCACGCTCGGCTGGAACGCCGCCCAGGCACGCTCGGACTGGCCCCAGCCGAGCAGTAGCTCGCCCGCCAGGCGACGGGTGAGCGAGGACGGAGCGCCCGCAGTGAGGAGGCGCGCGATGCGCTCCCGCGCCGCCTCCGGCGCTTCGGCCAGCTCGCTCGCCGCGTTCGGCAGCTGCGCCGGCGCCTCCGCCAGCGCGGCGGCCCACTCGCGCGCCGCACTCTCCCAGTCGCCGGCGCGCTGCGCCAGCTCGGCGAGCTCGACGCCGAAGGCCGTGGGCCGGCCGACTGCGTGCCGACCGAGCAGCAGCACGTCGCGCGCGGCATCGGGGCGGTGCGCGCTCTCCAGCGCCATCGCCCATTCGCGGTACGGCGCTTCGTCGTGCGGCGCGTCGACCGCCCACCGCAGCGCTACGGCCCGCGCGCTGTCCGGCTCGTTGAGCGTCACATAGGTGCGGAGCAGCACCGCGCGCAGGCCCGCGTTGTTCGGGCTGCTTGCCGCGGCCCGCTGCGCCGCGGGCAGGAGCTCCGCCAGCCGGTTGAGCGGCCGCAACACCCGCTCGAGCCCGAGCAGCGCCGAGAGATTCGTCGGGTCGGCGCGCAGCGTCGCGAAGTAGATGCTCGCGGCCTGCCCGTATTGGCCGACGCGCTCCAGCTCGAAGCCCTGGCCGATGGCTTGCGTCCGCGCCGACCGCGCCGGAACAAGCAGCATGGTGAGCACGGCGAACCAGGGGACCCTGCGGCGCACGAGGCGCGGCTGAAGCCGCGGCTCGGCGTCTCCCGCTGAAGCGGGGAAAAGCCGGTTTACCGGCCGATGCCGAGCCGCGGGTTCACCCGCGGACTCATCGCGGCTCGGATGCATTCTGGGGCGCATTCAATCTCCGGAAATACTCGAGCACGAGCCGGCGCTGCTCGGGACTCAGCCCCATCAGCTCCTGCCACGTGGGATAGCGGAGCTTGGGACCGGCACCGGTGGCGCCGGGCTTGAGCACGTCGGGCAGGTGGATGCTGTCACCCGTCGCCGCGCGGCTGACACGCTCCTTCTGCTCGTCGGGCTCCTCGCCGGAGAGCGTCCGCCCCGCGTCGAGCAGGCGGCGGTACAGCCGCTGCTGACGCTGGACGGTCTGCTGATCGAGGCGTCCGGCTTCGAGCTGGCGCGCCAGCTCGCGCGCCTCCTGCGCCAGCGCACCGGCCCCCGGGCTCGTCCCCTCGGCCTTGAGCCGTTCGAGCTGCTCGGCGAGGGCGCGCTGGCGGGCCGCGAGCGCACGCAGCTGCTCGAGCACCGCCTGGCCGCCCGCGCCCATCATCGGGAGCAGACCCTGCGCCTGCCCGTTCAGCCCTTGCTGGTCGCGCGCCAGCCGGGCGAGCTGCTCCACGGCCTCGGCGAAGCCGCTCCCCGACCGCGCCCCGCTCACCTGACTGCGGCTACGCGCTAGGGCGAGCGCCGTGGCGTTGAGCGCATCCACCGCCTCGTCGGCGAGCGCCGCGGCGTCCGACGTATTCGGACCCGCCTCCTCGAGCTGCTCGCGCGCCGCGCTCATCTGCCGCTTGGCGAAGCCGAGCGCAGCCTCGAGCTGGGGCGAGACGAGTGCGTGCTTTCCTGCCGCCTCGCGAATCTGCTGGGACACCGCGTCGGTCCCTTCCTCCACCGACGCCTGCTGCGACCGAGTCCTGGCGCTCGCGTCGCCGCGCCGCAGCGCCTCGGCCACCTGTTCCTGGCGCTCGGCGAGCCCCGCGGTCTCCGACAGCGCGCGGTCGAGGGTGGCGAGCGTCTCCTCACGCCATTCCCGCGCCAGCGAATCCCGCCGGCCCCGCAGCTGCTCGGGCACGCGGTCGAGCTGTTGCTCGGCCTCCCGCCCCGCTTGCTCGGCTCCCGGTGCCTGTCCCTGCTGCGCGGCTGCCGCCGCGCGCTGCATCGCCTGGCGCGCGGCGGTCGCCCCCTGCTGCGGCGCCGCGAGCGCGGTCTCCGCGGCGCGCGTGCCCAGATCCTTCGCCACCTGGGCGATCCCCCGCGCCAGCGAGTCCGCCCGATTCGCCAGGGAGCGCTGGCGCGCCGCGGCGCCGCTGTCTGGTCGCGGCGCGTCATCCCGGTTCCACTCACCCTGGCGCCGCTGCAAGTCCTCGGCATCGGCGGCGAGCGAGCTGAGCGCCCCTTCGACGGCGGCGCGCCGGAACAGCTCCTGGCTGCGCTCCAGCTCGGCCTTGAGGCGCTGTTGGGCCTCGGCCAGCCGCTGCAACGCCTGGCGCGTGGCGTCGGGGTCGAGCTTCGCCAGCGCCTCTTGCAGCTCGCGGAGCCGCTGCTCCAGCTCCGGCGTCACGGCCCGCTGCAGCAGCTCGCGAACCTCGCGCAGCCGCGCCTGGAACGCGGTGTCGTTGAGCCCCGCCGCCTGCGCGGCCTGGGCGATCTCCGCGACCGCCTGCGACAGCTCCCGCACGCGCTGCTGCAGCGCCGCTTGCTCGTGCGCCACGGCCTGCGCGCGCTGGGTCGCCTGGAACGGCAGCGCGCCTTCACGCCCGCTCTCGCCCGGACGGCGCGTGCCCGACGCATCGCGCGAACGCTGCTGGGCGAGGTCGCTGGTGCGCGCCCCCAGCTCGCGCTGCGACTGGGCGAGCGACTCGGCGGCGGCCGCGACCTCCGCGGTCGCCTGCCGGCTCGCCGCGCGCAGCTCCTCGAGGCTCGGCAGCCGCAGCGCGAGCTCGGCGCTCCGGCCCACGTGCGGCGTCGGCGCGTTGTCCCACGCCTCGACCCGAAACCGCAGCGTGTCGCCCGGCAGCAGGCCGCGACGCTCCGCATCGAGCTCGCCCTGCACGATCGCGCGCTCGCCCATCCCACTCACGTCCAGCGATTCCCGCACCGCCTGCCCCACCTTGCCCGTCTGGCTGGCGCGCCAGCTCACCAGCTGCAGGCGGGTGAGCCCGTGGTCGTCCCGCGCGTCGATCACGAGCGGCTGCCGGAGTGACAACGGCAGGGTTGTGTCCTTCCCCGGCACCGGTACGGTGACGACCGGCGCCGAGTCGGGCACCACCCGCAGGCGCAGCTCGCGGGCGGTCACGTCGCCCTCGAGCGGGCCGCCGTCGGCGGCGGCCAGGTCGAGCAGCCATGTTCCGGACGACGCGGGCGCGAGCCGCCCCGAGAACGCCGCCCCGCGCACGGCGAGTCCCGCGCCCCCCTCCGCCCCCTCGGCGCGTTGCCAAGCGGCTCGGGCCAGCGGCACGCTGGCGGTGCCGCTGGTGAGGATGACGGTGCCTTCGGGAATCGGGATCGTGTCCGACCCGGCGAGGAGCGCCTCGTCGGGGCGCGCCAGGTAGGCCGGATAGCGGGCCATCAGCTCGAGGCCCGCGAGAAACGGGGGCAGTGCGACGCTCACCTTGCGGTCGGCGCTCCTGCGGCCGCCGCTCGTCGCGCGCAGATACAGATCGGCCTCGAGCGGTCCCAGCCGCCGCGTCGCCCCGCCGAGCGAGTCGAGCGCGACGAGCACCGACCGCCACGGCTCGCCCGGTCCGCGCGTCCACAGCAGCGCCTGCGTGCCCGCCGGCACGGCGATGCTGACCGTGACGCTGTCGCCGCGGCGCACCGTGGCCCGGTCGACGGAGAGACGAACCGGCGCCCGCGCGTCGACGAGGGTGCGAAGCGGATGCCAGAACGCGGCCGCGCGCCCCGCGGCGGGCGACGCCGCGACGAACAGCGCCGCCCCGATCACGGCCGCGCACACCCCCACGACGAGCGACGCCCGCGTGTCGCGCGCCAGCAGCCGATCCACGGTCGTCGCCGCGCGGTCGACCACCTCGGCCGCGCGCCGGTCGGCGAGCGCGAACAGGGCGGCGCTCGTTCCGCCCCCACCCGGCCCCGTGGGGGCGAGCAACCCCACGACGCTTCCCGCGCGGGTCGCTGCCGCCGCCTCGACCAGCCGGCCGACGGCCGCCGGCGTCGCCGCGCCCCGGCGCCCGACCCGCTGCGTCAGCCACAGCGCCGCGCCGGCGACCGCGGCGATCAGGAGCCAGGCGCCGAGCACCGCCGCCGCGTGCGGCGCCAGTGCGAGCCCTGCCGCCGCAATTCCCAACGCGACGCCCGCGCTCGCGAGCAGCATCGCTCCGGCGCGGGCGCGCGCGTGCGGCAGGCCGAGCCGTCGCAGCCGGGCCGCGGTCGCGGTCACCGGGTCGAGCTCACGGCGTAGGTGAAGAGGTTCACGCCCATGCGCAGCGCCGCCTCGTGCAGTTCCGGAGGATCGTGGTGGACCTCGGGATCTTCCCACCCGTCGCCGAGGTCCGTCTGGTAGGAATAGTATACGACCAGGCGGTCGCCCAAAAAGATGCCGAACCCCTGCGCCGGCAGCCCGTCGTGCTCGTGGATCTTGGGGATTCCCTTCGGGAAGTCGTACACTAGATGATAGATAGGGTGGCTCAACGGCACCTCAACCAAGGGGTGATCCGGAAACACCCGCGCGATCTCCCGTCGGAACGACTTGTCCATGCCGTAGTCGTCGTCGGCGTGGAGGAAGCCGCCCTGCTCGAGCCAGCGGCGCAGCAGCTTCACCTCCTCGTCTGAGAAGTGCACGTTCCCGTGCCCCCGCATGAAGAGGTACGGGACGTCCCACAGCTCGGG
>WNGM01002305.1_pt1 | contig 17025 bp, 11 predicted proteins | sample 5400571 | NCBI WGS metagenome assembly WNGM01 (sample SAMN13153378, study PRJNA577476) | soil metagenome | isolation source: 100 cm soil or saprolite under Garry oak tree replicate 2 | place: USA:California | collected 2016-06-15 | reverse complement strand
CGTCGCGGTGCACGACCAGGTACTCGTGTGCGGGCGTGTCGCGCAGCGCATCGAGCAGCCCGTCGCCGGACAGGTCGACGCCGAGCACCATGCCCGGCTCGATCGGCCGGGCGACCTCGGACACGGCGACCCACGGGCGGCGCTCAGGCGGCACGGCACCGATACGCGCCTCGTCGACGATCGCGCGTGGTTCGTCGGCCGAGTCGACGACGACGAGGCCGCGCGCCTGCGCCTGCCAAACGCGGCGAAGCGCCTCGGCGACCGGTACATCAGCGTGCACGAGCACACCGGGACGTACCAGTCGGCGCATCGACACCCGCGGCAGGCGTTCCTGCAGTTCGGCGTACCTCAGCGACTGCGTCGCGCCGATCCAGATGAAGGCACCGAGCGCGAGCCCGAACACCCCCGTCCCGACGGTCCAGTTGCCCCCGCCCGCGTCGAGCAGCACCGCCGAGCCCGCCACCAAGACGGCGACGACGCGACCACCCCAGGCGGCGAACCTCGTGCCGGTCAGCCGTGACCGCGTCAGCCGCCACACTCCGGCGCGGAGCGCGCGTCCGCCATCCAGCGGTAGGCCAGGCAACAGGTTGAACACGGCGACCAGCAGGTTGCTCAACGTCAGCAGGAGCAGCAGCACGGACAGTACCGAATCCGGTGGCGCGAACCCGTGCGCGAGCCAGCAGCCGCCGCCGATTGCCAGCGAGACGAGCGGGCCGGCGATCGCGATCAGCAGCTCGTCGCGAGCCCGGCGGATCTCGCCTTCGATTTCCGACACACCACCGAGCAGGAAGATGACGACGCGCCGCACGGGCTGCCTGAGCGCGAGGCTGACCGCCGTATGACCAAGTTCATGGGCGAGCACGCAGAGTGCCAACAGAACGGCGAATCCAAACGCCACGACATACGACGTCGGACGGCTAATCCGGTCGACCCGGTCATAGATGACGCCGTTGTACGTGACCGTGATGAGTGCGGCGATCAGCACCCACGAGGGCGCGAAATACAAGGGAACCCGGCGAAAACTGCCGACATGCAGCAGCCGCCGTGGCACCGGGCCGGGAGGGTCGTTCGCACTCATCACCGCGATGCTACGGCGCGCTGCACAGCTCGCCGGGTTAGCGTATACGGGCAGTGAGCGACACCGACGATCTGCGGAGCCGGATAGAGGCTCAGGTTGCCGCGCGCCGTGGCAAACCCAAGGGTCGTCATGCCCGCGTCCACCACGCTGAGCGCGGGCATCATCAGGCACCGAGGATCGCGTCGCCCGTCGCCGAAACGCAGCTCATCGAGCGCGTGCGTCCCGATGCCGCCAGGACTCGCGGCGAGTCGCGCCGGCCCGGTAAGCGCGAGCGCCGGTTCAGCCTGATTGTCCGAGTCCTCGTCCTGATCTCGGTGGCCGGCATGCTGGCGGTGACTCTGCGCACCTTAGTGGTCGAGCCGTTCTGGATCCCGTCCGAGTCGATGGAACAGACGCTGCACGGCTGCACCGGCTGCAACGACGACCGGCTTCTCGTCGACAAGCTCTCCTACAAGCTGCACCCGGTTCACCGCGGCGACGTGGTGGTGTTCCGGCGCCCGCCGTCGGTCAACGCCAGTGAAAAGGTGCTGATCAAGCGGGTGATCGGGCTGTCCGGTGAGACCGTGCGCGGCCGCGACGGCAAGGTGTGGATCGACGGCCGCCTGCTCGAGGAGCCGTACGTGAACGGGGTGTGCGACGGGACCCAGGACTTCGCCGCGGTCACCGTTCCGGCAGGCGACGTGTTCGTCATGGGCGACAACCGCTGCGACTCGACCGACAGCCGGGTCTTCGGGCCGATCAAGAAGTCCTCGATCATCGGCCGCGCATTCCTGATCATCTGGCCGCTAGGGCGGATTCACTGGCTGTGACGGATGCGCCTGGCACAAACTGTCGGCGGGCCGATCTACTGTTCGGTTCATGAGCGACACGGTGGTGGCAACCGGCCCGGTGGCCGAGACGGTGATCGGATCGTTGTCGCCCTCGCGCGCGTCGGACTTCAAGACGTGCCCGCTGCTCTATCGCTTCCGCGCGATCGACCGTCTACCCGAAGCGCCGTCCCCGGCCGCCGCGCGTGGCACCGTCGTCCACGCCGTTCTCGAGCAGCTCTACGACCTGCCGTCCGGCGAGCGCACGCTGGCCGCCGCGACAAACCTGGTCGAGCCCGCCTGGCAGCACCTGCTCGCCGAGGAACCCGCGCTCGGCACGCTGTTCGCCGACGACGCCGAGGGCGCCACGCTGTCCGGCTGGCTCGACTCCGCGCGCGACCTCGTCGCGAGCTACTTCGACCTGGAGGATCCGGCGGCGCTCGAACCTGCGGCGCGAGAGGAGCTCGTCGAGGCGGTCGTCGACGGGCTGCGACTGCGCGGATATGTCGACCGGCTCGACATCTCGTCCGCGGGCGACATGCGCGTCGTCGACTACAAGACCGGCACGATCCCGCGCGAGGCGTTCGAAGCCAAGGCGCTGTTCCAGATGAAGTTCTACGCGCTCGTGCTGTGGCGCACCCGCGGCGTCGTGCCGCGCCAGCTGAAGCTGATCTACCTCGCCGACCGCGACACGTTGACCTACTCGCCGGACGCCGACGAGCTCGTCCGGTTCGAACGCACGCTCAAGGCAATCTGGGCGGCCATCGCCCGCGCGACCGAGAAGGGCGATTTCCGGCCGAGCCCGAGCCGGCTGTGCGACTGGTGCGACCACCAGGCCCGGTGCCCGTCCTTCGGCGGTACTCCCCCACCGTTCCCGGCCGATGCGTTGGCAATCCTCAACCGCGACCGGCGCGAAGTCACGCCGCAGGTGGTCGAGCCGGAACTGTAGTCGAGCTCACTGTCCACTGTGGACGATCAGCGGAATCGCGCTCTCCTCCGCAGTCATCGCGCCGTGGTACGCGACGAGCTTGCCGACCCGCTTGTCCTCGTGCTTCGTGGCGAGCAGGACGCATCGGTCCTGGCAGACCGCGACGACGTCGCCGATGCGCGCCAGATGTGCTTGCGGTACCGGGCCGAACCAACCGGCGGCCACGGCTTCGTCGCGCGTGACGACCTGTGCCGCGGCGCCGAGCACTGATCGCCACGCACCCAGCACGTCGTCCTGGGCACCGGGGTGGGTGTGCACGTACCGGGCTCGCGGCTCGCCGGCGATGACGCGCACGCCGGCTCGCAGACTTCGGTCGGCATCGACGTCGATGCGCTTGCCGGCCGGAACGTTCATGCCGCCGTGATCGGCCGTGACGAGCAGCGCGGCGTCGGACGGCAGCTCGTCGACCAGCCGGGCGAGGAGCCGATCGACCTCCGCGGCCGCGGCCATCCACTGCGGCGACTCGATGCCGAAGACGTGCGCGGCGGTGTCGAGTGGCGGGTGGTAGCCGTACACCAGCCCCGGCCCGGCGCGAAGCGCCCCCAGCATCTGCTCGGCGAGGGCGTCGGGGTCGGCGGCGCCCACGAATTCGACGTCGCCGTACGCCGCGACGGTCAGCCCGCTGCCTTCGTATTCCGGCCGCGACACGGTGGTTACCCGCATGCCGGCGGACGCGAGCGTGAAGAGGCTGGGCACCGGCTGCCAGGTACGCGGGTCGGGGTCGTGGCGCCAGTCGACGTGGTTCAGCACCCGCTCGGTGCCGGGCACGTTGAGGGTGAAGCCGAGCACGCCATGCGCGCCGGACGCCACACCGGTGCCCAGCGACACGAGACTCGTCGGCGTGGTCGACGGGAAACCCGACGAGATTTCGAGAAGCGTGCCGAGCCGCCCGTCCACCACGTCGGCCAGGACCGGCGCGACGGGGCGGGCCAGCGGAAGCAGGTGGTAGCCGAGGCCGTCGACGAGCAACAGTGCGATCCGGCGGACGCCGCTGAGCGCGTCGCGGAGCCCGAGCCGATCAGGCGATCCCGGCAAGCCGAGCACTGCCAGGGCGCTCGGCAGCACGTCGGCCAGGGTCGGACGGTTGCCGGTGACTGCCATCGACTAGCGCTCCACCGGCACGTTGCGGCGCCGGCGCGTCCAACGTGCCTGCGCGAGAAGCACGAGGTACGCCGCCAGCACGATGCCGACGAGGTTGATCGCCAGCTGGGCGGCCGAGCCGAGTGCCTCGTGGTAGAGCCCGAGAACGGCAGCGACTGCCGCGTTTCCTGCCGCCGGGATGGTGGTCACTGAAATGAAGACGCCGACCAGCACGGCCGACCTGTTGGACGTGAGCGAGAGTGTTCCGGCGGCGCCCGCGAGCAGTGCCGTGATGACCGACAACGCGCCCGGGTGGTAGATGAACTCGGTCTGCCGGTGACCTAGTAGGTCCGAGGCGTGGACGAGGCCGGCAGCGCGGCCGAGCGCCGTCGCGCCGGCCGCTACGAGCAACGCGAGGGGAAAGCCCATGGCGAGCGCGAGCGCCGCCCGGCGTACCGCCACCATCCGGCCGCGCAGCAAGCCGACGGCGACTCCGGCCAACGGCCCGAACTCGGGCCCGACGACCATCGCGCCGACGATGGTCACCGGCGAGTCGGTGACCACGCCGATCGCGGCCAGCAGCGTCGCGAGCACCATGAAGGCGAGGAACGTCCAGGTCAGCGTGGAGTCCTCGCCGGTGCGTGCGACGATCTCGTTCCAGATCACGGCGTCGGCACCCTCGCCCGGTGCGTCTCGCTCGGCCCGCTGCACCGAATCGCCGATGGCGGTGTCGACGGACACGAGGCTGACCGACCCGCGCTCGGTGACGCCGAGCCGCCGCAACTTCGCGAGCACGGCCGGAACGGACTCCCGCGCGAGATCGGCAAAGATGAGATCTCCCGGCGGTTCACGAGCGGCGCAGACCACGGCGATGTTCGTGGCACCGGGCTCGCCATGCAGGACGCCCAGCACCTCGTCGGTGGTGCCGGTGGGGGCGACGGCCCGCAGGTGGATCATGCCCACGACTGCTACCCGGCTTCGAGCAGGGCAGCGAGATCGTCGATGGTCAGCCCGACCAGGCTCGCGCGGACCGTGCGGGTAGGCGCCGCCTCGATCGGCACCTCGCTCGGCACGGCGAGCACTACGCATCCGGCGGCTTCGGCCGACGCGACACCCAGCGGCGAATCCTCGATGGCGACGCAGAGCCGCGGGTCCGCGCCGAGCAACCGAGCCGCGACGAGATAGGGATCGGGTGCGGGCTTGGGATGCGCGACCTCGTCCCCGCAGACCGTCGCCTTGAAATGCGCGCGGCCTATGACGTCGAGGGCGATCTCGGTGAGCCGCCGGTGCGTCGAGGTGACCAGGCCGGCAGGCACCCCGGCTTCGTTGACGGAGCCGAGCAACTCCTCGGCGCCTGGCCGCCAGACCAGGTCGGTGCGGAACAACTCGGCGGTGCGCTCGGTCAGATAGCCACCGCTGCTCTCCGGATCGGCGTCGATGCCCAGATCGTCGTGCAGGATCGTGATGGACCGCGCGAGGCTGGAGCCGACCATCCGCCGCCGCGCTGCGTCGGACAGCTCCCCGCCGAGATAGTGCGCGAGATCGTCGAGGGCGACGTCCCAGACCTTCTCCGAGTCCAGCAGCGTGCCGTCCATGTCGAAGAGGACGGCGGCCGGCATGCTCACGTGTTGAAGTACTTCGCCTCGGGATGGTGCACGACGATCGCGTCGGTCGACTGCTCCGGGTGCAGCTGGAACTCGTCGGACAGTTCCACGTTGATCCGCTCGGGGCGCAGCAGCCCGACGATCTTCGCGCGGTCCTCGAGGTCGGGGCAGGCGCCGTAGCCCAGGGAGTACCGGGCACCCCGGTAGCCGAGTTTGAAGAACTCCTCAACGTCGGCGGGGTCGTCGGCGGCGGCCGGCTTGCCGCCGGGCAGGATCAGTTCCTGACGGATTCGGCGGTGCCAGTACTCCGCCAGCGCCTCGGTGAGTTGCACGGACAGCCCGTGTGCCTCGAGGTAGTCGCGGTAGGCGTTGGCCTCGAACAGCTGGTGGGTGAACTGGCTGATCTTGTCGCCGACCGTGACGACGGTGAACGCGACGACGTCGGTCTGGCCGGAGTCCTCGGCCCGGAAGAAGTCGGCGAGGCACAGGCGCCGCTCACGACGCTGCCGCGGGAACGTGAACCGCGTCCGCTCGTGGCGGCCCTCGTCCAGCACGATCAGGTCGTCGCCCTTGCTGACACAAGGGAAGTATCCGTAGACGACGGCCGCTTCGAGCACGCCCTCGGTCTGGAACCGGTCGAGCCAGTAGCGCAGCCGGGGCCGGCCGTCGGTCTCGACGAGTTCCTCGTAGGACGGCCCCTTACCGCCGCGGGCGCCGCGCAGGCCCCACTGCCCCATGAATGTCGCCCGCTCGTCGAGCAGTGACGCGTAGTCGGCCAGCGCAATGCCCTTGACGACGCGGTCGCCCCAGAACGGCGGCGTGGGGATCGGGTTGTCGGTCGCGACGTCCGAACGCGACGGCACCTCTTCGGCGGCTTCGGCCGCGCGGCGCTGCTCGGCGATCCGCAGCGACCGTTCGCGGCGGGCCTTGCGCTCGGCCAGCTTGCGGGCCTCGTCGTCGGACAGCTTGGCGTCCGGGGGCCCGTCCGGCGTGGTCGCCACTCCGCCACGGCGCACGGCCATCAGCGCGTCCATGAGTCGCAGCCCCTCGAATGCGTCGCGGGCGTAGCGGACGTCGCCCTCGAACAGCTCGGCGAGATCCTGCTCGACGTAGCCACGGGTGAGCGCCGCGCCGCCGAGCACGACGGGGTACCGCTCGGCGATCCCCCGCGTGTTCATCTCCTGCAGGTTCTCCTTCATGATGACTGTGCTCTTGACGAGCAGCCCGGACATGCCGATGACGTCGGCGGCGTGCTCGTCGGCGGCTTCGAGGATCGCGTTGATCGGCTGCTTGATCCCGATGTTGACCACGGTGTAGCCGTTGTTCGACAAGATGATGTCGACGAGGTTCTTGCCGATGTCGTGCACGTCGCCCTTGACCGTGGCGAGCACGATCGTGCCCTTACCCGAGCCGTCGGACTTCTCCATGTGCGGCTCGAGGTAGGCGACGGCCGCCTTCATGACCTCGGCCGACTGCAGCACGAACGGCAGTTGCATCTCACCGGACCCGAACAGGTCGCCGACGGTCTTCATGCCGGACAGCAGCGTTTCGTTGATGATCTCCAGAGCGGGGCGGGTCAGCAAGGCTTCGTCCAGATCGGCCTCCAGGCCGTTGCGCTCACCGTCGATGATGCGCCGTTGCAGCCGCTCGTCCAGCGGTAGCAACGCAAGCTCTTCCGCGCGCGAGGCCGCCGACGACTGCGCGGACATGCCCTCGAACAGGCGTAGGAACTGCTGCAGCGGGTCGTAGTCGTCACCCCGGCGGTCGTACACCAGGTCGAGTGCGACCTTGCGCTGCTCGTCCGGGATCTTCGACATCGGCAGGATCTTGGACGCGTGCACGATCGCGGAGTCCAGGCCGGCCTCGACGCACTCGTGCAGGAACACCGAGTTGAGCACCTGGCGCGCGGCCGGGTTGAGCCCGAACGACACGTTGGACAGGCCCAGCGTGGTCTGTACGTCCGGATGCATCTGCTTGAGCTGCCGGATGCCCTCGATCGTCTCGATGCCGTCGCGGCGGCTCTCCTCCTGGCCGGTGGCGAGCGTGAACGTCAGGCAGTCGACCAGGATGTCGCCCTCGCTCATTCCCCACTGCTCGGTCAGCGTGGTGATCAGCCGGTGCGCGATCGCGACTTTCTTCTCGGCGGTGCGTGCCTGGCCCTCCTCGTCGATCGTCAGCGCGATGACGGCGGCGCCGTGCTCACGGATGATCGGCATGACGCGGGCGAACCGGCTTTCCGGGCCCTCGCCGTCCTCGAAGTTGACCGAGTTGATCACCGAGCGGCCGCCGAGCATCTCCAGGCCGGACTCGATGACCTCCGGCTCGGTGGAGTCCAGCACGATCGGAAGCGTGGACGCCGTGGCGAAACGGCCGGCGACCTCGCTCATATCGACACGTCCGTCTCTGCCTACAAAGTCCACGCAGACGTCGAGCAGGTGCGAGCCGTCGCGGATCTGCGCGCGGGCGATCTCGACGCACGCGCCGTAGTCGGCAGCCAGCATTGCCTCGCGGAATGCCTTGGAGCCATTGGCATTCGTGCGCTCGCCGATCATGAGCACGCTGGCGTCCTGGCGGAACGGCACCGACTGGTACAGCGACGCGGCCGCCGGCTCGAGACTCGCCGGGCGAGCCGGCGGCGAGAGTGACTCGACTGCTGCAACGACCGCATTGATGTGTTCCGGCGTCGTACCGCAGCAGCCGCCGACCAGCGCCGCACCGAACTCGGTAACGAACGACGCGAGCGCCCTCGCTAGTTCTGGAGCGGTCAGTGGATAGGTGGCGCCGTTCGGGCCGAGCTCGGGCAGCCCCGCGTTCGGCATGACCGACAGCGGGCGGCGCGAGTTGCGCGACAGGTAGCGCAGGTGCTCGCTCATCTCGGTCGGGCCCGTCGCGCAGTTGAGCCCGATCAGGTCGACGCCGAGCGGCTCGAGCGCGGTCAGCGCGGCACCGATCTCCGAGCCGAGCAGCATGGTTCCGGTCGTCTCGACGGTGACGTGCGCGATCAGCGGCAACTTCGCGCTGAGCGACGCCATCGCCCGCTTTGCGCCGATGATGGCGGACTTGGCCTGCAGCAGATCCTGGCAGGTCTCGACGATGATCGCGTCCGCGCCGCCCTCGATCATGCCGGCGACCTGCTCCTGGTACGCGTCGCGCAGAACGCTGAAGTGCACGTGCCCGAGCGTCGGCAACTTGGTGCCTGGACCCACTGAGCCGAGCACCCACCGCGGGCGGTCCGGGGTCGACCAGCCGTCGGCGACCTCCTTGGCGAGCGTCGCGCCGGCTCGGGCGAGCTCACGGATCCGGTTGACGATGTCGTACTCCGCGAGGTTGGCCCAGTTCGCGCCGAACGTGTTCGTCTCGACGGCGTCCGAGCCCGCCCGGAAGTAGGCATCGTGGACGCCGCGCACGACGTCCGGGCGGCTCACGTTGAGAATCTCGTTGCAGCCCTCCAAGCCCTCGAAGTCGTCGAGGCTCAGGTCGGCGGCCTGCAACATCGTGCCCATCGCCCCGTCGGCGACGACGACTCGCTCGGCGAGCGTGTCGAGCAACGATGGTCGAGACGGGTTGCCTGGCATGAGGCAAGGCTACCCAGCGGGCACGACGGCGAGCGCCGACCACGCGCCGCCGCGGGCGAATGCCGTCGAACGGACGCGGCGCGGCTTTGAGCGTAACCGCGAAGCTTGCGGCGTCCCCGGTCGTAGGCTGGGCGAATGACGGAGTCCGCCGACGAAGACCAGCAAGCCGAGATCGAGTTCGAGGGCTGGCCCGAACTGACCGACGCAGTGCTCGTCGCGGCGTTCGAAGGTTGGAACGACGCGGGCGACGCGGCGACGGGGTCGATCGAGCACCTCGAACTCGTCTGGGACTCGCAGCCGCTCATGGCGATCGATCCGGACGAGTACTACGACTTCCAAGTGAATCGGCCAACTGTCTCAATGGTCGACGGGGTGACCCGCCGGGTCTCGTGGCCGACGACGCGGCTGTCGGTCTGCCGCCCCCCGGGCGCGGCCTTCGACCTGGTGCTCGTGCGCGGCATCGAGCCGAACATGCGGTGGCGAGCCTTCTGTGACGAGCTGCTCGACGTGATCCGTGCGCTGGACGTCCGCGTGGTGGTCACGCTCGGCGCGCTGCTGTCCGACACGCCGCACACCCGGCCCACGTCGGTCACCGGCACGTCCTACGACCAGGCGTCGGCGGTCAAGTACGGCCTGGAGAAGTCCCGGTACGAAGGTCCGACCGGCATCGTCGGCGTCCTGCAGGACGCCTGCGTTGCGGCCGGCATCCCGGCGATCTCGTTCTGGGCCGGCGTCCCGCACTACGTGTCGCAGCCGCCCAACCCGAAGGCCACCATCGCGCTTCTGCACAGCGTCGAGGAGGTGCTCGACGTGCCCGTGCCGCTGGCCGAACTCCCCCAGCAGGCCGACGAGTGGCAGAAGCTCGTCGACGAGATGGCCGCCGAGGACGACGAGGTCACCGAGTACATCCGCAACCTCGAGCAGCGCGACGACGAGATCGACCGCGGCGAGATGGGCGCAACGTCAGGTGACGCGATCGCGCGCGAGTTCGAGCGCTACCTGCGCCGGCGCGACCGCGGCCACGGCTTCGGTTCCGGCAGCGGGCACGGCCCGACCGTCGGCTGAGACCGTTCTCGGGGCGAGACGCGCCAGGGTCGACGTGCTCGGTTTAGACTGCCCTGCGCCGCATTTGTTCCGATCAAGCCAGCTGGGGTTGACGCGTCGATGATGTCCGTTCAGTGGGGCTCCGCCACCGACCCTGGACGGGTGCGTGAGATCAACGAGGACAGTTACCTGGTGGCGCCGAACCTGTTCGTGGTGGCCGACGGCATGGGCGGGCACGCGGCGGGCGAGGTTGCCAGCGCGATCGCGGTCGGCGAGTTCCGGGCGCTGGCCGAGCGGTCCGAACTGCGCACCGAGGAGATCGCCGAGGCGATCAGCCGCGCCAACCGGCAGATCCTGCACAGCGGGGCGCAGCACCACACGCGCGCCGGCATGGGCACGACGCTGGCCGGCCTGGGCGTCGTCCGGGCCGGCGGTTCGGCGCACTGGGCCGTGTTCAACGTCGGCGACTCACGCGTCTACCACTATGTGCACGGCGAGCTGCACCAGGTCAGCGTCGATCACTCCGAGGTGCAGGATCTGATCACCGCCGGCTACATCACGCCCGACGAGGCCAAGACGCACCCGGACCGCAATGTCGTGACGCGCTCGCTGGGCACGGAGCCCGCGCCCGTCCCGGACATGTGGGTGTTCCCGCCGATCGCCGGCGAACGGTTCCTGATCTGCTCCGACGGGTTGTCCCGAGAGCTCGAGGACGCCGAGATCGAGGCGATCCTGCACGCCCAGCCGATCGCGCAGGAGGCCGCCACGACCCTCGTCGACCAGGCTGTCGAGGCCGGTGGGCACGACAACATCACCGTGCTGGTGGTCGACTTCGCAGGCAGCATGGCCGACGGGCTCTCGCACGAGATCGACGAGGACACCGCCCCGCGTACACACGGACTGGTGGGATTCTGAGCACCATGCCGCCCGAGTCCACTGCGCCGCTCTACACGCCCGGCACCTGGGTTGCCGTGGGCGCGGAGTCCGGATGGCTCCTCGCCGACATCGACCCGTCCGACCCGATGGTGTTGCAGTGCTGGTCGCTGATCCGCGGCGGCGCGCCGATCGACGAGATCCTCGATGCCGTGCTGCAGCGCGGTCTGCGCGCAGTCAGCAGCTTCGCACTGGTCCGACTGTCCGGCGGCGGTCGCCGCGCCGTCGTGATCCGAGGCGCGGCCCGGGCCGACGTCACCGTTGACGGCGCCGACCACTCGCTGAGCGCCGATGGTGTGTCGACGTGGCGCGAAGTCGAGCTGCCGACCGGCACGACAGCGGTACGCGTCAGCTCCGGCGACGGTCCGGCAGTGGGCGGCGAGACGTCGCTGTCGCCGGGAGTGACGCTCGCGTCGAGCATCCGGTTGACGGTCGGCCCGGTGTCGGCCGTCGCGCCGCCGCCGCCCGGCCCCCCTCCAGGTCCGCCCGCCGGCCCGCCGAGCCCGCCGCCTGCTCCCCCTCCCGGTCCGCCGCCCGGTCCGTCGGATACAGCGGAACCAGCCGAGGGAACGCCAGAGCCGGGCCTCATCCCATGGCTCGACGAGCCGCGAAGCGAGACGCCACCACCGCCGCCCGGCCCGCCTGCCCCGGTGGGCATCCAGCTGCCGGTGCAGTTGCCGCCGATGCCGGCTCCACCCGCACCGACCGAACAGGTGCCACCTCCACCACCGTCGTCCGAGCCGGAAGAGAACTCGATGCCCTGGCTGGCCGCGGTCAAGCCGCTCGAACCCGCTACCGATGACGCTCCGCCCGCTCCGCACCCGCGTCCCGCCGAGGTGGCACCGCCGCCGGGCGTGGTGGGCGGCGTCGGCATCGGTCTGGACGGTCCGCCCGGCCCGACGCCTGGCCCGCCGCCCGAACCCGAGGTGAACGGCGAGCCGTGGTCGGGGCCCCCGCCGCGCGGGCAGGAACAGGATTCGGCCGACACGACGGTGAGCCGGGCCTCGCTCGGCGAGCTGGCCGGCCAACCCGGCCCGGCCGGCTCGATGGTGCAGGCAGTGCGCTGCCAGCACGGCCACCTCAGCCCGCCGATGGCCGTCTCGTGCCGGGTGTGCGGGTTTCCGCTGATGGGCCAGGCTCCGATCAACGTCGCGCGCCCGACGCTCGGCGTGCTGCGCCTGTCGACCGGCGACGTCGTCCCGCTCGACCGCAGCGTGATCATGGGACGCAACCCGAAGGCCGACGGCGCGAACGAGGCCGAGCGCCCGCACGTCGTGCGGCTGCCGAGCCCCGGCCACGACATCTCGCGCACGCACGTCGAGATCCGGCTCGACGGCTGGCACGTCTTGCTCACCGACCTCAACTCGGTGAACGGCACGATCGTCACGCCGCCGTGGCAGGAGCCGCAGCGCCTGCGTCCGAACGAATCGGTACCGATCGAGCCGGGCACAGTGGTGAGCCTCGCCGACGAGGTGACGTTCCGGTACGAGGTGACGGGATGACGCATCGCCCGGCGTTGCTGAGGTGAGCACGACAGGACGCACCGCGCAGCCGCCGGACCTGCCCGGCCTGCTCTACATCGCGCCACTCGGCTCGGGCGGCTACTCCGACGTGTACCTCTACGAGCAGCAGATGCCGCGGATGAAGGTCGCGGTCAAGGTGCTCGCCGCGCACAGCCTGTCCCACCATGCCCAGGCCCGGTTCAGTGCCGAGGCGAACGCGATGGCGCAGCTGGCCGACCACCCGCACATCGTCCAGGTGTTCCGCGCCGACATGGCCCCTGACGGCCGGCCGTTCCTGGTCATGAAGTACTACCCGCAGCCGAACCTGGCCCAGCGGGCGCGCGGCGAGCGCTTCTCCGTGCCGGACGTGCTGCGCATCGGCATCCAGGTCGCGAGTGCCGTCGAGGCGGCGCACCGGATCGGCATCCTGCACCGGGACATCAAGCCGGCGAACATCCTCACCGGCCAGTACGGCACGCTCGGCCTCACCGACTTCGGCATCGCGGCCACTAAGGCCGAGGCAGCGGCCGGCCAGACCGACGGTGTGTCGATCCCCTGGGCGGCGCCCGAGGTGCTGTTCAGCGCCGAGCGTGCAGACGAGCGCTCGGACGTCTACTCGATTGCGGCGACCTTGTGGCACCTGCTCGTCGGGCGTTCGCCGTTCGACCAGCGTGGCGGCGACAACTCCGCGGTGGCGCTGATGCACCGGATCACGTCGATACCGGCGCCGCCGACCGGGCGTGGCGACGTGCCGCCGTCGTTCGAGCGGTTGCTGCACAGCGCCCTCGCCAAGGAACCCGGCGCCCGCCCGGCCACGGCGCTGGCATTCGCCCGCGCGCTGCAGGCGATCGAGCAGGAGCAGCGCCTCGCGCTCACCACGATCATCGTCGCCGACGATCCGCGCCGGACCGCCTCGACGCTTCGGCCGGCCGGTACGTCGACCGACGACGACGGGACGCGCGTGCGCCAGCCGGTGCGGATCGACGGCGCCGACCGTCGCGAGCCGAGCCCCGCCCACCAGCAACTCGACGACGACCCGACCAGGCGCAAGCAGCCGACGCGGATCGACGCGCAGGCGCCGCCGCTGCCGCCGTGGCAGCCCGCGCAGATCCAGGGCCTGCCCCAGCAACTCGCACCGCCGCCGGAACACACGCCACCACCGGCCCCGCCGCAAACCCCGCACTCACGGCGCGGCTGGTATCTCGCGGGCGCCGCCTGCGCCGCCCTCGCCGTCGCGATCACGGTGGCGTTCACGGCCGGCGGCAGCAAACACCAGCCGCAGGACATCACCCCGACGGACACGCAAGTGGCGCTGCCGACCGGCCCGCAGCAACAGGCGCCAGGCACCCCGCAGGTCTTGGCGGTGCGCGTGGCCGGCGGCGGGGTGCGATTCAGCTGGGTTTACGACGCCCACGCCGCCGGCGACAGCTACCGGTGGCGCCAGGTCGGGGGCACGCAGAGCGGCGTCACCGACAAGGCCGAGCTGGTGCTCCCCGCGGCGCCCGGCGCGTCGGTGTGCGTGCAGGTGCAGGTTTATCGCAGCACCGGGAGCTTCGCGTCGTCCTGGTCAGATCCGACATGCAGCGGCTCGTGACGATCGTGTGGCCGTAGTCCCACAAAACCTGAATTTCGTGAACTCGTAACGATCGCCTAGCCGTAGTAGTAGAAAACCTGAATTTCGTGAATGAGAAGATGATGTCGTGAGCGCGCCGACCTTCGCTCGGCGGCACCGGGGGTCGATCGCCGCCACTGCCGTCGTCGCTGCAGCAGCATCCGTCCTCGTCGCATACGCGATCTCGTCCGACGGCTACGCCGCGCGCCACGTCGACCTCAACGACGGCGGCATCTGGGTCACGAGCAACGCTGATGGCCTCTACGGCCGGTTGAACAAGCCGATCGGCCAGCTCGACGCCGGGTTCTTCCCGCCCGGCGGTGCGCAGGCCGCCTACACCGTCGACGTCGTGCAGGACGGCTCGGCCGTGCTGGCATTCGACAAGGGCGCCGGGAAGGTCTTCCCGGTCGACGTGCGCAGTGGCGCGCCCCTCGCCACGCAGGCGGCCGTCGTCCCCGGCAACGACGAGCTTCGGCTGGCGGGGTCCACGGCCGCTGTGCTCGACCCGTCCAGCGGACGGCTCTGGGCGGCGCAGGTCACCGGCGACGATCTGTCCGGGCTGGCCAAGCTCGACACCGGCGAGAAGCCGCTGGTGACGGTCGGCGCCGGCGCGGACCTTGCCGTCTCCTCCGACGGGACGATCTTCGCCGCGTCTGCCAGCAAGCAACAACTGGTGACCATCCGGCCGGCGAACGGGCGGTTCGCCAGGCCCGCGATCACCGAACTGCACCACCAGATGGAGAGCCTGGCGATCACGTCGGTCGGCGACACGCCGGTCGTCGTCGACGCGACGGGTGGCGTCGCGCTCCTCCCGGGCGGCCGCACCGTTCCCGTACCGAAGGACGCCACGGACGCGGTGCTGCAGCAGCCGGGTCCGAAGGCACCGGCTGTCTACCTCGCGACGTCGTCTTCGACGCCGGTGCGGGCACGCCGGCCCGTCCCGTCGTCATCGGCGGCTGCGTGCACGCGGCGTGGGGCGGCACGCCCGGCGTGTACGCCCGCTCGTGCGACGGCAAGCCCGCCGAGGGCCAGAAGCTGCCGTCCAAGGCGAAGGTCAGCCAGCCGGTGTTCCGCGTCAACCGCGGGCAGATCGTGCTCAACGACCTCGCGAGCGGCGGCGTGTGGGTGGTCGACGACGCGATCCGCCAGGTCGACGACTGGCAGGCGATCCGGCCGCCCAAGCCCAAGCCGAACAGCAAGAAGCCGAAGAACCCGAGCCACGAGAAGCAGCCGTCCGCGCAGAACCGCCCGCCCCAGCCCAAGGACGACACGCTCGGCGCTCGACTGGGCCGCACCACGGTCTTGCACCTACTCGACAACGACTCCGACCCCGACGGCGACATCTTGGCGATCACGTCGGTCGGCGCGGTCGACGGCGCGGGCGCGACCGTGTCGGTTTCCGCCGACGGACAGACCGCCCAGGTCGCGATGCCGCCGTCCGAGTCGTCCAACGTGCACTTCAAATACACGGTCAGCGACGGCAAGGGCGGGTCCGGCACGGCCGACGTGACCGTCGAGCAGCGCGTCGGCGACGCCAACGACGCACCCACCCTGCGGCCGGGCTACGAGAAGTCAAAGGTGTGGACCGTCGCCGCGGGTGCGACGTTCACCTACCCGGTGCTCCCCGACTGGCGCGACTTCGACGGCGACCCGCTGGCGCTCGTACACGCGAGCGTGCCGCAGGGCAGCGCCGTGACGACCGCCGACGGCTCGATCGTGTTCACCGCCCCGGGCGACGCGGGCGTGCAGCAGATCCAATACGAGGTGTCCGACGGCATCGGCTGCTCGCCCGGTCGGCGACCGACGCGGTCGCAGCCACCGCCGAACCCGACGTCGTACGCGCCGTGGTCGGGCGGCCGATCACGATCACCCCGCTGGCGAACGACGTTCCGGGTTCGGACCCGACCGACCCGTCGGCGAAGCTGGCCCTTGCGGCGCCGCTGCCGCAGCCGATCGGGGCGGCCGTCACGACGGACCTGGCCGGAGGCACGGTCACCGTCACGGCGAAGCACGTCGGGACGCTGTCGCTGAAGTACCAGGCGGCGTTCGGCTCGGCCAAGCTGTCCACCGGCCTCATCCGGCTGGACGTCGTGGCCGACCCGGCCAAGGCCCAGCCGCCGGTCGCCATGCCCGACACCGTGGTGCTGCACGGGCAGCAGGCGGCGACCGTCGACGTGCTGGCGAACGACTTCGACCCGTCTGGGGACGTGCTCGTCGTGCAGCGCGCAGTGGCCGCCGACGACGCCGGCCTGCAGATCGCGGTGGTGCAGGGCCACTGGCTGCGCCTGTGGTCGACCCAACCGGTCAGCCCCGGCGTGCGGTTGGTCCACTACACGGTCACCGACGGGTTGACCCAGCCGGTCACCGGCGAGGTCAGCGTGCTGCAACTGCCGACACCGGAGGTCGACACGGCACCCTCGCCGGTCGACGACCTGGCCACCGTGCGCGCCGGTGACTCGGTCGACATCCCGGTGCTCGACAACGACATCGACCCCGACGGCGATCCGATGACACTGCAGCCCGGCAAGCTGGTCACCACACCGGAGGGCACCGGGGCCGGCTACGTGTCCGGCAACGTGCTGCGCTACGCGGCACCGCCGTCGGTCACCACGTCGACACAGGTGGTGGTGGACTACGTGGCGGTCGACCCGTCCGGGCAGACAGCCGTAGGGCACGCCAGGATCACGATCAACCCGGTCCCCGCCGACCCCGCGCACGACCAGCCACCCGACCCGGGGCCCGTGTCGCGTTCGGTCGTGGCCGGCGACCAGGTCACGATCACCATCCCGTGGACCGGCGTCGA